>Ga0172364_10000217_pt1 | contig 38469 bp, 25 predicted proteins | sample LakKivSesite10cm_FD_114545 | JGI IMG/M metagenome (GOLD analysis project Ga0172364, IMG submission 114545) | Sediment microbial communities from Lake Kivu, Rwanda - Sediment site 10cm | ecosystem: Environmental > Aquatic > Freshwater > Lake > Sediment | place: Rwanda: Western Province, Lake...
GTGCATGGAAGAGAAGGAATCCAACGTAAACTTCGAGGTGACAAACCCGAACTATATACCTATCAGCCAAGTAAGCATCCGGTGCAACATCGCGCCTCCATTATCCCTGTTCACGATAGATGCAAACAGTTCAAAGGAATTCAAAGTGGGCTTTATCCCTAAAAAAGAGGGAGACATGGAAATCGAACTTCTCGTCAACTATAAATTGCGAGATACATTCCAAGAAAGTAGGCACAAAGAGATTGTTGTGGTGAAGAAGAACCCTGAAATTGTGAGAAGGTATATGGATGAAGAGTTTGACAATCTGGTGGAGTGAGAAATGAGTATAGAAGCGTTGAGCCAAAAGGTAAGAGCGGCATTCCCAGGTTTAACGGTAAAAAAGTCGTATTCTCATAAACACGAGACCAGTAAACTACCCAGGTTCATCTCAGAGTATTTAATCTCCAAATACAGTAACCGCGAGGGCGACCTATCAGAAGAGGGGCTTCAGAAAATAGTCAACTTTGTCTCCGAATACTATCCCGAGCACAAAGACAAAGAATACCTGAAACATCAGGCCATGCAATTGGGTTCCGTGAAAGTGTTGGATGAGTTTGGCGTGGTTACCGACGTTAAGCATCAAACCCATAACGTCGTCATACCTGTCATGGGACTAAGAGACGTTAGAATCAGGTCCAGCATACTATTAGAGCACGAAAACTTGTTAAGAGGTGGTATGTGGGGCATCGCAAAGATCGTATGGGATCCAGAAGAGGAACCCAAAATCCCTAATCACCCAAGAAATCTATTAGTAGATGAATTTGTACCATTTCAAGTTTCAAGATGCGACCTACAAAACTTCATTGAAAAGAGAGAAAACTTCACCACTGATGAATGGTTAGATCTATTGATAAACACTATCGGCTTAAATCCGAAAATGTACAATAGGAGAACCAAAATCCTATTGTTGAGCAGACTAGTACCCCTAGTAGAATCTAACGTAAACTTAACTGAATTGGGTCCGAAAGGAACTGGCAAGACATTCCTTTTGAGAAATATGTCATACTATTCAAGGATAATATCTGGAGGAAACGTCTCACCAGCCGTCTTGTTCTATCACTTAGTTACAAAGACCCCTGGCCTAATCGCTCTCAAAGATGTCATAGTATTCGACGAGATAAGCAAAATCCGCTTCAGCAACCCTGACGAGGTCATGGGAAAATTGAAGGATTATATGGAGAGCGGAAACTACGAAAGAGGACCTCAACAAGTCCATGCAGACGCAAGCATAGTCTTAGTCGGCAATCTGCCTACAAGATATGGCAAGCCTCGTGACAAACTAATATTCGAAGTGTTGCCTGAACCGATGAGAGATACAGCTTTTCTGGATAGAATGCATGGACTCATTCCAGGATGGGAACTTTCAAGAATTCAACGAAGTGAGATACATCTATGCCAAGACTTCGGCTTGGTCGGCGATTACTTCAGTGAAATCCTCCACAGATTACGATCTCTCGACTTCCAAACATTCGTTTCAACCAAACTAAATTTTTCAAAAGAAGTGGAGCTAAGAGACGAAAAGGCAATAATCAAAGTAGCCAGCGGATTACTAAAACTCATATATCCAAACCTATCCGTTACAGATCAAGACTTTGGAGAAATAGTTGACATAGCCGTAGAGTTCAGACAAACAGTTGTTGACCAACTCCACGTGATGGATCCAGAGTTCAAAATGAAGAAAATACGGTACTCTCAGATATGTAAGGGTTAGAAGGACGGCCAACGCCGAATCCAAACGCGAACGCAGAAGGTAAAACCTGTAAAAAAGACCTCTGGAAACGTGAACATCGGAAAGACAAGGCAGTAGTGATCGGGCAGAGAACGAACGAGTCAACAGCGTTAGCCGTGCATCTAGCTAGTTGAACCGATGATCAGTCTCAAGAATAACTATAAGGGTTGAAACTTTTCTAGCGGATACTAATTATTGCAGAAGCAGCCATTTTTATTCCGATATTTGAGGTTATCAGAAATTAAGAATCTTGAGAATAGCTATATGAAACGAAGGGGATCACAATCGATCGAAAGCCCTAATTTTCATATTCTTTCAAAAAAAGATATCTCAGTTATCTTACCTCATAACTTTTTTCACTTTTGAACCAATGACAAAAACTCGTCAAAGGGCATTCTTCACACTTTGGCTTTTTAGTGCAGATTGGGTGAAAACCAAAATAAAATCTATTAAAATCTGAATTAAGCAACGTCCTGACGCGCTTCTTGAAATTAAAATTTGGAATGAATCATTAAATTATTCCGTTGGAGCACATGTCAAAAGTTAAATAACAGATTCAAAAATAATAGTCTAAACGATATGTCGTTTTTAAATCCTGTATGGACTAAGCCCGCATCAATCACTAAGAAAACACTTGACCCGCTCGGTTTGGATCGAATTTCTGATAGGTTAACAAGTAGCATGTTGACAGGAATTACAGCCCTAACGATGAGGGCAAGGTACTATTCATTTTATGTTTGGACAATAAAAAATGTGAATGAGACTGAAAAGATAAATAGATTGAGCGATTTTGAGAATGCTTTCTTCGACCGTGAAAGAGCATATGCAATGGCTTGTATAGCCCATAATGAAAAAAGCTCTAACCCTAACGAGGACCATTCCAATATTCAAGGCTTGAGAGAAGCCCATGGGAAATGGCAGGAAAGCGGAACTACGCTAAGACTGCATGGTTTTCGTCATTTGGGAAACCGATTAGGCGGTTACGGTTATTACTATCAAGCTTCAGTAGGTAATCTTGGCCTCACACAACAAGAACATATAAAAGATGTGCTTACTCCTCTTGGAGTTCGCTTGGCTGAGGCATTTGAAAAAAAGGTTTCGAAAACGAAATACTTTGAGAAGTTCATTGGCAAAAACCTCATACCCAAATCAGTTTTTCATGACTATGGGTCGAAAGCCTGTCTTTGCTTATTACACGGGGAGGATGCCTCTGATAGGGATGTTCTTAGAGAAATACTTCTTGGAACAAATGAAGAAGCAAAGGGAGTTGCACATCATAAGAATAGACAAGATACCCTTGTTTTGGTGTTGCATGTAATCGATAAGCTAGGAAAGCTTCTCAAAACAGCGGATGAGCAAACATTTCTAAACATAGCCTATTTCAGACAATTTCTTTTGAAAGAAAAAGCGATTGACTATTCCTGCCCCTCAAAATTGAACCAAGCACTTGATAGATGGAAACTATTTCGAGGACATGATTACTTCTCCTTTACATGCGAATCACTTTTTCATATCTTCTTGGAGAGCCTTGATATTAATAGAAACAAAGGTCTTTCCTTTACTCAATTCACTAGCTTGTTTGATACACCAGAGTTTGTCCAAGAGATAGCCTCAGTTCTTAGGACACAAATTCACGCTAAATCACCTAAGAAAATAATTCTCAATGAAATTCTTGCAAACATCGTAAAGATTGATACAGGTAGTTTCTCCGAATTAAATCTCGAAACCAGTTATGAATTTGACCAAGCTTGTAATCTTGACTCAACTATTAATGAGCAGATATTGGTTGACAAGCTCATCGAAGAATTCGAATCAGAAGAGCTCAATCTTGAAAAATCGGTAATTTTGGCTTCATTAGTCCTACTCTTGATTTTTGCAAGGTTCTACTGGAGATCTAAGCCTGCGGAAGCATCATGGAAATGGTTGGTATCTCAATCAATAGACAGAAGCAAAAACAAGTCAGATCTTGGTGTATCAATTTTTGTTTACGAACTCGAAAGAAGGTTATCAAATCCTGAATATTCACTATACGACTTTGTTTGCTGGATATATGAGGATTACATAATTACTCAGGCAATCACAGTTTATAATGAGAAAGTTGGTGCTTCATTGTATAATCGTCCAATCTCATGGTTTCATTCAGATGGAAAAGTATACAGAATAGATAGGGGTTATGATCCAAGATTCCGAAATTCTAGGTTTTACAGTTGCATATCGATTCTAAATGATTTGGGTTTGTGCACACTCAATGAAGATTATTATGTGCTCACTAATGATGGAAAAACTATGCTGCATAGACTTGCTTCAGGAGAAGAATAAATGCCCATAACCATTCAGAAAGAGATCATTACAGAGTTAAAGGAAAGCCAAGATTTTGATAATGTTGTGGTTGGCACCTACGGGTACAGCCCAAATTTTTTTGAAGATATAATTCTTAGGATCTTCCAACAAAAAGACGCTAAAAGAATAATGGTATTAATTGACCCACAGCATTACGAAGACACTTTTCAAACAGCCAGAAGTGCTGGCGTCCTGTACCTGATGGAGCCAATATCTCACGAGAACCTTTTTCATCCAAAATTCATTTTCATGACCGCTGAAGATGCCGCTAGGCTTCTTATAGGCAGTGCTAACATTACAGAGAACGGCTTCATAAGAGATGGGGAAGTTTTCACTGTAATTGACTACGAGCAGGCAAAGGAATATCCGATTATCCTTTCAGTTTTTGCCGAAATGAGAGACTTCCTAATTTCTCTAACACAAAATGGATATGTGCGAAGCGAGAAACACAAAGAAAAGATTCTTGAAAGCTTAAGTGTTTCTTGGCTTTCAAAGGCAGCCCGCTCCAATAATAGTTATAGAGAAATTAGAATCCTCCATAACTTGAATACTGGAATACTGCCCCAACTTAACCATATACTGAAAGGTAACAAAGTTGAAAGAATCGCTATATTATCGCCTTTTTTTGATTCGAAAGGTAAAGTCATTAATTATTTGGCTAGTAATTTTGCTGGTAAAATCGGACTTTACATTCAGCCAGACCGAGTCTGCAATTTTCCGGTAGACACAATCAAGACACTAATAAGAAAAGGAAAAGAAATTTCTGTATTCAGTGTATCGTTTAAGAATGCCCCAAACAGGTTCATTCATGCAAAGATGATTCTGATTGAAACTAACAAGGGCAACTATTGTCTTACAGGAAGCGCAAACGCAACCGTTGATGGATTGATCGTAAATAGTGCCACTGGTAATGTTGAGTTATGCTTACTAAGATACGACAAGAACAAAAAAAGTTTTGAATACCTTTTCAACAACAGTGAACTTACTTGCAAGAGAATTGATGTTAAACTACTTAAACCCAACCTGAGTGTTCCACGTACAACCTTGCCATACCCAGATATTTATCTTGAAGAAGCAAGGATTGAAGGAAACAATCTTATTGTACAATTCTCGCCTCCCTTGAAGGAAGGATACAGCCAAGCTACGCTAACAATTTCTAGGCCAGTTTCAATTAAACCAATAGTGATCGAGCAGACTGTGACTAAAAAGAGCCAGGTCATTGTAGGTTTAAGTGAGGACGTAAAAAGATACTGTGAGCAATCAGCCTATGTCACGCTCACATTAAGCAGAGGATCTTCAAAAAGCGTGTTATTGTCTAACAAACGGTGGATCTCAACTCAGGTGCTCGATAGCACTCCAAGAAAAAGAGAAATTAACCTCATTGAAAAAAGCCACGGTCGTATTGGCTTGATAACACTCTTAAATCAACTTGATAAAGCCTCAGACATATCAACCATGTTGCTCTATTACCTGCAGTTTCTCGATTTTGATTGGCTTGAAGAGTCGCTTGAAAGAACTAGGCGAAGGATAGTAAGAAAATCAATTGACGAAGAAGGATTAGAAGATGAAATAGTAGTATCAGATAGATTTGTTCTTACCGCCAAAGAAGTCTTGGAAATAATCCTAGCTAAACATGAGCAAAAGTTTGACAAGCTAATAGAAAACGTGGAGAAGACCAAAGATTTAGATGAACAAGTTCAGAGAATATTTGATCTTTTTCTATTCTTGAATAAAATAGTGATTTGGTTCATACTAAGAAAAGATGCTGACCTGAGCAAAATCTCAGGCATAATTCACAGAATGAAATTACTTGTAGGAACAAGAAAACGTTTCTGGTACAGTCAGAATGCATTAGGCTATTTCGATAAAATCCAAGAGTTGCTAGGAAGAAAGAAGTTCTTAGCCCTCTACGAGAACATGGATGTTTTGCCACATTTCATTTTACTTTCACACATAATTTTGAAACTGGCAGAAAAACAATCAGACAAGAGAAAGTTGATCTTGGAAAAACAGTTGAGCAATATACTGAGAAATACGTGCGTAACAAACAACAAGAAAAAAGAGATCGCTGAGTTGCCAAAAGATAAAATGGAAAAGGTTATTGCGGAATATAAAGAGTACGAGGATTTCGTGTTTTCTCTAAAAGCACTTCGAAAACAAGCGGTTAGACTGGTTAGGAAAACATCAAGACAAGGTCCTTGTCAGAAATGCAAAAAACAGACTCAATATAGAATAAGTTCTGATCAATATCTTTGCCCACATTGCGCACGAAAACAAGTTGAAAATGGGGAAGCTAATCTTGTTTTAATGCGATGTGTCAAATGTGGCTTTTTGGAATGGCAGCCTGCTGCTAAAACACGATATTTAATGTTTTGCAAGAGAGATAGTATGAGGATGGAGATGATACGATCTAAATTCTATGTACCTACTTTTGCATGAGAAGCGCGCGCCGTTCGCTAAGCGGACAGACCCAGATATGTTTCCAGCTTCGTTTTTGCTTTCCATGTGAGTTTTTGTTTTGTTTTTAGCTAGCTAGCTTCATCCAAATGCCATTCAAAGATCAGGTAGATCTCTTCAAAGCTATGATAGTTATACACCAATGAAAGAAATGTACGGGGAGAATGTCATTAAGGTTATCGAAGATATGAGTGTGGATGAGATTCTTCAAATGGATAAATACCAAGAGAATGGTATAGAACACCATGAACTCAAAGAAATTGTTGAAAGACTGCTCGCTTTAGCTTAAATCGTGAGATAGCGAAAAGGACACTATGTGCTAGAACTCTAATGTATATTATTTAACTCGTTTTATGCTACTTCGTTCTTAGCTATATCAACTCTCCAGAACATTATGCTCAAGCATACCTGTCCTAAGTGGAGCTTGGAGTATATGATTTTTTACATAGGACAAGAGAAGCAATTGACAAAGAGTGTATGAATAGCTACGACAAACTCAGCGAAAGAGACAAGTTTGCATGCAAAGCCATCTATCCTTGGTTAGGCAGTGCAGAGTTTAAAGAAAAAAACAGATACGAGCGGTAACCCAGTTTTCACAGGAAACAGAAATAAAGCTCCCCCCCTAATATCAAGATTCAGAGGAAAAGGATTATAGTTGTACATTGTCCACAAAGAGAAAGGTCTTGTTTCTACTTTTTCTTATTATTTTGGTCTTCGCTTGTTAACATGATCTCCAGACTTTTGTCTCTGTAGCCTTCTAGAGACACTTTTATGGAGTAGGTTGTGCTTGGTAGATTCTCAAATACGACATAACCAGTGCTATTGGTTGTCTTAGTACCTATGCCTAACAAGTTTGCAATTACGTTAGGCATATTATCACCTTTCTCGTTAACCATATTTACAATAAGGTCGAATATTCCAGCGTTAACGATTCTAATTTGACCCTGAACAGACAAAGTATCTGTTAAATTGGAGACCTGTATGCCTTGGTAAAATGTTCTAATGTTGAATGTGGTGTTTGCAAGATTTATAAAATCAGCCCATCCAGACGAGTTTGTTAGTGCCGAAATGAAGTAGGTTCCATTTGCAGAGTATAACTCAATTAGCGACTTCAACACCGTCACCATCTATAACATTAACGAAGTAGTCGTAAACGCCACATTGAAACGGATCAACAACTGTGGCTGACGTGACTGGTTCCAAATTTATGCGTATTTTATCTTTGATGACGTTGGAAGTTTTATCGGACAAAAAAGTACGAGTAGCTTTAGAATACAGTCAGTAAAACAAGCTCTCAATTTCGTGGTAACCGATGTGTTTACTTGTCAAATCGTCTTTCAAGACTTCTTTGACTTCATCTTTTGCCGTGAAGTATAGAATCTGCCACCCTTCTCCAGAAAGGCGTTTGAGCGCATTCAGTTGTTTTGTCAGTCTGTCAATGTCGGCTTTTATAAAGGGGTCATCCATAATGAAGAATCCTTTGGCGCCCTTGAGGAGCTTCTCTCCCAATGCAAGACGGATACAAAGATACAGTTGGTCATAAGCACCGCCAGATAACTTGTCGGCGTCTAGGCTCTCTCCTGTCTTCGTTGTAACTCGAATTCTTTGTTCACCTGAGAGATACTCCACCTTTTGGTACAAACTATCTGTTATTTCGTTGAAATAGCTTGAGACACGACTGTCTTTACTGAAAAGTTGCTCAACTTTTTGCTCTTCTTTTCCTTCTATTTCTTCAAATATCTTCATAACCTCTAAGACGGTGGACATATTACTGTTCACATCATCAACGAATTCCTGAAGGATTTTTGATATTTCACGCAGGTCGACCAATGTCTCACAAATAAGAGGGCTTTCCGAAGGTCTAACACTTACATTCACTTCTTTGCCAATATCCTCAAGTTTACCATGAAATTCTGTTAATTTTCGTTGAAGTTCTTCTCTCTGTTGAATTATGCTTTGTTCTTTTTCTTTTAATTCTGAAACTCGTTTTTCGCTGTATTGAATCTCTTTTGACTTATCTTTATACGGTTCTAGCTCGGTTATCTTTTCCTTCCAATAAGCAATGTTCTCTTCTACTGATGCTTTCTTCGATTTCTCGCCAAAGTGGCTCTTCAGTATACCTATAAATCTATCTGTCATCTTTTCTTGTTGTTGCTTCATTTTGAGAGTTTTAATATAGTTTTGGAGATCCTCAACTTTTGATTTCATTTTAAGACCATTTATTGTGTCTTCAGTCTCTTTCATTTCTTTCTCAATTCCAGGGAGTTCTTCGTCGGTTAGTCGAGATCTCTCATGCTTTAGGACACCAACATCGGTCTCGAGTTTCTTGATGGCTTTTTGGCTCTTCGAATAATTATCTTCGAAGGTTTGGATTTTCGCGAGAATTTGTTCGATATCGTTTGCCTCTAGCTCAAACTTTGAGGCTCCAAGTCGGATTTCTTGCCATAGCGCTGCGATAGATCCTCGCTTTTGCACCGATAGCAATTTCAATGCAGCGAAAAGCAAAGCTAGCACTAAGAACAATATCGAAGAGAACGTGAATAACGGTAATTGGCTTGTTGCGAGACCAAATAAAGAGATTGCCAATAAAATGAGGAAAACCGACGAAGAAATTACGGCAAATTTTTCCTTTGACCGCAGGGATGCTAGCCCTTTAGACTTGATTTCATAATTTCTTAATCTCGGTTTGATTTCTTCATCAATAATTTTCTTTCGTCCTTCTATGAGTTCGAACTCTCGGTACTTTTCTTCAAAACTGGCATTTTTTTGTTCGAACACTTTTTTGGTTTCTGCGAGCTGCGCTAGCAATTTTTCATGTTGTTTTTTATATTTTCTTAGATCTCTTTCTGCTTCTCTCCATGATTGCAAATCGTCATCATTGAACACTTCTAATTGCTCGAGTTGTTCTTCAGCTTGAGCAAGAGACGTGAGAGCCTGTATGCCTTTTTCATATTTCTCTCTCTTTTGAGCTGCTAGCAGATTTTCCATCTCTAGCACAACTATTTTTTCATTTTCTTTAATTTTTGAGATTTCTCCTTCAAGCCTATCGAAATCCTCTTTTTTAGCTTCCTTAAGTAGTTCATCAATTTCTTCGATGAGTTCTTCAGCACGTTTCACTCTGAGTTTTAGTTTGCCAAAACTCGCACTACCTGAAAGCGTAGCGGTGCTGTCGGGCTTTGTTAAATTGCCTATTTTCTGGAGTTTTTCTTTTATTGAACGAATATGCGGCGTCCAAAGACCAGTTAACCGTTCTGTAATATTCTTATAAAATTCAAACTCTTCGCCAGCAGGTATGGTAAGATCACTGTTTCTGATAATGAATACATTCCGAAATTCTGTTGCAGTGAGCTTTGATAATTGTGTAATACCTCCTTTTTCAGGAAGTTTCCATTGTTTTCCGTCTTCGTCAGTAATCAAGCTGTATCCTTCTGGAAACTGATCTACTCTGTCGATTGCAGAGAAGCTTTGACTATTTTTGCCAAGAAGGATTTTTACCATGCTATCAATCAAGAGGGTTTTGCCATATTCGTTCTTTCCATAGAACAAATCGAAATCTTTGAGTTTAATTTGGCCCGTAGGTTTCAAGGGTCCATAATGTATTATCTGGAACTTAGCTATTTTCAAGCTTGTGCCTCCATCATAGCTTGGATGGCTATTCTTAGCATCTTTTCTCTTTTCTCAGCTTCATAGTCGCCTGCCTCGACTTTCTGTTTGAAGCTTTGGAAGATATCGTTGTCCAGTATTTTCTTAATGTCGCTGAACTGATAGGATGACTCTTCTGCGCCCCGTCCTTTGACGAGCACTTTAAGTTGATCAATTAGCTGACTTTCTGAAATGCCCAGTTTTTTGCTGTTAATGTGCCCGCCAAAAGTGAGCAATATTTTTGCTTGAGGATGAAGTTTCTGAAAGGTCTCCTTGACCAATTCGATCGGATTTACTTCGCTGAAAGGATCAAATTCAATAATCACTCTTTCGTAATGAAATGTATCCAATGGATATTCATTAGGCGACTTACCGAGTGTTAGCATATTGGCTTTTCTCTGACCAGTTTCGGCTTTGGTTATGGAAATGGGTGAACCCGGATAAATGAACAAACCACCGTTGTTTAATTTCATTGTGTCGAACCTTGTATGGAAATGACCTGCGAGGACATAATCAATCTTCAAGTCGTCTAAAAAGGACGCTTTTATAGGCATGTACCTTTTCTGTCCTTCATCACCGAGGTCTTCCCTTGAAAAGAATAGATCAAGCAGTTCTCCGTGATACATCAAAATGTTCGTTTTGTCTTCTGTAAAACTGCGTTTCAACGATTGGATTTTGCTAAAGACATCTTCCATTTCTATTGGCTCATAAGGAACCCCAATTATTCTGGCATCTCCAAAATCTTGCGGTATTGTGTCGTTCAAAACAATCGCGTCTTCGCCATAATATAATCCTGACTCGAATGAATCTGCATCATGATTTCCAGGAATTATAAGAATTTTGAATCCTGTTTTGCTGAAGATTTCTCGGATATGTGGTCTGAGTCTTTCAGCGTCAATGCCCTTATCAAATAGATCGCCACTTATAGCAAGAACATCAATTTTTTCTTTTTTCCCAATATCAATCAATTTTTGTAAGGTTTTCCATCGTTCGTCTTGGTATTCTCGAAGGTGGATGTCGGCTGTATGTAATATCTTCGTAAGCGCCCCTTCAGCAACGGAAATATTATTAGTATCTTATATATAACTTAATCAAGTTTAATTTTGCTTTTGGATCGATCGATCTTTTCAATCAAGGTAGGCTGACCAACCCACGCATAATTCAGTGGTTTGACCAGTGTTAAGGTCATTTGAACTGGACACTGGAAAGTATGTCGCAGGCAACAGACTTTTTATCATACTTCTTTCCTAACCTTCTCTGTAGCATCCAAGTACGTGCTAACTCTCCCATGCACATATCGTGAGCAGGCATCTCCTCCTCTTTCGGTATCTCTAAAGCATGCACAGCACATACATACTTCCACAAGAGCATTTAAATTCAAATCCAGACATTTTGTCTCTGATATGTGTCTGAGTATTGCTGGGGTGTGGGTATGCCGGAGTTTCTTGAAGAGTTTGCTGCTTCCGTCGCTGCCAAGAAAGAGGCCATGAAAGAGAGGGTTTTCAAGGGTACAACGAATCCATTGCAGGATCATTTAAAGGGACATTTTGACACGATGTGGATTGCGATTGACGATTATGCGAAACTCGGGGTAAATCTAGGGGAACTTCATGTTATGGCTGTGGATTCGAGCGTTTACACCAACCTGCTTTCTACTGGTGGCATCTTCTATGTTGTTAGGTCTCTGGCGGTTTGTAGGAATAGTGAACAAAAGAGGCTTGAAAGTGATGTTTTCTTCACCAAGGGTGGTTCAGTTGCGGAGCGTGAGTTCGTTTCAATCAAGATGGAAATGCTTGAATTTCAAGTGGCAGTAGACGCGTTGAAGAAGGGGGTTGGCTGCGAAGTGGTTTTGATAGATGGTTCGCTTTATGGCAGGCTTGTGCATGTTCCGATTGAAACGAAGATTGAAGAGGAGCGTCTTGCTTTACTTGACTATTTTAGGGTCTATAGAGAATTGCTTGATCTGTGCAGGAAGAATCACGTTCTTCTTGTGGGAGTGGCCAAGGAAAGCCGGTCGACTTCCTTCCGTGATTATCTTTTGAACTTGATCTTAAAAGAGGAACTGAAGAAAGTCGATATTGACGACGAAGATGCTCGAAGGTTGAAACCTCTTTTCATGGAGGTTGTGGACAACGCGGTCTTGGGACTGCAGAAGTTTGAGACGCTTAGACAAAAATATGGCATGAAGCTAGAAACAATACGGTTGGTCTTAAATGAGTTGGCTTGTTCTAGGCCTGACTATCAGTTAGTCATGAATTTTGCTGAATCCTTGGGTTATACGCACGCTTTGCTTCTTGGGCCTTCGCCACGGCTATCAAGAAGGTTGGAAGAGTCGCGGTCAGATCCAAAAAAATATGTCAGGAGGAATTTTCCAAACACTTTTAGGGAGAAGGGTAAAGAGTTTGTGGATGGGGCTGCTGAAGTCGTTGCTGAAATACCAAAGTTTCCAAGCATCGTTTCATTCTATATTCTGCTTGATAGGAGGGATTCGCCGATGAGGATTGATTTGCCATGTTGGGATTATTCGCTTGCGGATGTTGGTTGGTCTAGGCCTGTTACTCCTGACTTGGAAGGTTTGTTGAAAATCTTGGCGACTGGCTATTGTGGTTTGGATTGCCATAACCTTTGGTTGAAGAATGTTGATGAAAGGGTGAGGCTTAAGAGGAGAACTGTAGATAATATCTATTTCCCTTACATGGAAAGATTGTTTGGGGATAAGATAATTCGTGGAAGAGGGTATAGGCGTGTCAGGTTCCCTTAAAGAAGTTGGCGTTATAATCGGTGAAGCTAGTTCTAGCGAGTTCTATTTTTCGTCGAAGCCTAGTGATATGCCGTCGCGATGGGAGTATTTGATGGCCTATTCTGAAGAGGAGTTGGATGGAAAGCCTAGGCAGGTTGAAGTAGTTGCGCAGATTGAAAGGGTCATCTCTGCTAGTCAGGCTTTGACGAAGGAGTTGGATTTCGACATTATCAAGAAGATCGTTGAATCAGGTCTGGCGGACAGGAAGGTTTGGGGAAGAGCAAGGGTTTTGGGCTTTTTGACTGAGAGTGGTGAGCTGCAGTTGCCTAAGAAGGCCGTTACTCCAGGCAAACCTGTATACATTGCGTCGACAGAGCTGCTTGAGAAGTTCTATTCCTACCCTCAAGAAGAAGCGATTAGAGTCGGCAGTTTGATTACTCGCAGCGAGGTCCCTGTGGCTTTATCAATTAAAGGTTTCAGAAGGCACCTTGCCCTCATTGCACAGACTGGTTCTGGGAAAACGTATCTTGCAGGTATAATTGCTGATGAGTTGCTTGCGAAGGGAGGAACGATAGTTATGTTGGACCTGCATGCAGATTATGTGTTTCTGTCAAGAGATGTCTCGGGTAAGAGGCATGAACTTTCAGACCGGATAATGGTGTTCAGGAACCCTGCGAGCACGGGAAGGTATTCTGTGGATGAGGTTGGTAAGGTCGAGCCCTATGAGGTTTGTTTCTCAGACTTGGACCTTGATGAGATATGCTTGATTTGCGGAATCAACGAGCGGTATGTTAACATAGTAGGCGGATTGGAACAAGCAATAGCACTGGTAAGGGTCGGTGGCAAAACGGTGTTTCAGCCTAAAGACGTTTTGGAACAGTTGGAAAATGCTGGTGCTTGGCAAGGTGTTGACAGCAAGGTAGTTGGTGGAGCTCAGTCGGCGCAGAAATATGTGAAGCGTTTGATTAGAATGAGAGTTTTCACTAATGCTTCTACTAACATAGAGAGAATGCTGAGACCTAAGCATCTTTCCGTTGTGGATCTTTCTGGATTGAGTGATGAAGTTTCAGATTACATTGCTTACAGAATCTTGTCTGATATTTATGATAAGGTTTCAAGTGGTGAGTTCGAGTATCCTGTTTTTGTTTTCGTTGAAGAGGCGCATAGGTTTATTCCAGCTTTAGGCAGCACGTATTCAGGTCCGATCATAAAGAAAATTGCGGCAGAAGGCCGGAAATTTGGTGTTTTCTTGATTGTGATTACGCAGCGGCCTTCTAAGATACATGCTGATGCCTTGAGTCAATGTAACAGTCAGATGATCATGAGAATAACTAATCCGGATGATCAGCAGGCAATTGCCAGAAGTTCTGAGCGGCTTGGGCAAACATTGCTTGAAGACTTGCCTGGGCTTAACACTGGTGAAGCTGTAGTTGTCGGTGAGATGACTAGGGCCCCAGTGATGGTGAAGGTAAAGAAACGTAGAACACGAGAGGGTGGCAGTGACATTGACATTATTGGTAAAATGAAAACTGCAGTTGAAAAGGCAATGGAGGAGACTACTGATAACCAGAGTCAGCGTCTCAGGGATGATCTGAAAGGTTTTCTAGGCACGGGCGAAGAGGAGAAGCGTTAGATGGTTAGGATTGCGCATTTGGCTGATACCCATCTTGGGTATAAGCAGTATAATTTGGATGAAAGGGAGAAGGACATTTACGATGCGCTAGAGAAGATTGCGGATAAGATTCTGGAAGAGCATGCGGACATTGTGATTCACAGTGGGGACCTTTTTGATTCTCCTAGGCCTACTCCGCAAGCATATTGTGCATTCAAGAGTTTTTTGAGGAAGCTGGATGGGAAAGTGAAGATTTTTGCTGTGTTGGGCGATCATGATAGGCCTAAAAGTCGTGGTTTAGCGCCGCATGTGCTTTTCGAGGAGCAGGTGCAGGTTCTTGGCGTTGGTGGGAGTGCCGAGTATCAGTCTGTGCGGGTTGGTGGTCAGGACGTGTTGATTGCTGGTTTGTCTAACTTGAGCCGCACGTATCATGTGATACTTGTAGAAGAGTTAAGGAAACTTGGCGCCCTCCAACTAGGTGGTAAGCTTGGGGTTCTTGTTTTACATGAGGGTATTGACAAATTCTTCCCGTTTGAGGGGGGGTTTGAGATTGCGTCGGATGATGTGCCTAAGAATTTTGATTATGTTGCCATGGGGCATCTTCATACGCGAATTAAGGCCTCGCATGGGGAGGGTGAGCTGGCTTATGCTGGTTCTTCGGAGATTATCAGGAAAGATGAGATTTCTGGTTGGCAGAAGTTTGGGAAAGGTTTCTGTATTGTAGATCTTGATGGCGAAGACGTTGAGGTGAGAGATGTTAACCTTGAATGTATTAGGCCGCAAATTGAGGCAAAACTGAGTTATGCACATCTGGATAAGGAGATTGGGGATTTGGTTAAGCAGACTGAGAATATGGTAAAGTTGCCAATTGTGCATGTGCGTGTCGAAGGAAAAGATGTCGATAGACAAGGTGTTCATCAGGCTTTGACCGATGCTTTAGTTGGCAAGACTCTAACGTTTAGGCAAGAGGTTATTGAGGAAGCTGAGTTGAGACTTCCAGAGTTGAAGCCTGGTTCCTTTTATGTCAACCAAGTCATTCGGGACTATATTAAGGATGAGAATGTAGCGGGGTTTGCGTTGGAAATGTTGAAGTATCTAAGGTATGGAGATACCGCTGAAGCCAAGGAAATTGCTGACGAATATTTCCAAAAAGTGAAGAAGACATGATTCTTAATAAGGTCAAGCTTGAAGATTTCATTTCGCATAAGAATACTGTGCTTGATTTAGGCTATGGCATAAATGTAGTTGTAGGGCCCAATGGCGCGGGCAAAACTTCCATTCTGGACGCGATAAGCTTTGCTTTGTTTAATGATTATAGTAACCGAGGGAAAAAGGAGAATCTCATCAACTCTAGAGCAAACAGATGCAGAGTTGGGGTGGCCTTCACTGAAGGCGGGGTAGGTTATGATGTTGAATGGTCGATGGAGCGAAAAGGATCGGCTCATGGTAGTCTGTTTCGGCTGGAAGAAGGGAAGAGAAATCTCTTAGCTAGAGATGGAGAGCGTTCTGTTGTTCCTGAGATCCAGAAGGTTTTGGGTATTGACAAGAACATGTTTTTGCAATCAGTTTACGTGCGACAAGGTGAGATTGAGAAGCTTGTCACTGCCAGACCTGGAGAGAGGAAGGCACTCATTTCGAGATTGCTTGGAGTTGAAGATCTTGAGAGAGCTTGGGAAAGCATAAAGACCGTTATTCAGGTGTATCGCGAGAAACAGATCGAACTGGAGACTGAATTAGGTCGGAAATTAACTATTGAAAATGAAAGAAAGGAACATGAAGCCAAATCAACGGAACTGGAAAACTATCTTTCTGCAAAAAGAAAAGATCTGGCCGAAATCGAATCTGAACTAAAAAACCTGCAAACTGTTTTGGATCAATTAAAGGACAAGAAGAAAAAGTTCGACGAACATGACAAGAAGAGAGGGATCATTGAAGGGGACATCGCAAATCTAGAGAAAATGCTTGAAAGAGAGAAAGATGAGCTGGTTAGGGCTGTTGTGGCTGAGGAAATAGTGAAGAAGCTTGAAGATGAAGTTAACAAGCTGCCATTCTTAGACGAGTATGTGCGTTGTCTTGTAGAAAAAGAAAGGCAAGAACTGAGGCAGCGCCAACTTCAAGACAAGCTGAACGATATAGAGCAGCTAAAGAAAATGCTGAAGGAAAAGGAAAAAAGCCATGAACTTTACACCGAAAAAGACGAACTCCTAACTGAAAAGACGAAGGAACGCCGAAAATATGAAGGTGCAGATGTAGCTCTAGAAAAAGCAAGGAAACAAGTCGGGGAATGTGAGAAAGAAGAAAAAAAGAGAAACGCAAACTTGATGAAGGAATTGGAAAAATGTTCGAAAGCTCTTGGCGAGAAAGCCAATGTTGACAGTGTTGATGCAGTTCTTGAAAGGAAGAGGAAAGAGTTCCAAGAAGCGGCAGAGCAGCTTGATGTAATAATTAACATGAGCACTGGGACCATTAGTGTGCTGGGCCAACGCATAAAGGAATTGGATGGAAACTTGTACAAATTTTCCAGTGAAACTGAAGTGAAAGCGTGTCCCACATGTGAAACGGAGTTGTCGCCTGAACGTTTGATGCAGTTGATGAACAAATTTTCTTCGGGAAGAGTTGATGCAGAAACCAAGCTAGCTAAATTGCAGGATGATTTGAAGGATGCGAATACGAAGAGGAGACAGATTGACCAGAAAACAAAGAAAGTAGATGCTATTGATCCAGAGAGAGTCAAAAACCTCGCATCTGAATTGACGGAAGCAAGAGACAATGTGGCAAGTCAGAAAACCGAAGTTGAAGAACTTGAAAAACGGGCTGAAGCCCTGAAGAAACTGGATGAAGAACTAGAGCAACTTGGAGGTGAAAAACGCGGGCTTGAAGAAGCCTCTAAGGAGTTTGACTCTGCAAAACGTCGATTGGATACATTGCCATCTCAGGAAGAAATCGAAGGTAAAATTAAGCCCATTACAGCAGCCTTGGCAGAGGTTTCCAGACAGCTGGAAAAATCCTTGGAAAAGATTGGATACGAACCGAAAGAACCTCAAAGGGAACTAGAAGAGTTGCGAAAGATGAAAGAAGAGTACGATCAAAATGCTCCGACAGCGAAGAGAAAGGCAGAGTACGAGTCAAGTGTGGCGGCGACAACCAAAGAATTGTCCGACTGCAGAGGAAAATACTCCGAGATAGTTCGTACTATTGAAGAGATTGGCTATGATGAAGAGGAGCATGAAGAGAGACAGAAGGGGCTTGACTCTGTGAACAATGCCAGGAATGATCTTGAGAAAGATATCGCTCGGACGGAGCAAGCCAAGATAGGCGCTGAAGATGATGCCCAAAAGTGCGGAGAAGAGCTGAAGGCTCTTGAGGAGAAGGCTGTGGAAAAGAAGATAGTGGATAGTTTCATTGGAGTTTTGAACAGGATTCGGGATGCTTACGGGAAGGATGGCATCCAGAAGATGATTAGGGCTAGGGCAAGGCCGTTGCTCGAAAAGTCAACGAGGGATTTGTTTGAAAGGTTTAATCTTGCTTATTCTGACATTAGAATTGATGACGATTACAATATTAGCGTGATAGGACCTAATGGAGAACAGGACATTGATCAGATTAGCGGTGGCGAGCGTGTGGCCTTGGCAATAGCGCTAAGGCTAGCGATTGCACGGGTCCTATCTGGGAAAGTTGAAACTATAATTATGGATGAGCCTACAACCCACTTAGATGAAGAAAGGAGGAGAGAATTGGTGAATATTTTGAATTCGTTTTTCAGAGAAGGCGGGAGGATCATACCACAAATGCTGATAATCACTCATCACCGAGAGATAGAGGAAGTGGCAGATGTAGTATATGCGGTGAGCAAGAAAGAAGGCTACTCAATAGCAGAATCGGAGAAGTACTCTAGCGAGGCTGCCCAAGCATGAAGCATGATGAGGTGGGAATATGGTTTGGGAAGAGAAGACCTTTGATCTTGCTGACACAAGGGACTCGACGCTAATATTACATCAATTAGTTAATGGCAAACACCTTTGAGAACTAGTCAGTGTCAACATCAATTCCCGTGATTTCTCGAATCAGTGACATTCAGCTTTCAAAAAATTGCCACGTTAGCCTTCCGATCATTAGAGTTATAAGTAGTGAGCTGATTTTATATTCAGAACTGCCATCTCTCTCCATTCCACATCGGGATTTATATGTTCTATAGTTAATATATATTCTAAGAACATAATGAGCATTAAGATAGGTGAACGTGGTGACTACAACTATTAATTTCTATGGCGGGGTTGATGAGGTCGGCGGCAATAAAATTCTCATTGAAACCGAAGATGGAAATGTATTATTAGACTTCGGTAGAAGGATGGGATTTACCCAGAATTATTATGCGGAGTTCATCCAACCACGATCAAAAAACGCCTTAAGAGACATGTGTAGGCTTGGGATTCTGCCAAAAATCAATGGCATATATGCCCCGTATTTAATTGATGCAGTTTCCTTGGTAAGGGATCCAAGCGATAAAACAAAAATACCCTTGACTCAAGCCCCAGATTACTGGACACTACAAGGGATCACACCCTATTCTAACGCTTCCCCAAGTATTGATGCAATATTCGTGACACATGCTCACTTTGACCACATTCAAGATGTCAGCTTTCTTGATCCCTCGATACCTGTTTATTGCACCGAAGAAACCAGAGTCGTTGCGAAATCAATCAACGATGTTTCAGTTTCCGGTGTTGACGACCAGTACTATGAGTTAAGGAGAAGACAAATTATTACTCCTAAGGCTGAAAGCTACAAGACCCTATTCCCTCACGAACTTGAGTACTCCGAAGTAGATGAGGACCCAAAGCCACTCATAGAAGATCCTAAATGCAGCTATACATTCACGTGCGAATATACTCCAGAATACAGGAATTTTATCACATCACTTGAAGGCATTATCAAAGGAATCAGGTATAAGATGATACCCGTCGATCACTCTATCCCCGGAGCTTGCTCTGTTCACCTAACGCTCCCTGATGGGAAGAGGGTTCTTTATACAGGAGACTTGAGGTTCCATGGTACAAAAAGTACCACTATAGATGAGTACGTCTCAGCTGTTGGAGACCGAGTCAACGTCCTGATAATTGAAGGAACACGAATCGATAGCACTGAAGCCCTTAAAGAAATCGAAGTGCAGCATCACATTAGTTCAGATATTCACGATTCTGATGGGCTTGTACTCATCAATTTCGGCTGGAAAGACCTCTCACGATTTAGGATCATATATGAAAGCTCGATAGCGAATAATAGAACCCTTGTAATATCCCCTAAACTCGCGTATCTACTGTTTGAGATGCACACTCAATTCCCAGAACAGTACGAAGACCCTCGAACCCTTCCTAACCTCAAAGTCTATTTGAAGAGGGAAGATAGTTTACTCTACTCGAAAGCAGATTATGATAAATGGAAGATGGGCTACCTCGACCATCACGGTAGAAACAAGGCAAAAGCAGACAAGAACATAGTCCGAGTGGCAGAGAAACTCGAGTGCGGAGGAGAAAAATATGAGACGTGTACTCCTCAGGTTGGGCCAGATACTCCTTCAGGGTATAAAGAGATCTATGAATTAGCGACTCACCATTTAGATCATGGTGTAAAAGCGTATGAGATACGGGGAAATCCAGTTGTGTATGTGTTAATGTTCAGCAACCTAGACGTAAACGAGTTATTCGACTTAATACCTGAAAACACTACTGAGCCGAGTGCGCGCTACATCTCAGCCTTCACAGAGCCCTTCAACGATGAGATGGAGATTGATGAGACGAAATTCATGAACTGGCTCGATGCCTTCGGCGTCCATTACGAATTTGAGGTAAACGACGAGAAACGAAAGCACTTCGTTAGACGACATGTTTCGGGACACGCTTCGCAACCGGAGCTTGTTGAATTAATTACCAAATTGGACCCTGGGTTAATCATACCTATACACACAAGCAATCCGCAACTATTCCAACAATTATTACCCAGTAAACGAGTTCTCGTTCCCGAATATGGCCAAAAAATAAGTCTTTAACTTGTCACACCCCAATTTTTATTTGTATGTATTTAACTCATGAAATTGATTCTCCCATATTTGGGAAGCGGGAAAAATAAAGTCTGGATCTAAAATCAATCTTTTCCAGAATAGTAGGGCTATTAGGTACGCTTCACCGAAGTCGACTTCATTCTTTGGGGCTATATAAACTCGCTTCTTAGGTCTTCCAGCAACAAGAAAAGCGTTGAGAAGATCTTTATTATATGCCTCGCATGCATTCGCAAAAATAACCTCCGCCCTAATGTCCAAGCTTATGATGTCTTCAGCTGTAACGGTTCCGTGGCTTCTGACATAGATTACGCCCTTATCTTCTTTGTCCTTTTCTCCGTGAGCAGAAATATGAAGATAGCGGCAATCCTCTTCCAATAACTCTAGGAACTCATATTTAGTTTTAGGCTCATGATAAACCGTCGTAACGTGCCTTCCGATTCTTTTATCGCAGTCTTTCTTAAGAATTTGGAGTGTCATATGAATAAGCTCTTCTTCATTCACCCTTTCGTACTGTGGTAACCCCTCAATGAGCAGAAGCTTTGGCAAATCTTTGTTACCCCTGCTTGATGACAATTCGTAAAGCAATATAAATTTTGCAAGATCCGATCTGTTGCGGATAGTCTGTGAGATAGATCTCTGATTCGGGAACCTGATTATAGTATCCATACGCAAAAATATGTCCGAGGAAATGATTACTTCTACTATGACAGAAACTTCAGTTCAGTAATTCTTTATTCTATTAAAAAAGGCAAACAAATACAAGACATTAGTGTACCCGCAATTAACTAGCGAGAATATATGAAGCTGCCTTGTCGAGCTAAAGATACTTAAAGTCATCGAAAAATCCTAGCGTACGCTAGATCTAGCGGTTCCTTTGCTCTGATCTTCTGTTATTGGAAAAGTTGCTTGTGTAGGTTTTCTAAGGTTTCACAACAATCTGGTCCACGCATACATTCCTAAAGTATGTTCTAATATGCACAGTTTTCGGAAACATACTTATGCCCGAGTATAACATGGTTCATATTTGACTCGCATTTCCAAAATGGCTGTTCCATAACGGTTTTTCTAAATAGGTATTTGCCATTAAAGATACTTCCAACATCATATAAGCTATAAGTGGTAAAATAGCTAACTACATTATGTTCACTATGATAAAAAGAAATGCATTTTCAATTATGCTACTTTTGATATTTCTAATCGCATTATCCCCCACTCAACTAGTTAAAGCAGGTACGGAGCTTAAGGATGAAATAATACTCTTTTCACAGCATTTCTCTGTAGAAGCAGAGCATTACTATCGGTTCTATATGGCATCAATAGATGAAACATGCTTGAGAATAAGAATAATTGCTTCAGAAGAGGTGGCGGTATACGTTCAAACATTAGGGGAGTTCACCATGAGTGCCAACACTCACTTTGGCGTAATATTCTCTTCTTTTTCTTTGGGAGGTTGGTTTGGTGCGAAGAACATTGATGAGATAATAATTCTGCCTTATGAGGAAACTTGGTGTTTTACCATAATTAATCGACATGAGAATGACATAGAAATTGAAGCCATAATATCTAGAGGTACACATATTTTAACTGCAATTTCATGCGTAGTTTCCTCATCTGATTTAACCCTACATGATTCTGTTACAATCTCAGGCTCGATCAGTCCAACCATGCCAAATGTAGCGGTTAACCTTCAAATCAAATATGATACTGGCTCGTGGAGTAATCTAACAACTGTAAATACAGATTCAAATGGCGTTTACTCTTATTCTTGGATCCCTGAAGCTGTCGGCTTATATGATATAAAGGCTGTGTGTGATGGATATGGTGTTTACGAAGGAGCGACTAGTAATATCGTGTCAGTATACGTTAATAGAATCCCTACAAGCATTTCATGTATAGTTTCACCTTCTGATGTCAAAATAGGCGACTCTATAAGTGTCTCAGGATCAACCAATCCGCCAATTCCTAACATTATAGTAAATATTATCTATACAAAACCTGACAACTCTACTTTCACAAGAACTTGTCTTACAAACTTAAATGGAGATTTCGGTGATACATACACACCCCAGTTTTTAGGTTCTTGGAGTGTTACTGCTAGCTGTGAAGGAGATGTTAACTATGAAGGTGCATTCGTGACATCATTGTTTACTGTATCTAGAATTCCTACAACCGTTTCTTGCTACATTTTACCATCCAAGGTTACTTCAGAGATCCCTATCACCGTTTCAGGATTTATTATCCCAGCGGTCTCAGGGAAACCGGTTGTTTTAACATATCAGAAACCAGATGGTTCCTCACTCATAAGAGTTACAACCACTACCTCAAATGGATCCTATCATGATACCTACAGTCCCGACATGGATGGTTCTTGGAGTGTTTATGTAAGTTGGGAGGGAGATGAAAATCATGTTGGGAATACCAGCCAATTAACATTGTTCATCGTTGATACGACTCCCCCAACCGTCTCAATTACTTTACCTATTACCGAATCTGAAATAAGATCGTCTACAGTAACCGCCACTTGGACTGGTTCTGATGATGTTTCAGGCATAAACCACTACGAAGTTAGACTAGACGAAGGCTCATGGACCAACATGGGAACAAGCACAGCTCATACTTTTAGTGGATTAGGCGATGGAAGCCACACGATCGATGTTAAGGCTACTGATAAAGCAGGAAACACAAGACAAGATATGGTTAACTTCACCGTGAACACTAGTCTCATTGGAGGACCAGGATGGACTGACGACATAATTGCTTTTTCTGCTTTAATCATAGTAATGCTCATAGCTGTCTTGTATCTCTTAAAAATCAGAAAGCATCAGTAAGCGCGAAACTAAATTCTGAAAATTGAGGTAAAGAGAAACATAGATAGAGATTACATGGTCGATAGCGTCTTAGACATCTGTCAGACTTCGAAAGATACTTCTCCCCTCAACAGAAACCTAAAGGCGTTTTAGTTGTGTGGGACATTGGAAGACTGAAGAAACCATACAAGAGATCATGATCCTAGGTCATAATGATGTTAGTCTCGTGAAAGAAATGTTGTAGCTGCTTTTTTATGAGCCATTATCCAGTTATATTGATCAATTATTTTTGTTTCTCTCTTTCCATATCTTAGTTGCATATCTGCTATGGCAGTTTCCATTTCCCTCCACAAAAGTTTCATTTCTGTTAAGAACAAGAAGTAGTCTTTGCCATTACCATGGCGCTTCTTATAGTGCACTCTTATGTCCGAGTCCCACATAAGAAAAAGGTCTGGGCATGCCAGATGAAGTGTTTTTGATGCTGCGGTTGACCCAACCCGTTTCTCAATTCCCTTCCTGTTCATGAATTTCGTTTCTTTGATCTCATCGAATAGGTTTGTAATAGGGTCCCGGATTCCATCAAGATCCACTGCGAGCAAGTTGTCGTGCCGCCGAGGTTCTATTGTCGAACCGATCAGTTTAAGTTTCTCTCTGATCCCTTTCACGCCCTCATAACCCAAAACCCTTCCCATGCCGCCCCAAATTAGAAAAAACGGTCTGAGAATTCGAATTTCATGCTGCTTGTCAAGATCCATTATTTTTAGTTCTCCAAACTCTGCAACGCATTTGCAATAGGTACAATCGGGTATTCCATACCTATCCTCATTCTCCTCAACATATTGCCTAAAAGTCTCCTGTTTAGATCTATCCATCTTGACCACTATCTTTTGCAAAAAGTCTTAAGCTACATCTATCTCGCCTATATAAAATATTATGGATCTTTAGGTCAGCTCGAAGATGTGCTACGCTTTAGGCTAGAGGGTTATGGTATCAAGATTGCTTCACGAACAGAGCCATTTGTGTATTTTACAGGAATAGTTTGCACTGATTGAATTTCTACTCTGAGCGAAGAAAAATGAATAATGTCTCTGAATGTTGGAATCATATTCGATGGATTCACCGAATTCTACCTGTCGCCGCCCGTCTTTCAGTTCGGACCCGGCAACTACACAATAGGGATAAGCAGTCTGTCTACTTTTGATGGTTACATAATAGAATCAAGATGGCAAGTTTTTCCCAGCATTCAGGTAGAGACAAAATAGAACAGCCAACGTGCTGGAACGTAGCAACAGAGAGCGGCATATCTGATGCAAAAAGTCTGAGGAAAAATACGCGCCTAGATCACTTCCCGTTAATCACGGTTAACGGAAGTTCCACTAAATGATCGTGGCTGCTATGAAGAAAAAGAGGGGAGATGGTCTTCTATTTCTTTGTGTACTCCCGGAATTTCTTGCCACAGCATTCGTAGAGCTTAACGTGGACTTTAGGGCTTAAGTCCCATTCCTTTAAGGGTTTCTTTACTTCTTTTCCGCATTCTGGACATTTCATTTCCATGAGACCTCCATATGGCATGAATCTTGTCTTTCAGGTTCTTATATTTTTGCTCCGTGTATCACTGATACCAGAAAAGATAATTTGGATTTGAAGACTTGTGTGCTACTATATCAACACAGTTTTTCATGGCAGAAAAAGAATGGAAGGTCATAAAGGTCATGTAACCTCTCCAATATGAACTGCTAGCTATAATAGAAGGGAAATTATGAATATCTATTGGGATGTAATATGGGCGGGAATCAAGAGAACACTCAAGAGAGAGCTGAACGACAATTTATCTGGACGCCGGAAATGGTGAAGGACGTTGAGAAGTTTATTGAAAATCTGGCAGACAGATATCTACAATTCAAGAAAAACGAAGCGGAAGCGGACCAAAAATATATAGAGGCAGCAGCAAAACATAATCGACACATGACTCTAATTTTAGCAACTTTTTTAGCCATAATAACACTTGCAATGGGTTACCTTACTATAAATGGTAGAGTGAGCGGCGACGCCTTGTTGTTCCTGACGGGGACAATTACTGGTTATGTTCTTTTATTCATTCAAAGACTTGTTCTCACATCGGCAACAGCACCCTCCGAAGCGGAGGAAACGAGGCAATAGCTCACCACTATAGTGCCTCTTAGATTACGAAGTTACACTTTCTTTCACTTCGGAAGAGTTATATAATCAATCACAACACATTTAACAGGGAGAATGAATTGCCCTTTTGTGTAAAATGTGGTTCCGAGTTGCAAGCAGGACAGAAATTCTGCCCTAGTTGTGGAGCGAACGTGGAGCTTGGTCAAGCGCAAATACCTAGTCCGTTACCGGTTGAGGAGAAAGCCTTCTACAAGGGAGAGGGAGAACTTGTTGTCAAGAAGACTGAACACAGAGGAGCTGGAAGGAAAATCGCAAGTTTTTTGGCTTTGGGTCCAGTCGGATATTTGGCTTTTGGACGAGATAAGACACGGAAATCAAAGGCTAAGGGGACTCTGGTAGTTACAAACAAAGCTATCTACTGTGCTGGGAACGATTATCCCTTTGATAGAATACTGAGCATATCAAAACAAGGAAGGATATGGAAATCAATAGTTCTGATTTTCGAGAAAGAAGTTGCTGTTGGAGGGCGTGACGCTGGTCCGCTTAGTGGAAGCTATACGGTTGAAGTTGAAATCAACACAAATGACATAGACGGACTGTTCAGAGGCTTAGAACAGGCAAAGATGTCGGGTATCAGATTTTAGGATCCTCTGCCCCATATCTAGATTGTTCTCCATAGAAAGGTTGCCTCTCAATAATCTACAGTGTGGACTTGTATAGAGTATTCATGTTTGAAGGCTTAAATCTATCCAAGATATCTGCCACTATTGAGTTTCTGATAAGCACAGTTATCAGTAAAGAGATCTGTCAAAGAATCGAGCAAAATGCGATGGATAATAAACATAAGGTTTAAACGCTATAGAAAGGCGAGTACACGGAGCGGGCTTTAGATGCCAATATAGAAGAAACTCATGGATGTGACGCACATAAAGTGGGTATTATAGCCCTACTTGCGCATTTTAGTATGTTTCCATCTTATCAGTAGTACTAAGACTGTTGCCAAGAGCGGGATTAATGTCTCAAAGACTATATTGCCTAAAGCATACGCGAATGCCTTCATTTCTACTGTCTCAAATCCCTTCGTTTCGACACGAACATTAAGTTCTAGGCTTGGATTCCACGTAGGTATGCTGGCTTGGTACAATCCTTCGGAAACTTCCACAGCTCTAATATTATTAACAATCACAGAGGACCCTTCAACAGGTCTACCATCACACTCGAACGCAAGAGCAATCTTCACCAATACGTTTCCCGGCATCGTTAACTCAGTTTGAACTTCAGTAACAACTCTATCGAATATGCAGTATACTTCATTCGTGTCGAAGGCAGCTATTCCGTGAAGGGGATCGGAAACAGACGCAACTTTGTAGCCATACTTGCCAACAGTAGTCTTCGTTAAGGTGTCATTGTAGGTTACTGATCCAGTGAACAGTGAGCTGTCATATCGGTAGACTCCAGTCCAAGACAGTGGGGCTAAGGCGCCGACGCCAACACGATTGTCGGAGATAGTAATAGCTATTGAGACTTTATCAAAGATTATGTGAAAGGCATTCGATGTAAACGCTTCTAGATCATAATTCGAATCCTCGATTGTTGAAACAGTATAGCCGTATTTGCCAACCATAGTCTTTGTCAAGGTGTCGTTAAGCATGAGCGTTCCAGTAAATGCTGCTCCATCATATTCGTAGATGCTCGACCAAGTGTAAGTTCCAGTGCTCCCGACATCGATCCTGTCATCAGAAACGTTGAGGCGGATCTTCACTCTGTCCCATATTACGGAAAACGTGTTCGTAGTGAACTTGGTCAAGTCGTACTTACTCTCGACTATCTTCGAAGTTTCAAAAGCGTATCTTCCTACCTTGGTCTTGGTTAAGGTATCGTTCAACAAGATTGAGGTGTAAAGACTTGCGTCTGATTCATCATATTCGTAAGTTGCATAAAAAATGTAGTAGGCAGTTGAGCCGACATCGATCCTTTCGTCAGTAGCTCTTAGAGTGATTCGAACGCTGTCCCAGATAATATAAGGATCATCGATCAGTTTCTCGAAACCTGTTCGTCCCTGACATGAAACTCCAGTAACCGTCCAAGCGAGTTTTCCGACTTTGTCATAAGTCGCATAGAAACTAACCCATCCGGTTCCGTTTGTAACATATCTGGATCCGTTGACATGGATGTTTCCGCTCTCCACGTCTGAGCTGTCTAAAGCCCACTTGGCATGTAAGGCTACGGTTTGCGTAGATCCGACATCACACCTAACATCGCTGATGAATGCCTTATCAATGATTACATAATTCTCGACCACTAAAGCGTCGCTTAACACCACTGGAAGAAAATTATGAGCTGTGACAACCATAGACAGAGATGTTTCATATTCTTGGGCGACAAACGATAAGCTCCCTTCACTGTCAGCCTGCAATACTTTATAGTATCCTTTTTTATCAAAAACGCAGACTGTGGCTTCTGGTACTGTTCTGATGGAGACTTCATGTCCAATCCAGACATTGCTTGTATAGGAAAAGCCTAACCTTTTGGGCGAATCTGTCCAAATCGGGATTTCCGGATCACCTAGAAGATGCCAAGACGAATAGACTTTTCTGAGAATCTCATCTTCTTTGGAGTAGAAGATTTTTCCGAATTCTCTCTTTGCAAATAACAGGGCTAAACCTGGTCTAAAGTTGCCTGTCTTCGAATCAAAGAAGCTTCCCCAGAAAAGTTCTTCAGCCTGTTCAACTGTCCACGTAACCCTCGCCCAACCTACATAAGCTATCGCGCCACCGTTTGGGTTTTTGACGAACTCCTCTGCTATAGAGGTTTTCCATAACATCCTATACCACCATGCTCCTTTGGTTTCTATGTCGAACGAAGCTGTAAGGCATGAAAAGGCGAACACTAAAGGAAGCTTGCCGAAATTTCTCAAGTTTGGCACATCGCTGGCTCCTAGGAAAGAGTCAGGGAGAATCCAGGACCACCACTCTACATCATAGAAGCCGCGCGGAGTACCATGTGCATCTATGTTTACAATAAAGCTTCCCTTGTTCAGCGCTTCAATAAGATTTACTTTGCTGATATTATTGACATTTGTATCATGATAGAATTTTATGGTTCTTGTCTGCAAAGGCAGTGACTTTCTCATGTTTTCTTTTACCGCTACTCCGAAATCTTGCCAGTATCCTCCATCCAGCTTAATCGGGCCGCCGCAGAGGATAGTAGTCCTAAGCCATTCTTGGTCCTCAAGTGATGGATTCCTCTCATAGTTTAAGATTTTGTTCACCATTGTTTGAAGCTCGCTAAAACTATTCGCAGGTAGTCGACCAACGGCAACTTCAGGGTCCCAATCCATCTCATCTCTAATAGAGTGCCGCGAGCTTTCTCCGTATATGCCGTCACCATCGTCATCCCATGTACCATCTAATCCCGCGAAATACCAATCAGTAGGTTTGTAGGTTCCTTCGAAAAATCCTCCTTCATCCGTGTCTGGGTTATATATGTAACGAGTGGGGATATACCCCACATCGCCAGCGAGAAGTACATATTGAACCCGCCATCTACTATAAGCATATCTGATGAATTCCCTAATCTTCCAAGCCAGGTCTCCTCCACCGTAGTAAGTATCGATGTATTCAACAGTCGCGATATATGCTGGAATGCCCTTTATGGTCTTCCACTCAGCTAATGGGTAAATAGCATCAACCCACGAAACTGGAACGATTATCAAATACTTGTATTCAACTGGATCGTAAGTTTCAAAAATCCCAACCGTCGACCCCATGTCAGGAGAAGCCGAAGCCGACATAATTCCAGAGATTGAAAAAACCTGCACAATCAACAAGAGTGCAATGCAAACTCGAGAGTCTCTCTCTTTCATGCTTTTTCCACTCAATCTCAAAGATAACGCCTTCTTCTCCAAATGCCATCCTTCTTGTTTTGCGAAGGTCTAAGACATGATTCTCCCCGAGTTATTTTATAACGCCTATGATGTTTAAAGGCAATACTCCTTTCTTCTCGGATTCGTTTAGGATATATACTGGTTAAGCCAGTCAATTTTCCTCGATTTTTCCTAGTGATGAAAAAGGAAATTCCTTTTACATTGCTTAAAATCCTCTTCATCTCATTTTCTCTTTGCAAAGTAAACAGTTGTAGAAATGAAGACAATTGTTGTTAGAATTAAAAGATACGAAAGGTCTCTGTACACATATAGGTTATTTACTTCAGTCTTTAAAGCGTCATATCTAGAATCGAGGGTATCATAGCTAGATCTAAGCAGATCATAATTACTCTGCAACGAGTTGTAGCTGGAACTTAGTGAATTAAGGTCTGACTGAAGTACTGCATACTCAGCAGCCAATTCACCGTGAGCAGTACTCAATGTGTTATAATCAAAGTAAAGACTTGAGTAAGTCTTTGAACGGATCAAACAAACACCATAATCGGCATCTGCATAGTACCAATGATCTCCTTCATCATAAAAACCCAAGCTTATTGAACACCAGACCGCTCCTGTCTCCGTTGCTTTCACAATTATACTTCTGGTGAATTCACCAGCTCTGATTATTTCTCCATCGTCCGCTATAGTTTCTACATGGTTGATCCCCGAGCCGTGAATCCACACAAAGAAAGTATAAGCGCGTATATCTTCATCAACCTCGAACTTCACATCAATCGTGAACCAGTTGTTTACCTCAACTTCGCAAGGCGCAATGATTTGGTACCAGACAGTAGCACCTACATTCCCGATATGTTTCACGTATGTTTCAGCGCAAAGAGCAGGCGAGGCAGTTGGTCCAAATAATGAGATGCAAACAAATAATATGACCATGACAATCATTTTTCGTGTCATTTTTTTACCCCGCTTATAATTAAGGCAGTCTTTTACTTATCTTTTTCTCATCGTCGCTTGTGTAGTAACCGAACCTTCAGTCTCAGCTATTATAAATTCGCTTCATGGCCTTACCCAAATTATTTCTTACCGACTTATCCCATGTCTTAAGACCACTAATTATTTGATCTCGTTCCATCCGTGCTTTGTCTGGGAGTAAGTCTGCGAACTCGTTCAAGGAAATCTGATTAATTTCCGTAATGCTCACCTTAAGGAACATATCTTTAAATTCCATATAATGCCTGCGTAAATATGTTTTAACTAAAAAGCTCTTTTTTGATGGAATAAAGAGGTTTGAGGCACAGAGAAATCCATTCCGCTAATCGGAGTTTTAGGAAGTAATTCCCTAAACTTGATCTTAAGCCTCGTCCACTCGCTGTCAAAAATATTGTGGAGATTAGCCTTTGAGAAAGATCACTACGTTCCTCGGACACTCTAACTGATGTTTCTTGATCTCATCGGCACATTCTTCGAGAAATATGGGATCATTCGCCCATTCCTTGACTGTTTGACCGAATCGCAAAAAGCAATTGAAGGTTTGTTTCGAAAGGCTTACCAAAAACTACTGGAACCTGATACACACAAACTTCCATCGATCAACCCTTTCTGCAAATTTTTATAGCATATCCGATGTAGTCTATTGTGAGAGTCATGAGAGTCATGAGAGTCATGAGAGTCTCGAATACAGACGTAGTTAATCGGTTGAGGGAATTCACATGTCAGCAAAGGTGAAGTTAAAAAGGTTGACTGAAAGGGGATCCGGTCCCTACTTGGTGATTTTTCGCGAAAGAAGGAGGAGAAAACCTGAGCACAAAGTGTATTACATGGAAGACCTAACAACATACTTTAATGACATCTCTTTCCTTTTGGGGGATCCCGTATCCGATTATGAGATGATAGTTTACGAAGTCAAGCTGAAACCAATTTTCAGAGTTGAACCGATTTCTGAAGAGAAAGCTGAGGAGGTTTGGTTGTTAATGGTCACCGATATGGGGTCAGACGGTTTGGTTTTGGAAAAAAGGAAGGAGCAAGAAGCATTGGTCATAAGCGTTGATCGGTCGGTCGACGAATTTGATCGAGAAGTATACGAGCGATACAAGGAAGATTTTGGCTTGGATGTGCTTAGAGAAATGAATTTGTTCGATCCTGAAAAGATGGCATTATGGGAACAAGGAAAAGATGCCTTCACTTGTCCAGCATGTGATGAAGTAACTGACAAAGTATACCAGTGCTGGGTTTGTGGAACAGATCTATGTGCAAGATGTGGGATAATATTTACCTTAAAGGATGGCCCTTCACCCGTCTGTCTTGATTGCGCTAAGAATGAGTACGGATTCAGCGAGGAGGAACTGAAGCCAGGTATTGTTGAGTTGGAGTGAGAGTTCAAACATGCAGTATATAAGAAGCAAACTCGTCAACTCTAGGTTGAGATGGGTTTTGCGCTTGTGATTATATGACTTCGTACGGATTCAAGCTAGATACAGGGGTATTCAATAAGCTGAAAAATGTTTCTCTAATCGCCGATGGAAAGGCTATGTTTACGTTTGCTATTAGCGAGGCGTTTGAAGTTGAAAATGGAGCGCTGAAGATATTCGCCTACTCGAATCCATGTGAAAGAGTGGGTCTAGTTGGAATGAGCGGCGCCTATTTCCACCCCAGTCTGGTGTCTGCATCTTCATGTAATGAAGTATTTGGTGCTTGGGAATGGATTGGCAAGGAAGTAGGCAGTTCTTTTTATCAGATGTCTCAGTACCTGACAGGTGGGTTTGTTTTGAAAGCACTTGTGGGTGGAGGGATCAACTTTGCGGTGATAACTCCAATTGAACTTGCCGTTAATCTGCACAAACTTTCTAGGTCTATCGAAATCAAACCGAAGATTGAAGAAATAAACCGTTTCTTGAGAGGCAATGTCAAGTCGTGGAACAGAGATCAGACAATGAAGTCGTACCATAACATGGACCAAATGCTTCGCTTTTTATGCAATCTCAACTCCGAATCTGAATTCGCGTTGTTTTCACTAGAACAGGGGCATCAAATCAGATTAGCAAAAAGGCCCGATATGTATCTGGCAGATATACCAATCGATGTGAAAAGTCTGTGCTACGACTCATCTTACCCAATTCCAAAATATGTCCAAAAAATTATTGACCGAGCTATTGGAGCGTTCCAAGAACAACATGCGGAATTGGTAGGACTTGATGTTGGAATAGCTCTGCTCATGCTTGGTTTAGCGGAGAAAAGCACTTCCAGAATTGGGAGAGAAGAATTTCGTACAGCGCTTGAGAAGGGTTTAAGTTTTGCCAGAGACGGAAGAAAACCCGTATTACTCTTTTACCACGATCCGTGGACTGGAGATGTGCAAGCGAGAACTGAAACGTTAGAACAGCTCGAACGTATATTCTTCAAACATAAACAATTCCAATAAGATTTCACTATGGAATTTGAGATAAGAGGACTTGACGATCTTATTCACCAATAAGCAGATAACTAGTTTTGGGTCTTTTATTAGATGTTTCAAAACTTCCAATACTTCAGGTCTCTTCTCTCGTTCTTCAAAACCGTATGAAAACTTTAGTTAGTGCTTCATAACCGCACGTATTTTTCATATGTAAAGTATCTCGCTATGGTTTTTCTACATCGTGGACAATGGCCTCTCATAAATCAACAAAACTAGAGAGAAATGATATGAACAGGTTTATCGATACATACCGATTTCATCGTTACAAAATATAAACATGAAAGAGCTATACGCATATCTACTGAAAATAGACATAATTAATGTATTCCTGCAGTTTTTCTAAGTGTGCTTGGTTGAGGATTATCTGAATTGGTTGATTCTCTTCCACAAATTCATTGCCAAGCTTTACAATCTTCCACTCCGTGATCTCTCCATTCGGCCATATTATCTCTTTTTCAATGACACCTGTTAATGAGTTTTTCAAATCGTCTAATGATAGATTTAGTCTGTGCAGAAGAGTATGGTGATGACGACAAAGAGACAAATAATTTCCTATATGATCATGTCCTTGGTCTCTTGCAACTTCTTTGATATGATGGGCTTCCATAATAGATCTTCTATTTGGTTCTCTGCCAGCGTACGATTTATAGTAAGTAAGGATTTCCGGTTTTTCCTTCGATAGACAAACTTGGCAATGATAACTATAACTCGCTTTCACCCAGTCAGCCATTCTTGAATCCCTAATTTGTCTCTCTGTGACTACAGTCATTGGTTTGCGAGGCGGTGCTTCTGGTGGTGTTTCTATCTCTGGTGGTCTTTGAGGTGGGCTTTTTGGTGTTGGTTCTATGCCTGATTGTTCCTTAGATGAAGGAGGCTCGACCGAGGGCTCTTCAGGCGGTGGTGCTGCGATTTGGGATGATGGTGTCTCAGTTGGATATCCATCGATTGGTTGTTCTACAGCTGGTGGTCTTTCAGGTGGTGCTCCAAAGATTTCTCGTTCCTCAAACAGTGTTTCTACCAATTTGATTTCCTCCTTGACAGAAATGCCGTAATTCTGCATACTCTGGATTATTTGTTGTTTCTCCCTTCCAGCAATATAAGGGACAAAGAACTCTAAACTTTCAACTCGACCAAATGCGTTTGAAAGAGCAATACCTATGTGCTCAAAACAAGAGGTTTCATTGTCTTTGAGATGATCTTTTAAATACAAACAGTTTTCGGGTCCTCTTAAAGAATAAAAGGCCAATCTTTCTCCAAGTGGAATTTTATATTCATCAGCAATTCCCTCGACTTCCAAATTCTCCACAAACCGCAATTTTGTTTTGCTGAGGCGACGGAAAGCGTCTTCGTCACTCAACCTATCGAACTTCTGTGGTGATTTCTCTTGTACGAAAAGCGCAATGTATCGGCATATTCTCCTTATTTCGTCTTCGAATCTCTTGTATTTTCCTTCTGGGGCAGTTTGTTCTCCGGTGACATGACATCTTTCCTCATATTTCTCAGAGAGACTTCTAATCCCTAGCTCACTGAACAATTGCTTGATTTCCATATTCTTCGGTACATAAGCGAAAAGCATGTCTGTATGTTCACTGAACAATTCGTATAACTCGTCATTATCCTTATAGTAAATTTCTTCATCAATCCTAGCCCAATGATTGTTTTCACATAATATCTTGAATTCTTTCTTCAGATTTGCCCAAGAGTCACTATTTTTCAATTCAGGGGTAGTCACAATATATGCTAAGTGATGAAGGACCTTATCATAGGCATCCCTCTCGTCATCAGATAGGATTTCCTTTTCCCATAGATAATACTGCAGAAATTCCATATAGTCTTTGTGGGTAGGCTTCAGTTTCACACCCAACACATCCAAAAAGAAGTCCTTAAGATGAGGATAAGTCTCCTTGATGTCAGTTTTCCATTCCAAAAATGAACCGCCACTATCCCAGAATATCTCCGAGATTTTCCAGTATTTCTTCTTTTGCCCGGGCACAAATATACAGGGGAAATTACCACATTCACTTTTTATTTTCTCCTTTTGGTTGTCATGTTGCGACAGATATTTGTAAATCTCTAAAAATCTAGCGACTTTCTTATCCTCTTGATCAACTAGTGCCCTTAGGAGCGCCATCACGCCTTCAACAGTTGGCCTCATTTGCAGTCCTAGTCCTTCCAGGAAATTTCTGAATTCTCTGTTTGTAATTCTGTAAGCAAGAATCGGCGCCTTAACGACGCCCTTCAATTCATTAAGGGCGACTGTGCATGGTTTGAGATGTCTTCCGTCTTTGGTTGGCACCCATTCGGAATCTCTCAGAAATTTGGCAAAAGAGGATGGCCCCAGCCTTTCGTATTTCCGTCCCCATTGGCCATCCATGTGCCATCCATATTGAGCCTCGATATACTTGGAATAATAATTCCATCTTCGATCAAATATTCTCATTAGTATGTTTAATCTTTCGCGAGAATCTTCTATTTTTTCACTAAGACAATTGGCAAGAATTGCTTTCAGATCATCGTAAAAATCGAAGTCCTTTTTTGCGTAACCAGGATAAGAATATGTCCAGTAAGTGTCCATGATTTTGTCTTGAGGATACGCTAGTTCTTCCTCTAGTTCTTTCCTTGAAACATGTTCTTTCGTATGCTCTTGTATCTTTGGGATTGTTTTTATGCCAATTCTAGTAAGGAACTTCCTCCATGAGTTTCTAAGTTGCTTTCCCCTTTTTTTCTTGGATCCAATGAAATCTCTGATGTATTCTAATGACACGAACTTGCCATCTTCATATCCCTTATATAGTGTGTCCAGATCAAACTCGTTACCATATTTCGAGCCCAAGTAAAGTTCGTCTGGGTCTTTGTATACCCTCATTTTTCTAGCATCGGCGCGGAGTTTTATTTTCGCCCTTTCCCAACAGGTTTCGTGTTCCATGACGAAGTTTGTGTATCTTATAAGAGTGGGATCTGAAAGGTCCTTCCAATTGTCACCGCGAAAAGCCGGGTTTATTATCTCGTCTACTATAGCTTCAGGTGACAGTTCTTGCGACAAATCTTTCAGTAGTGAAATCCCCTTTTCTCTTCTTCCTTTCTCTGCCTCGGATTTTATTCTCTTAGTCTCAAGATAACGAACTAATCTACGACAGACAATGTCGCGATCTTTCCTGATTTGTTCTGAAATATCTATGCCTTTATGCGATGGTAGTAGCATCTTTCTAGGTTCATTAAGTTCCCCACCTTCGGTTAATAGAAACTTTACATCCAGCAATTCTTCAATGAATTTTCGTTTCTCATTCTTGTAATCCCAATTCCACCAAGATTTTCCTTCAAGTTTCTTTTCCAACTCCGTGGCAAAGTAGATGATGAGGTCACCAACCCATTTTTCAGGATGTTTCTTTCTCTTTATCTTTCGGTCAGATATCCATTGATGATCCTCAAAGAATCTTACAATTTGGTCGAAGTCTAACTTGTCTTCAACTATTTCCTTTAGATATTTCATCCCATCATCGTCAATACTGTTGTCGACGTACGATTTTCTTAACCCAAAGAAATGCTTGAGATCCTTTGTGTCGAAAAGGCTCTGAACTTCGAGAGGAGCGATCACGGCGTGTTTCGGTTTTACCCAAGTTTTTCCGTCGGGGTTTTTCTTAGTCTTACGAATTTTTATTAAAATGGATTCTTGCCTCTTAATGCATTCATCTATCTTCTGTTTTGCTACGTTCAGGTATTGAGGTCTCTCAGGATCTGTTAAGGGCAGTATCTTGTAGAACTCGGTTCTGATTTCCTGTTGACTCTTATAGTCATTCAAAACTAGGGGAATGCAATTGTGGACATTAGCCAGTATCCATTGATTCCAGCTACCTTCAGGCTCACTAAGTCTTCTTCTTCCTGCATCAACGGAGAAATCTGCTTGAATGCTGAAGGCAAATCGGGTATACTTTTCGTCGACTAATGGTAAGAAAGCAAACAACCCACCATTTTGCTGATTAACGATTCTTCCCTCTGGTGTAATTTCAAAGGTAATCGAAATCTGTTCACACTCCTTAGGTTCCTTTCCTATCTTATCGAGGTTCCTGTCCTTTCTAAGATACTCCCTTAAACCACTTGGTATTAGTAATGGAGGGGTGGAGTATTTCTTCCATAAAAAGCGCTGTTCTCCCCCAGAAACCCAAAAACTGTATAGGCAAGGTCCTAAGCTTATTTGAAGCAACTGCTCTTCGATTCTTATTCTCTCTAGTTTCTGCAAATACAATAACAGCACAGGAGATAAGTTTTCTATGGCTTCCTTAACGTCACGACTCATCTCATTGGTTAAGTCAGGTAGCACAAAAACAGAACCCTTTCCTTTCATCATGTCTATTCGCGTTTTAATATCTTGTGGAATGGTCTCAATCCAATGAGGAACAATCATATCCTCATCGAAATAGAAACTAAAGCCGTCTGAGTAGATTTCTGGTTTTCTAGACACCTCGAAAACAGCTCTAAAGCCAAAACCCATAAAACCTATCTTACCTGACGCCTTCGTAGTTCTGCCCAACTTGCATATAGCAAAAACACTATCTTTTGTTGGATCAGGATCACTTGTAAACGCATCTCCATTATTTTGGATTATTACTCTTGAGGGTATTATATCAAATGATATCTCTGACGAATTGCAGTCATCGGCATTCTGGATGAGTTCCAAAATAAAGTCCTTCTTCTTTTCAACTCTCACGCGCTCAATTATAGAAAAGATTCCATCCATGGAAGCTTGCTTGGTTGCCCTCAACCATTGCTCGTTTTCTTTCCTCAACTTCTCTATAATTCTTTTCGCTTCGCTTTGGTTCAATCTCGATCACCCCCTCGTTGCGGTTCGTCAACCATTGCGAGACCTTTGACTAAGTAAGGAATATACAAACATTAAAAGAAAATGTTGGAAAACCTATTAACTGTTGCCCCATTTTCAAGTGAGGCTTGAAAAATAAGTTTCTGCTCCGCTTTTTTGGGTGCAATGAAATAGGGTTCTTTAGGAAATAACATAGTCACGGATGCCTCTCTCAGGTATTCCGATAATGGGGAATATGGGAATTGGAATAGTAGATACCGATAATCATCATTAACGGAACCTCATAGGTTCCTCACTTAAGCACTCTCCAACAAGTTAAGAGAAGAAATGCCCGAGGTGGAAGTGCATAGCGCCTGAAATAGACAATCAGGATGGGTAACAAAGCCTCAGCTTCTAATGGTCGAGCTTAAAGAAACAACAGTGGGTTGTTGTTGACCTAGAGTTAATGGGAAGAAGTCCATCCTTGGAAAGAAGAACAGACAGCCAATTCTCCTGCTCCCGCTCAGGCTCATGTGCAAGATTGTTGCTCTGTTACTATCAACAAGGTATGCATTCATTTTATATCACCCCATCAGATTATTAACGTGGGGGGCAAGAAACATGTTCATAACGAAAGAGGGGTTTTGGGAGCTAGAGGATGGAGAGTTCGAGATCACTTCAAATTCCATAATGAGTACTTTGGTTGCTTATTGGCTTATTGTAAAAAGATACAGCAAGGATGACCTTTGGAAGAAGGGATTGAACTGGTATCCCGCA
>Ga0172364_10000219_pt1 | contig 38293 bp, 37 predicted proteins | sample LakKivSesite10cm_FD_114545 | JGI IMG/M metagenome (GOLD analysis project Ga0172364, IMG submission 114545) | Sediment microbial communities from Lake Kivu, Rwanda - Sediment site 10cm | ecosystem: Environmental > Aquatic > Freshwater > Lake > Sediment | place: Rwanda: Western Province, Lake...
GCCGTGGCGCTGTGCCGGCGGGGTTTCGCGGTTGCCGCGCCAGAGATCTCGTGCTTTGGCGAAAGGCAGACCGATTTCTCGTACTTGAACACGACCATTGGTCAGGAGATACCTACCACGTGCACTCATACTGCCATGCTGGCGTTTCATCTGGGTGGCTCCGTGGTCGGACTGCGCGTCCACGATGGCAAGCGGTTGGTGGACTACCTCGAGAGCCGGGAGGACTTGGATGTCGCGCGGTTAGGGGCCATGGGCATCTCCGGTGGGGGGATGAACACGTTTTTCTCCACCTGCCTGGACGAGCGGATTCGGGCATGCGTCGCCAGCGGTTACTACTCCACGTTCCGGGACAGTATTCTGGCCATGTCGCATTGCGCATGTAATTTCATTCCCGGCCTCCATCAATTCGGCGAGATGTATGACCTGGTGGGATTGATTGCCCCGCGTCCGCTGCTCATCGAGGCCGGGAACTATGACCCCATCTTTCCGCTCGCGGCGGTGAAGAACAGCGTCGCGAAGGCGAAAGCGGTGTACCAGGTGTTTGGAGCGCTGGACCAATTGGAGACGGACTACTTCGAGGGACGGCACCAGATCAGCGGAAGACGCGCGTACGATTTTTTGATGGAGAAACTCAATTGAGGCCTAAATCTGGGACGATGAGCCGATCCAACAGTTCTTCGTAGGACAAGATGCTATCTTGTCCACAATCAAATTAACGTAAGACAAGATGCCATCTTGCCTGCAATCGAATCAGGAGGCACTTATGTCCGACAAACTTCTCTATCTCTGCCAGGCCGACGTGGCGTCTATCGGCTTGACGATGGGCGAGATTATCGTCGCGCTCGAACAGATGTTCCGCGAGAAAGGTGAGGGGCGGGTGGAGATGCCGCCCAAGCCCGGCATCCATACCAGCCCAGACGCCTTCATCCACGCCATGCCCGCCTATATCCCCGCGCTCAAATCCGCCGGGATGAAGTGGGTGAGCGGCTATCCGGAGAATTATAAACGCGGTTTGCCATACATCAGTGGGTTGCTCATTCTCAACGATCCCGAAACTGGTGTCCCGCTGGCAATCATGGACTGCGTATGGATCCCGGCCAAGCGCACCGGCGCGGCGACTGCCGTGGCGGCCAAGTACCTGGCCCGCCCTAACTCGGAAGTCCTCGGCGTCCTGGGCTGTGGTGTGCAGGGGCGCAGCAACCTGGAGGCGCTGCACGTGCTCTTCCCGCTCAAGCGGGTGATGGCCTACGACGTCAATCCCGAGGCTCAACGGCGCTACGTCCAGGAGATGAGCGAACGTTTCGGGTTGGAAGTTGTGCCAGCACAGGAGCCAAGACAGGCGGTAGCCGGGTGTGACATTGTGGTCACGGCCGGGCCGATCCTCAAGGTGCCGCACGCGACGATCAAGCCGGGCTGGTTCGAGGTAGGTGCGTTTGCCTCACTCGTGGATTTCGACTCATATTGGCACCCTGACGCTTTGCGCGAGGCGGACAAGTTCTGCACCGACGACGTGCCCCAACTCGGGCACTACAGAGAGGCAGGCTATTTCCAGGACATTCCGTCCATCCATGCCGACCTGGGGGAGTTGGTCACCGGGCGCAAGCCGGGGCGCGAGACGGACACTGAACGGACGATGGCCTGTAACCTGGGACTGGCGCTGGACGACATGGCCACCGCGCCGCTGATCTACCGCTGGGCGTTGGAACGAGGTATCGGTACCTGGCTACCGCTCTAGGGAAGATCTCTTCAGACTTCCGAGGTTTTTGGAAACCTCGGAAGTCTATCAATTCGCCAGGCCCGTATCTGTGCAGCGTGTTCCTGCTCGTGTTCCCACGCGACCTGCAGCCACCCGGCCAGGTTGTCCCAATACGGTCCCTGGAACGCCCCGTCGCTGAACAGGCCTGCGTCAGGTATGTCGGCCAGGAGTTCCTGCATAGCATCCTGGGTTTCCCTCATCTCAGCCAGGACCTGATCGAGCAACCAGGTGTCCCGGTCCGCTCCAACAACCAGAGAATTGGATCAGCCTTGAGCGTACTCTTCCATTCGCCGATTCGTTCATTTGCCCATTCGCTCATTCGCTCATTCGTTGTGTCGCACCACCAGGACCGGGCGCCCGGCGTGTTCCACGACGAGGTCGGTGATGCTGCTCACAAAGTAGCGGCGCAGGCTGTGAGCCGCGTAGGTCGAACCCAGCGCCACCAGGTCGTATTCTCCCTCGCGGATTTCGGCCATAATCTGCTCAGCAACGGGGCCGTGCCGGAGCCTGATTCCTGTCTCGATGCCCAGGCTGCGCAGCGCATCACGGCCGACTTTCAGATTGCGCCCCTGAGGCGTGTCGGTCTGGAGGAGTGCTCCCCACGCATCTTCGATCTCGCGCAGGATAGGATAACGAAGCAGTGGTTGGGGGGTGACGTAAAGCAGCGTGACGCCGGCACTGGTAGCCTGGGCAATCTGGCCCACGAGCTGGACCGTCTTGGCCGGGTACCACAAGTCACCGCTGCACAGCAAGATGTGGCGCAACATCGCCCGGTCGGTCGGGACGACGAGCACGGGCGCGGTGACGTCACGCAGAATGCGCCTGTTAGACGGGCCGCGCAACCAGCGCCGGATCCGGCCGCGCTCCAGCAGACCGACGATGATCAGATCGTAGCGTTCCTGGCTTGCCTGGGCGACGATAGCGCGACGCGGGATCTCCGGCCGGACGATAGTTTGGCATCTCAGCCCGGTAGCGCCTAGGTTGGTGCATGCATCTGCCATGGCGCGAGAGACGGCCGGCTTTCCATGGGGCTGGCCAGACGCTCCCAGCACGGTCACCTGGGCCTCCAGCAGTGCTGCCAGCCGACTGCCGAAGGTCAAGGCCGGGGTACTGCGGGGCGTGCCGTCGGTACAAAGTAGCAGGTGCACACTGCCCCCCTAGCGGAACAGGAAGATGCCAATCAATCCGGCTATTAGCAGGACGATGACTGGCGGGACTTTGAATGCAGCTACGGCCAGCAGGCTGGCCACGCTCAGCAGCACTGGCGACCATCCGCGCCACTCGCCCTCGCCGATCAGTTGGTAGGCCGTGATGACCAGCAGTGCCGCCAGTGCTGGAGCCAACCCTTTGACAAAGCCCCCGATCCAGGCTTCGCCGCGTAGCCTGGTCAGCAGGGCAGCGATGCTCAGCATGATGACCGTCGGAGGCAGGATCACTCCCAGACAGGCGATGAGCGCTCCCGCTACCCCACCCACCCGGTAGCCGACGAACACGGCCAACTGGATTGCATCTGAGCCTGGCAGCACGCTAGAATAGCCTACTGCCTCGACGAACTCCTCACGCGTCATCAACTTGCCCACCGCTTCGGAATAGAGCAGCCCCGCCGAGGCCGACCCAGAAGTTGTCAGCAGGTTGACCTTCAGAAACGTCACAAAGAGCGACCACAACTTGTCCATACTGTCTCCTGGCTAGTAGAACTCTCCCTCCAGGTAGGCGCGCGTTTTTGCCTCCCGGGGGTTGTGGAATACCTGATTGGCCGGTCCGTGTTCGATGAGCTCTCCCAGGTACATGAAGATCACGTAATCGGCCAACCGCCGTGCCTGGCGCAGGACGTGGGTTACCAACACGATGCTATAGTCTTTCTTGAGCTCCAACAAGCGCCCCTCGATACGCTGCGCCGAGATTGGGTCCAGTGCTGAAGTGGCTTCATCGCAGAGCAACACCTCCGGTTCGACGGCCAACCCACGGGCCAGGCACAGGCGTTGTTGTTGGCCGACAGAGAGGGCTGACGCTGAAGTATGCAGGCGATCCCTGACCTCATCCCATAGACCAGCAGCTCGCAATTGCTTCTCCACGATGGCGTCCAGAGTATGGCGTCTCCGTTCGCCATGCAAGCGTGGCCCATAGACTACGTTCTCGTAGATAGACATGGGGAGTGGGAAGGGCCGCTGAGCCAGCAATCCGATGCGTCTGCGGATCTCGGTCACGTCCACGTGGGGGTCATAGATATTCTGACCCTCGAAAATGACCTGACCCCACACGCGCACGCCTTCGACCAGTTCGATCAACCGGCTGACACAACGCAACAGCGTCGTCTTGCCGCAGCCCGACGGGCCGATGATGGCAGTGATCTGCCGGGCCGGTATGTCTACATTGACATCCCGAACCGCCTGGTGATTGCCATAGGTCGCACTGAGTCCAGAGATGCGAATTACTGGATCAGCCATTGACATTTCCTTCGGCTTGGCTCAGGACAGGCCCTTCGGCTTTGCTCAGGACAGGCCCTTCGGCTTTGCTCAGGACAGGCCCTTCGGCTTGGCTCAAGACAGGCCCTTCGGCTTGGCTCAGGACAAACCCTCAGCGAATCACGTGGCGAGCCAACCGGCCGGCCAGCAGGCGTGCGCCCAGGCTGATGAGAAGAATGATGACCGTTAGCACCAGTGCCGAGGCATAGGCCCGCTGTTGTACTTCGGGAAGAGGGGTACCCAGTTGGAAAAAGACGGCCAGAGGCAACGAGGCGACGGGGCGCAGGAACGATGTAGGCAGCCGGTCGGTATAGCCAGCGGTGAAGAGCACTGAGGCCGCGTCACCGATGCCCCGTCCAAGCGCAAGGAGCAGTGCGGTCAGCAGTCCCGGCGCCGCCTGACGCACGACAGCTCCCAGCGCTGTCTCCAGTCGCGTCGCCCCCAGTGCATAGGAGGCCTCCTTCAATTCAAAGGGCACCATAGACATTACCTCGTCCATCGTCCGTACCATGACAGGCAGTTCCAGCAACGCCAGCGCGATGATCCCGCCCAGCAACGATGCTCGCAGCCCCAGCAACAGTAGCAACGTGAAACCGAACGCTCCGTAAACGATGGAAGGGACGCCCCAGAGTACGTCCAGTGACAGTCGTACCAGGTAGGCGAAGCGGGCGTGTGAGGCGAAGAGTTGGAGATAGAGCACTACAGCCAGACTGACGAAGGCACTCAACACAGTCGCCCCACCGGCCAGTGCCAGCGAGCCGGTAATGGCGTTGAGAATGCCGCCTTCCTTGCCGAGATAGTATCCTCCCTGGGGCACCTGCGTCAGCATCCCCAGGTTAAGTGCTGGTAGCCCTTTCGCCACAATCACGACCAGGATGAGGATCAGGCTGCCGACGACGATCATGGTTGAAGCGATCATCAGCCCCAGAAAAATGCGTTCTTCAAGACGTTTGCCCATTCAGGTCCCTCTCCTGACTGCTTGCAACAATATGATCCGTGCCGCGAGCGTAAAGACCAGCACGACCAGTAGCAGTACCAGTGCTGCGGTCAGCAAGGCTGCGTCGTACAAGGGGATGGACATCATCTCGCCGTAATTGTTGGCGATGAGGGCCGGCAGGGTGTAGGCCGCGTCGAAGATGGAGCGGGGCATTTGAGGAACGTTGCCCACGACCATCATCACAGCCATGGTCTCACCAAAGGCGCGGGAGAACCCCAGAACAATGGCGGCAATCACGCCTGGCAACGAACGGCGCAGGACGACTCCCTTGACCATCTGCCAGCGAGTGGCTCCCAGGGCCAGGGCTGCCTCCCGCAGTCCGTCGGGCACGGCGCGGATGACCTCCTCGGTCACAGAGATGATGACCGGGAAGACCATCACCGCCAGCACTACCCCACCTGCCAGGATGCCATAGCCCGTGGGGTTGTTAGCGGCCAGCAGGGGGATAAATCCCAGATGGTCTCCTATCCATGGCGTGATGACGTCACGGATGATGGGCACGACCATCAACGTCCCCCATAGCCCATAGACCACCGATGGGATGCCCGCCAGCAGGTCTATCAATGGCTTGATCGCCTCGCGCAGACGACGCGGTGCGTATTCCGCCAGGTAGATGGCGCATAACAGACAGGGTGGCACAGCCAGTACCATTGCCAATCCTGTGACCCACAGCGTGCCGACGATGAACGGTAAGAAGCCAAACTTGCCCTGCAGAGGATGCCAGCCCGATGCAGTCAACAGTCCGCTCAGTGGTGTGATGTCCAGGAGTGGCCGGGCACGCATCAGGAGTGCCAGCGCGATGAGTACGACCAACGCTGCAGCGAAGACGGTCAGTACGGCCATTGTGCGCCCGGCGAACTGGTCTTTGAGCTGTCGCAGGCGGTTCTTTCTCAACGTGACCCTACTCCGGTACGAAGCCTATCTCTCGGCCTGGGCCGGCGCGGCAGCGGCGTAATCCAGCGCAGAAGCAGAGACCGTCGCCAGGATGGAAAGCAGGCTTGCGTCGTCATCGGTAAAGTCTTCGCCAGAACGCTTGTTGAGCACCTCAATCACTCCTAGAGCCTTGCCTCGCGCGGCCAATGGCACGGCCACCAGTGAACGGGTGATGAAGCCAAAGCGCTCGTCCATATCGGCCAGGAAGCGTGTATCGGTGTGGACATTGCTGACAATGGCTGGTTCAACGTGTTCAGCTACCCAACCAGCAATGCCCTTCCGCCGGTCGAAGCGGTGCCCGGTCAGCGTTTCGCGCACGGCACCGTGGACCAGAACGAACACCAATTCGTCCGTCTCCTCATCAACCAGCATGAGCGATCCGTCAGTGGCGTCCAATAGTGCCAGGGCGCATGCCATCGTCTCATCCAATAAGGCCAGGACGTCTTGTTCGGGTGTGAAGCGCTGGACGGTCTTCTGCAGCCTTTGTAAGGCTCGAACGTACCGGCGCAGGGCCTGGGTTTCATTGATCAGCAGTTGATTCTCATCCTTAAGACGTGCATTTTCCTGTTGGAGGAATCGGATGAGGTGTACGTCTCCAGTTGACATAGCCTCCTCCTATTTCAGAGCATGGCAATGGAAGGTCATCAGCAGATGACGAACTGGAAAGTCTGCCCCATTTTCGATGTCCTACACTGTACCTCAATTTGGGACAATTGTCAAAGTGACAACGCCGCTGCTGATTGAGCGTTTTGACAGGTTCTCACAAAGCTAGTATAATTGTGTACAATTGACACCAATGAGAGGAGTGCCATGGCACTGGAGGATTATCCTCGCCCATCCGTGACCGTAGATGTCATTATCTTTACATTGCGCGACAACGACCTGCAGGTGCTACTCATTAAGCGCAAATATCCACCTTTTGAGCGAATGTGGGCTGTCCCCGGTGGCTTCCTGGGCGCGTCCGAGTCGCTGGAGGAAGCGGCACTGCGCGAGCTGGAGGAAGAGACCGGCGTCCGCGACGTATACGTGGAGCAGCTCTATACCTTCGGTGACGTGGACCGTGACCCCCGAGGCCGCGTCATCACGGTGGCCTACTTTGCCCTGGTCCCTGCTACGGCTATCCGTCCCTGCGCCGGGAGTGACGCTGCCGAAGCCCGTTGGTGGTCCGTGTACGACCTGCCTCTGCTGGCTTTCGACCACGCCGACATCCTGGCCTACGCCCTGCAGCGCCTGCGCTACAAACTAGAGTACACCGCCGTGGGCTTTGAATTGTTGCCAGAGCCCTTCACGCTCAGTGAATTGCAGGCTGCGTATGAGATCATCCTGGGAGAAAAGTTGGATAAACGCAACTTTCGCCGCAAGATCCTCGGTGCAGAGGTCATCGAGGAGACCGGCCACGCCCGCGCCGGGGAGGGGCGGCCGGCCAAATTGTACCGCTTTCGCGACGACGCTGTGGCGGAGGTCAAAGCGCGGCGTCTGTTTCCTTGACAATTAACGTAAGGAGGGAATCGTGACTACCGATAGCAAATCCTTTCTGGACTGGCTGGCTCGGTGGGAAAAAAGCCTGCCGGTGGTGAGATTGAACGAGGTTGTCTCCGCTCGGGCGCAGGTCGCCGTTGTGTCGGTGGACCTCACCAGGGGCTTCTGCTGCGAAGGGCCACTGGCCAGCCCGCGCGTGGCGGGCATCATCCCGGCCGCAGTGCGCCTCTTCCGTGGCGTTTACGACCTGGGGGGCCGTCACTTTTTGCTGCTCCAGGACACCCACGACGCCGATGCCATCGAGTTCTCCGCCTATCCCCCTCACGCTGTGGGTGGCACGGCGGAAAGCGAGACGATTAGCGAGTTGAAGGGCCTACCTTTCTCCGACCTCTTCGTCGTCATGCCCAAGAACTCTGTCAGTTGTGACATCGGTACCGAGCTAGGGCCTTGGCTGGAGGCTCACCCTGTGGTCACCACGTTCATCGTGATAGGCGATTGTACCGATATTTGCGTATACCTGGCGGCGATGTACTTGCGCCTGCGAGCCAACGTGCTGGGGTTGCGCGCTGTCCGCGTCATTGTACCGGCCGACTGCGTGCAGACCTACGACAGCCCGGTGCACACGGCGGAGGAACTAGGTGCTCTCCCGCACGACGGCGACCTGCTGCACCAGGTCTTTCTCTATCACATGGCATTGAACGGCATCGAGGTGGTCGGTCACTTCGCTTGAGTTCGTTCCAGGTCAGCCGTTACCTGAAATTTGAGCTTTTGAGATCAAGGAGGCTTTAATGTCCCTGTCCGATCAAATTGCCGTATGGCTCCGCGAACGACTCACTGCCGCTGGGGCTGATGGCTTCGCCCTTGGCCTTAGCGGCGGGGTGGATTCGGCTGCTGTTGCAGCACTGGCAGTGCGCGCCGTTGGTCCCCAGCGGGTCCTGGCTGCTCTCTTGCCCTGTCATTCCCTTCCAGAGGACGCTCGCCTGGCCTGCCTGGTGGCCGAGACCTTTGGTCTCTCTCCCATCGCCGTGGACCTTGGTGGAGTGTACGATGCGCTGAAGGCGGTCCTGCCACCTTCTGATCACCCGCTGGCTGCCGCCAACATCAAGCCTCGCCTACGGATGATCGCCTGGTATTACCTGGCCCAGTCGCACAATTACCTGGTGCTGGGTGGGGGCAACAGGACGGAGATTGCCGTCGGGTACTTCACCAAATACGGTGACGCCGGGGTAGACCTGCTGCCCCTGGGTGACCTCTACAAGACGCAGGTGTGGGAGCTGGCCCGCCAACTGGGGGCGCCCCAGGTGGTCGTTGAGCGTTCCCCCACCGCCGGTCTCTGGCCAGGCCAGACCGATGAGGGGGAGATGGGCATTACCTACGTCGAACTGGACCGCATCCTGATGGCCATTGAGGCGGGAGATACTGCTGGTATTGAGCCCGCGACGCTGGAGAAAGTCCAGAAGATGATCGCCCGCTCTGCTCATAAGCGGGCTACACCACCTGTCTGCAAGGTGAATGGTAAATAGCGAATGGCAAATTACGAATTACGCATTACGAATTATGAATGGCGAATAGCAAATGGCAAATTACGAATTACGAGTTACGGATTACGCATTACGCATTACAAATGACGATGAGCGATCGGCCATCCTTCAGTCCGCCCTGCCACTTATCGAACTGGCGGTGGCCGAGGACATCGGCCCGGGTGACGCCACCTCCGAGGCAGTGTTGCCGGCCAGTCTGACACTGCACGGGCGGATCGTGGCCAAGGGCATGGGTGTTGTCGCTGGGCTGCCTGTGGCTGAGGCAGTTTTTTCCCGCGTGGACCCTGCGCTGTGTTTCACCCCCCACGTTCGTGATGGGACCCGCGTGGCTCCGGGCGACCTGGTGGCCGAGGTGGTCGGGCCGGGGCGGGGGATGCTGGCCGCTGAGCGTATCGCGCTGAACTTTTTGCAACATCTTTCTGGCATCGCGACGCTTACCCGGGCCTTCGTGGATGCCGTCGCCGGCGCGCCGGCCCAGATCCTGGATACCCGCAAGACCCATCCTGGCTATCGCGTGTTGGAAAAGTATGCCGTCCGGATGGGCGGCGGGCAAAATCACCGCCTGAGTCTTAACGACATGGTATTGATCAAGGACAACCACATCGAAGCCGCCGGCTCGCTCACCGCCGCTGTCGAGCGAGCCCGCGCGGCCCACCCTGAGCTACCCATCGAGGTGGAGGTGAAGAACCTGGACGAGTTACGCCAGGCGCTGGCGCTCGATGTACAACGCATCATGCTGGACAACATGGAACTTGACCAGATGCGGGCGGCCGTCCAACTTGTCGCCGGGCAAGTGCCACTGGAGGCCTCCGGCGGTGTCAGCCTGGAACGGGTTGCCGCCATCACTGCCACAGGCGTGGACTACATCTCCATTGGCGCCCTCACCCATTCCGCCCCCGCTCTCGACCTTAGCATGAAGATCGCCACCTCCAACTCCCATTCTCCATCCTCCATTCTCCATTCTCCATCCTCCACCCTCCAATCCCGCGTCTCCAATCTCAAATCCAAACTGGGCGACCAACTGGTCATCCTGGGCCACCACTACCAGCGAGATGAGGTCATCCAATTCGCGGACTTCCGGGGTGACTCGCTGCAACTGGCCCACGATGCCGCCAACTGCCAACGAGCGCGGTACATCGTCTTCTGCGGCGTGCACTTTATGGCCGAGACGGCCGCCATTCTGGCCCAGCCTGGGCAGACCGTCCTCTTGCCTGACCTGGAGGCCGGCTGTGGTCTGGCGGAGATGGCTGACCTGCCTGCGGTGGAGCGAGTCTGGGCACAGTTGGGCGAACTGATGGACGTCGAGAACGAGATTATGCCGGTGACCTACGTAAATTCGACTGCCGACCTGAAGGCTTTCTGCGGCCAACACGGTGGGGTGGTCTGCACTTCCTCCAATGCCCAGGCAGTCCTTGCGTGGGCGCTGGCCCGGCGGCCCCGCGTCTTGTTCTTCCCCGACCAACATCTGGGCCGCAATACAGCCAGACGGCTGGGGATCCCACTGGAGGAGATGCTGGTGTGGGACCCGCGCCGCCCCTTCGGCGGCCACGATGCTGAGGCTCTACCGGGCGCCCGGGTCTTCCTCTGGCGCGGTTGGTGCTGTGTTCATCAGCGCTTTTTCCCGGAACATGTCGCGGCGTGGCGTGAGCGGATGCCGGGAATCCGCATCATCGTCCATCCGGAATGCACGATGGAGGTCGTGGATCTGGCTGACGACGTCGGTTCCACCGCCTATATCATCCGCCGGGTGGAGCAAGCCCCTCCAGGCACAAAATGGGCCATCGGTACCGAGTCTAACCTGGTCAACCGCCTCAAGAATGAGCACCCGGAACAGTTCATTGCTTCCCTTCGACTGCGCTCAGGGCAAGTCCTTTCTCCTGAGCCAAGCACTTGTAGGATGATGAACTTGATCACGTTGGAGAAATTGGCCCGTGTGGTCGAGGGACTGGCTCGAGGCGAGCTCATCAACCCGGTTGCCGTTCCACCTGGGGTGGCGCACTACGCCCGAGTGGCACTAGAACGGATGCTGGAGGCCAAACCGTGAATAGCCTTTCTACCGACGTCTTGATCATCGGTTGCGGCATTGCGGGTGCGTCGGCGGCGCTCCGGCTGGCCCAGGACCGGCAGCGGCAGGTCACACTCGTCACCCGTGTACCGGACATGGAGGAGAGCAACACTCGCTACGCCCAGGGAGGTATCGTCACGTTGGGTGAGGAGGACAGCGCCGCTCTGCTCGTCCAGGACGTCCTGGCGGCCGGAGCTGGCCTCAGTCTGCCCTCTGCTGCCCGCATCCTGGCCGAAGAGGGGCCCGTGTTGGTGCAGGACGTCCTCGTCGAGGCGGCCGGCGTTCCTTTCGACCGGGCACCGGATGGCGCCCTGGCGTATGGGCGGGAGGCGGCCCATTCCCGCCCCCGCATCCTCCACGTCGGGGACGCCACCGGCCGGGCGATCATCCAGGCGCTCGTCGCCGCCCTGCGCCAGCGACCCAACGTCCGCATCGTCACCTCGGCCACTGCCGTGGACCTGATCACGTTCCCTCACCACGCCCGAGACCCACTGACCGTCTACGAACCGATTGCCTGCCACGGCGCATACGTCTTCGAGCAGGCTCAGCGCGCCGTCTACGGCTATCTGGCCGGGACCACCATTCTCGCCACCGGTGGCCTGGGCCGCATCTTTCGCTACACCACCAATCCCAGGGGGGCGCGAGGCGATGGATTGGCGATGGCCTACCGGGCGGGGGCGCGCGTCATCAATGCCGAGTACATTCAGTTCCATCCCACCGCGCTCGCCGTGCCGGATGGGGAAGGCTTTCTCATCTCTGAAGCGGTGCGGGGCGAGGGGGGGCGGCTCGTGACTCCCGATGGCCGGCGCTTCATGGCCGACTATGCCCCACAGTGGGGGGACCTGGCCCCCCGCGACGTCGTCGCCCGCGCCATCCACCACGAGATGGTCGAGAACGGCTATCCCCACGTCCTCCTGGACATCGCTTCCGCCATGCCTCCCGACCGCATCCAGGCCCGCTTCCCGACGATTTACAACCAATGCCTGGCCCTCGGCATAGACATCACCCGCCAGCCGATCCCGGTGGTTCCCGCTGCCCATTATGCCTGCGGCGGCGTGTGGACCGACGAATGGGGGCGCACGACCATCCAGAACCTGTACGCCGTTGGCGAGGTCGCCTGTACCGGCGTCCACGGCGCCAACCGGCTGGCCAGCACGTCACTCCTGGAGGGGTTGGTGTGGGGGGACCGCGCGGCGCGCGATATCGCTGCCCGTGGTTCGTTGCCGGCCGTGAATCCCGAAGACGTGCCACCCTGGGAGGAGGAAGGGTTGGAAGAAGAGGCCGACCCGGCGCTCATCTGGCGCGACATGCGCACCATCCAGCACACCATGTGGCACTATGTGGGGCTGGCCCGTTCGGCCCGGCGGTTGGCGCGCGCGCTCCGTGACCTGAACCACCAGCAGCAAGAGATAGACGATTTCTACCGCAAGACCCGCTTGAACGATGCGTTGATCGGGCTGCGCCACAGCGTGCAAGCCGCGCTCATCGTCGCCGAAGCCGCACAGCACAACCGCGTAAGCCGCGGCTGCCACTACCGCGACGATAAGAAAGGTACAGCGCCTATCTAAAGACCTGACGGGTTTCACACACCTGTCAGCTCGACTTTTGCAGCACTTTAACAGTGAATAGCTAAAGCAGCCCGATGGGCAACCAGCGGGGAAACGTGTACAATCTGGGGTACACATTTCAGAGACGGAGGTGAGCGATGTTTCCCCTGGTGGAGTTTCCCGAACTGGTGCAACACTACGCGCCCTACTTCGAGGAGGTCTTCTCGGCTGAGGCCTTTGTTCAGTTTAAGCGCTACATCAGCGGCCTGGTCGTATCGGAGAACAAGACCGTGGATGGCATCAACCGGCTATTTGTCTTCGAGAGCCGCAACCAGAGCAGTCTCAATCGCTTGCTGACGGAGAGTCCCTTCTCGCTGGGGGACTTGAACCAAGCGCGCCTGACGCTGTTGGGGCGTTTGCCCGGCACGCAGGTGAAGCGGAACGGCGTGCTGAGCGTGGATAACACGCTCCTGGTACACTATGGGGAGCACTTTGACCAGATCGCCTGTCTGAAGGATCCGACGACGGGGCATTATGTGTGGGCGCACGACCTGGTCACCCTGCATTACAGCGACGACGACACCGATTACCCGGCGTTGTTCCAGTTGTGGAAGCCCACGGATGTAGACAAGCTGGAGTGCGGCTTGGTCGCGGCTGGCATTCGACTCAAGGAGAGCAAGCAAGCTCTGAAAAGCGAGGCGCCTCACAAATGGCGGAATTACTTGCAAGGGGTGTGGCGACGTCATCAGCACCAACCGGAAGTGGCGGCATTGTATCAGAGCAAACTCATCATCGCCGAGCAACAGCTGCAGACCTGGGTGCAAGCTCATCCTACGCTCAAGTTGCCGGTCGTCTTTGACAACTGGTACACCCAGCCCGGCTTCTGTCGCTTCCTGGACAAGACCTTGCAGTTGTCGTATGTGGGGACGCTGGCCGATGACGACTGCGTGATCTTGAACACCGGGGCGCAACGCCTGGATGAGTTCGCCAGCCACCTGAAGCAGGAACATCAAGACGCCGAGAAGCACGGCCGCCCACCCATCTTCAAGCCCATCACCATTCCGTACAAGGGTGAGAAGGAACGCTACTATAGCTACTGCGCCACCATGCGCATAGACACCTTTGGCAAACAGCGTCTGGTCATCAATCACAGTCAGGCCGACTTGACCGACCACCCAGTGTTCTACATCTCCAACTGCCTGTACTGGCAGGCGCCAGGCATCACTCGGATTCGACGCCACCGCTGGCCCGTTGAAGTCTATCACGAAGAGGGTAAGGCCGAAGGGCTCGACCAGTATCAACTGCGGGACTTTCAGGCGATTGAGCGACATATTGCCCTGGTCGCCACAGTGTACAGCCTACTGCGTGCCGCCCAGCACGACCCGGCCCTCCGAAACAAGCTTCAACGTCAACTCAAGCTGGACCTTGAGGGCAGTGCCGCTTTCTGGCGTCGAGCCACCCAAGCCCAATGCCTGTGGAGCCTGGCGCTCTTTATCGATGCTGGCTTGACCCAGGGCCAGACGTTGCGCACCATTATGACACCGCTCCTCCGCGCCCTCTGCGCGGCGTAAATGAAGGGGCTCACGAGCGGTGGCTACCCTACTCACCGTCTGGTGGGTGTGGGTAGGTCGAGTGTTGCCCCTGCCCGAAGGTCTCACGTCGAATTGGCTTCGTTTCGGCGCTTTAGGATTCACTTTTTAAGGTGCAAAAGTCGAGCTGTCAGGTCTTGTTTGCCGGGTGACAGGCCACCAGGTGCCCCTCGTCGCCCAGTACCGGTCTGAGGAGGGGCAATGTCTGCGAGCAGGCCTCTTTCGCGATGGGACAGCGGGGATGAAATCGGCAGCCTGAGGGCGGGTTGATCGGACTGGGGATCTCACCCTTGGGCATGGGGGCTGTCCGGCGGCCATGTGGGTCAGGCACCGGTACCGCTGCCAGCAGTGCCTGTGTGTAAGGATGTTGCGGGTGGCGGTAGACCTGCTCCAGCGTGCCCATCTCGCAGATCAACCCCAGGTACATGATCGCGATGCGGTCGCAGATGTACTTGGCCGTTGCCAGGTCATGGGTGACGAAAAGGTACGTCAGGTTGAAATCCTGCTTCAGGTGCAGCATCAAGTCGAGGAGCAATGCCCGCACCGAGACGTCGGCCATGGCGATGGGCTCGTCGGCGACGATGAGGTCGGGATGCAGAATCAGCGCCCGCGCAATGACGGCCCGCTGGCGCTGGCCACCGCTCAGTTGGTGCGGGTATTTGTCGTAGAGGATGTGGGCGGGCGTCAACCCCACCCGTTCCATCATCTCCAATACCTGGTGCCGTTTCTTCTCCTTCGTGGCCACGCCAAAAATCTCCAGGCTATGACCGATGGCCTCGCCGCATTTCATACGGGGATTCAGCGAGGCAAACGGGTCCTGGAAGATGACCTGCATGCGTTGCCGCATACGGCGTATCTCTTCCTTGCTCAACGCGGCCAGGTCCATGCCGTCAAAGATAACGCTTCCCTCTGTCGGCTCCACCAGGTGCAGGATCAGCCTTCCCGTCGTGGTCTTGCCGCTGCCACTCTCACCAGCCAGCCCAAAGACCTCCCCACGGCGGATCTCAAAGTCTATCCCATCTACAGCGTGGACGAACTGCTGCTGGCGGGTGACCAGCCGTTCGATGAAACCCTTCTGCACCGGGAACCATTTCTTCAGGCCCCGCACTTCAACCAGGTTCTGTGTGGTCATTGGTCTCTCACTCATATAGCCAACAGGCGGCCCAACGGGCCTGTTGCACTTCTCTGAAGGGTGGCTCCTCGAGCCGACAACGATCCATCACGTGGGAGCAGCGAGGGTGAAACCGGCAGCCAGATGGCGAATTGATCAAATCGGGCGGTGAGCCATCCATGATCTGCAGGTGATCCTCCGTGAGGTTGATGTTAGGCACTGATTTCAACAACCCCCGGGTATAGGGATGCAGCGGATCGTCAAATAGTGGCTGGATGTTCGCCAGTTCCACGAGTTTGCCAGCGTACATCACCGCCACCCGGTCTGCCAGCTCGGCCACCACGCCGATGTTGTGGGTGATCAGGACAATGGTCAGATCGAACTGGTGTTTCAAGTCCCTGAGCAGGTCGAGGAACTGGGCCTCGACGATGACGTCCAGCGAGGTGGTCGGTTCGTCGGCGATGATCAGATCGGCGTTCAACGCCAGTGCCAAGCCGATCATCACCCGTTGCCGCATGCCGCCGCTTAACTGGTGCGGGTAGTCGTCCATCCGCTCGGTCCGGATGCCCAGACGATCAATCAATGCGGCTGCCTGGCTCCGCGCCTCGTGTCCAGTCACAGCGGGCTGATGGATCCGGATGGTCTCCACGATGTGCTCGCTGACGCGCTGCAGGGGATTCAGGCAGGTCATTGGGTCCTGGAACACCATCGAAATGCGCGCGCCCCGCAGGTGACGCATGGCCTCCTCGTCCAGTTCCAGCAAATTGCGCCCATCGAAGATGATCTCACCACCGGCGATCTTGCCGGGTGGGCGAAGCAGGCGCAAGATCGCCATCCCCAGAGTGGACTTGCCGCAGCCCGACTCGCCCACCAGTCCCAGTACCTCGCCCCGGTATACCGTCAGGTTGACGCTGTCGGCTGCCCGCACAATCCCGGCCCGGGTGGGGTAATCCACGCTCAAATCGCGTATCTGCAACACTGGCTCTTTCATTCTTCGGCCAACCTCGGGTTCAGGATCTCACTCAGTCCTTCACCGAACATACTAAAGCCCATCGCTACCAGGACAATCATCAGGCCGGGGAACGTGACCATCCACCATTGCCCGGAAGCCAGGAACTGCCGGCCTTTGCTGATATCGTAGCCCCAATCCGGGGTCGGAGGAGGCAGCCCTAAGCCGATGAAACTCAAACCTGCTTCGGTCAAGATCGCGTCCGCGATATTGACCGAAAAAATGACGACGATCGAGGCGATCACGTTGGGGAACACATAGCGGAAGAGGATCGTGGTTGCCTTGGCCCCCAGGCTGCGGGCCGCTTCGACGTAGAGTTGCTGCTTGATGGCCAATACCTGCCCGCGCACCATCCTGAAGAAAGTCGGCATGTACACGACAGCGATGGCTACGGTGGTCGTCATTGTGCCGGTTATCACGGCAGCCTGGTCACCGCCCAGGCGCACACCGGCCGCCGTCGCGACGTTCCCCAGTATCTGCTGCATCCGAAGTTGTAGTACCGCGGCCATAGCAATGGCCAGAATGAGGCCGGGGAAAGAATAGATGCTATCCATGATGAGCGAGAGGATGCGATCGGGCGTCCCGCCGACAAAGCCGGAGAGCAGTCCGGTGGGGACCCCGACCAGTGCTGAGAACCCGGCCGACATCACCGCCACCAGGAGGACAGCCCGCGCGCCGAAGATGATGCGGCTCAAGACGTCGCGGCCCAGGTTGTCGGTGCCTAGCGCGAATGTCAGGCCAAATGGCTCTCCTACCTGCTTCAACTGGTCACCGTAGGTTGGCATAAATTCCGGAGCCACGCGCTGCTCAACCAGGAGCGCATCCACCTGGCCGTCGGCCAGCGCCTGAAAGCACTCCTGGATTTCATAGAACTTTGCGACCTCGGCTCCCAGTTCCAGCGCCTGGAACTGGCCCGTCGTGTTGGCGCGTACGCCGACCAGCTTGCCTGTCAGGTCGGCGGGCTTCCGGATGGCTTCTTCCCCACCACGCACGATCATGACCTGTTGTCCCTGGCCCGGCGCGGTGAAGGGTGAGCCGACAGGCTTGATTGGATCGTGGGGGGCCAGGTAGGGGGCCAGGATGGTCATCAGGAGGATCAGGATGAGGATGGCGCCTCCGGACACGGTGATGTACCACTCCGCGCCATACCATTTCGCGCCGCGGAAGAAGCGGGCCACGAGGCCGGCATTCTCGATCATCGGGGTAGTTTCAGCAGGCTGAACGGCCATAGTCTATCGTCCTAATAGCGAATGCGTGGGTCAACGTACGCATAGATCATGTCAACGAGGAGGCTGACGCCCGCCACCAGGAAGGCGAACACCACAATCGTCCCCTGAATGGTGGAGAAATCGCGGTCGTATATCCGGCGCACCAGCATGTGACCCAAGCCGGGCCACGAGAACGTCGTTTCGGTCAGGACGGCGCCAGCCAGAAGCAGCGCGAACTGCAGCCCCATCATGGTAAGGATCGGGATGAAAGCGTTCTTCAAGCCATGTTTGTAGACGACGATGCGCTCTGGAATGCCGCGTGCTCTTGCGGCGATGATATAATCCTGTCGCAGGACGTCCAGCATGTTCGAGCGGGTGAGACGGGTGAAGATGCCGGACAGATAGAGACCAAGCGTGAGAGAAGGCATGATCAGGTATTTGATCGCGCTGAACAGGCTGGTCAGATTCCCCGTCAACAGGCTGTCCAGGGTGTACAGGCCCGTGATCTGCCGGGGGGCCAGTTCTGGACCGATGCGCCCCGCCACGGGCAGCCATCCCAGGCGCACGCCCAGGATCATCTGCAGCACCAGACCCAGCCAGAAGATTGGGACGGAATAGATGATGATACTGAAGATGCGCAGCCCGTAATCGAGGGGGCTGCGGCGTTTCTGGGCGGCAAAAGCGCCCGTGGACACGCCAATGAGCATCGTGATGATCATCCCACCCACAGCCAACTCCAATGTGGCTGGGAAACGATCGGCGATTTCCAGTCGCACCGGGCGTCGCTGGGTCATGGACGTACCCAGGTCGCCGCGCAACAGATCCCGGAGATAGATGAAATACTGGCTATCGAACGGATTGACTCGTGTGTCAAACTGGCCGGCCGGAGCCCAACCCTCTGTCTGTTTCGTGGCGACGATCTCGAGCCAATCCCCGTCCGCGCCCATCCGCTTCACAGTTTCTCCGACGCTGAGACGTCCGCTGGACTCGTTGCCAGACGTATCGGCGTACATGTCGGTTTCGGCCGTCACCTCTGCCGTGGAGAAAATCTGTCTCCATAGTCCAACGCGGAGATCACCTGCCCGTGCCCAACCTCTCACGTGCTCGGTTACGCCAAGCCAGAGCCAGCCTTCTTCGGAGGCCCAACCGGTGATCCTGAGTTTTTCTCCTTTTGCGATCTGCCGCAGTACCTGCGCATCTGCATCAGGGTGGTCATACAGACTGGATGACTCTCTGGCGATGGCTGTGCTCCCTCGGAAGTTAAGAAGGACCGGTTTGTCCAGTCTTAACACATGCCGGAGGTTGCGGAGTTGCTCCTCGGATGCGGTCTCTCGCAACATGGCCAGTGCCGGGTCGCCGGGCATCACGCGCAGGATGACAAACACCAGCGTAACCAGAATCCACACCATCGGAATTGTCATCAGCGCACGGGTCAGGATGTGTGCACGCAGCGATGATCCCATAACTTACTCCACAATCTTGTGAAAGAGAGGGGTTTTGACAGTCATGGAGCACCGGTCAAAACCCCTCATTGCTGGCCAGATGCTACACAGAAGAATGCCAGTTGCCTACTTCTTATTACTTGCCGATCAAGAAAAAGTGCAACTGCATCAGTGGGTCAAGCACGATGCCCGTGATATTCTTCTGGTAGGCGATGTAGAGCGCCCCTTGAGCAAACGCTGTGGTGGGGTTCTCCTCGAACCACATCTCCTGGATTTGCCCATAGAGGTCGGCCCGCTTGTCCTGGTCGGTCTCCACCTGGGCTTGCTGCAGCAGATCGTCCATCGCAGGGTTGCTGTAGTAGATGCCGAGACCCTTGGTGGCCGTGGAGTGGGCAAACGGCCAGGTGTAGTTGTCGGAATCCAGGTAGTCTGGGTACCAGCCTAGCAGGAAGACAGGCATGCTCCCTGCATTGCGGTACTGCTTGTAGGTGGCCCACTCGGCGCTCTGCAGGTTGACCCGGATCACGCCGGTGGCCTCGTATTGGTCCTTGATCAGCGCCACCACGTCCGCCTCGGTGTCGCCATAGTGGTCCGGGCTCCACCACAGGTCCATCACCAGCGGGTTGTTCTCATTGAACCCGGCCTCAGCCAGCAGTGCCTTGGCCGCTTCCAGGTCCGGATTCTCGGGGTAGAGTACCTTGTGGCCCAGGAAGCCCGGCGGGATCATGCTGTACAGCGGTACCTTGGTCCCCTGGAAGCCAACGTCGGCGATCTGCGCCCGATCCAGGCTCAAGGCCAGCGCCTTGCGTACCCTGGCATCATCGAAGGGTTTTGTCTGGCACATGTAGCAGACGTAGCGGATCTCGGTGCCCGGCCCCTGCTCCACGCCGAGGTTCGCGTTGGCGCGCAGGCGTTCCAGGTCGGCTGGCAGGAGGGTCTTCCAGGCCACGTCAATCTCGCCGTTCTCCAGCGCCAGCGCCATAGCCGCGGCGTCGGCGAAGTAGCGCAGGATGATCTTGTCGGCGACGGCGGGTTTGCCATAGTAAGTTGGGTTGCGCTCGAAGATGGCCTCTTCGTCCCGCTTCCAACTGGTGCAGGTGTAGGGGCCAATGCCGCCTGAGTAGTTGTCTGCCTGATATTCCGTGGTACTCCAGGCGTTGGGGTTGACGATCTTGTAGGGGTTGGTGGCAACCAGTTGTGGGAAGAAGCCGACGGGGGCCTTGAGGACGAACTTGACCGTGTAGTCGTCCACCTTCTCCACGTGGTCCACGTAGGCAGACACCAGGAACGCCACCTCGCCGGCCAGTGTTGTTTCCATCTCGATGACCCGGTCCTGGAGGGAGAAAATGACCGCGTCGGCGTTGAAAGGCGTGCCGTCGGGGAACGTGACACCCTGGCGGAGCTTGAAAGTATACTCCAGACCGTCATCGCTGATGGTCGGCCAGTCGGCTGCCAGACCCAGTTCGAGATCACCCGACGTGCCGGGCGTGTTGTTGATCAGGCCATCGGCGATCTGGTGCATGAACTCCCAGTCGGGGAAGCTATAGGCATCGGCGGGGTCGAGCGAAGCTGGCTTGTCCGTGGTGCCGATGATGATCGTCATCGCTTCGGGCGGCGGGGCTTCGGTCGGCACCTCTGTTGCCGGTGGGGCCTCAGTCGGCGCCTCGGCTGGTGGGGCCTCGGTCGGCGCTGGGGTCGCGGGCGGAGCCCCGCACGAGACTACCAGCCCAGCGACCAGGACCAGCGCCACAATAGCACTCAGAACACGCAAAGTTTTCATCTGTCTCCTCCCTAAACTTTCTATCCTTGAAATGGTTGTACACTGAGAGTTGGTATGCGGCCAGATGAAAGAATTAGCCTCCTGGGCATCACCTCCTTCCGCGTCGGTGAAAGGTCTCCCGGAGAAAAGGGGACATTGCCCCACCAGGCGCTTTCGCACAGCATATCGAACGATGTGCACTTGCAATGTACCTAAGTATACGGTAAAATCTCCTAATGTCAAGAATCACCGAGATTTGACTTTACGGCCAAACAGGTGCATAATTTGGTTTGTGGAGATCTGTCAATGGACACCTCGCATGAAAGCTTTCATCAACCGACTGTTGACCTGCTCTGGAGGGAAAGTTACTATTTCAACCTCGTGGGATCGGACCTGGTCATAGAGACTACCATAGGTCTGCGACCACCCCAGGGCATCGCCGAGCGAATGGCATTGATGTTCTACCGGGACCAGACCCTCATATTCAGCGAGCCAGGGCGACTGGCGGAGTTCACGCCTTCTGCTCTATGGTCCGACACTGTATCCTACAACTGCGTGGTCCCACTGGAACAGTGGCAGGTTCGTATCGCTGGCGAGTTTCTTGTTCTTCCCCCAGGTGGAGAGAAAGAGATCACGGCCTTCATGATGGAGGTCCAGAACGGTTTGCCAGCCAGACGCAGGCCGGTGATGTTGGACCTGGCCTTCCAGGGAGTGATGGCGCCGTATCTGTACCCCTCGGGAGCGTTGGATTTCATAGGCTCAAATACGCAGCACTACGAACAGGTGGGCCGGTGGACCGGGACCGTACAGGTCGGGGATGACGCGCTCCATAAGGTCGTCGGCCTGGGTGTCCGGGACCACTCGTGGGGAGTGCGCGACTGGCTCCGTGCGGAGGAATGGTACTGGGTCAACGTGCTCCAGCCCGACGAGTACCTTGTACTGGCGTACGGGCGGACCGCAGGAGAGGATTGGGTGGGCAGTGGGTTCGCGCATACCCAGGAGGTGACTCGTCCGCTGCGCCAGGCCAGCGTGAAAGCCCAATACGACCACAACACGACGATGCTGGTGGGCGAGGCCCAGGTCGAGGCGAGGGCGGATGACGGTTATGCTTCGTTGACCAGGACCTGCCGCCAGCGTGCTGTCCAGTTTATCCCGGCGCGTGCACCTGAGTCCTTGCTACGCATGTCCACGAATGTAGGAGCAGCGAGGGATTGTGTGTGGTTGATCCAGCATGGATGTCGCGAGAGGATTGGCGTGAAGGACTAATAACACACCACCGCACGAGGAACCGGGGTCTATGCCCCCATCACACAGAATGGATCAGGGTTGAATCCAAAGGAGGCAGCAATGACGGAATGGTTGTTGGGAGGCCAGAACACCCAGGAAACCCTGGGCATTACGCCGCCAATCGTTGCGACGATGTCCGAGACCCACCTGAATGGCCAGATCACCTGGTTCGCGAACAAGCTGGCAGGGGACACATCGAGCTTCGATCAGACATTGAAACCTAGTCTGGTGGAGATCCTGGAATGAAGACCTTGCTCTATGCCCCCTGGGGCTCCCTGGGTGGTGACCCTCTAGCCGGTAGAGCCGATTACGGCGCAGGAATGCAGTCATGATGGACCTCATTGCCGCAGATGACCATCGGCACGCACTTGAGCCGGGCGAACACGAAGCGTTCTACTTCCTGTTTACCGCTTCGGACGGCAAGATCCACGGCTTCGTGCGGACACTCTTCGACCGGGATGCCGTGCTGGAACTGGTTGCCCTGCACGTTGGTGGTCGTGCCTGGGTACACCAGCAGCGCGTTGCACTGCCGGAAGGTCCGGCACCTGCGACCGACGCCTCCGGCTCCGCCCTGAAACTGACCTGCCTGGAGCCCTGGCGCGCCTGGCACTGTCTCTTCCAGGCGACGGCGCAAGGGGTGGATGACGAGGAAACGCTTCAGGCTGACCTGGATCTGACGTATGCGGCTACGGACGAGCCAGCCCGTTACCGCTTTGGCTCTTACCAGCAGGCCCAGCAGGACGGTTTGCTCAGCGGTCACCTGCGGGTTGGCGCGGAGATGTGGCTGGGCACACTGGTCTGCTACCGTGACCACAGTTGGGGACGACGGCCGATGGGGGCTGCAACCGCATGGACGATCGCCAGCGCCCCAGGCCATTTCTACATCGCCGTCATGGAGATAGGAAGCCAGCAAGCTTACTTCGGCCAGTTTATCACACCCGATGGCCGATCTGTACCTGTTCGTGCCCCCAGAGTTGCTACGCTGGGCGAGGGCTGGTACATTGAGGATCCCCAGGCCGGGCTTGGGGTGTGGCAGGTACAGCGCCTGGCACCGCCCTTGGTGGCCTACCTGGGGCTGGCTGGCCAGGAAGCCATGCGTAATGAACCTGCGCCGGGCGATTTATATCGGGACGACATTGGCCCCGTATTGTTTACCGCTCCGCACGGGAACAAGGTTATAGGCTTTTTGGAACAGGCAAGGAGACTGGAATGACCGAATGGCTGCTCAGCGGTCACAATACACAGGAGTGGGCCGGTGTGGCAAGGCTAATGAGCCTGACAGCGACCGAGGCCGTCGTAAATGACCAGACGATTTGGGTCCTGAATCAACTGGCGGGAGATCATGCGGACCTTGACCAGACGCTAAAGCCCATCGTCCTTGTACAGGGCCGGGTGTATCTGAGCATCAACTACCTCCTGCGTAACGTGGCGGCGGTGTTGCCTTTCGATTCAGCGTCGGTGGGTGTACCGGCTGAACAGGTGCCGGCCGAGCTGATGCGGGAAGCACCCAGGCTGTCCCAACGCCAGCAATTGCAACTGCTCTTACGATTTGGCCGCCTCTATCGCTGGGCAGCGCATTTCTATCGTCGCAAGCTGGCTGACCACGACTACACTGTAAAGGGACTCTACTGGCAGTTGCGGGAGGACCCCCTCACTCCTCTCCCCGTGATCCGGTCACTGTTTGAGCCAGAGTTTTTCGCCGGGTTGGTGGAAACCGCCCGCGCTCACGCTGCGATTACGATGATCGTCACGGTATTGGATAGTACTCTGCGCCGGCAAGCGCCACAATTACTCAGTCTCTTCGTCGGGCAGGCAACCGCCACCGCGCTGATTGGCCAGCGCGTCTGGGACCTGCGCCAGACCGCCGAGCAGTGCGGACCGGAAGTGTGCCGGATGCTGCAGGAGGGTATGTCCGACCTGGACGCTTATCGTGTGCTCCCTGCAGCGGCTCCACTGGTGACTGGTGTCCAGACTTTCCTGCGCGAGTACGGCCACCGTGGCTTCCGCTTCGAACGGGATTTCGAAACTGAGCGCCTGGCCGATCACCCCGAGCACGTCTTGCTGGCAGTGGCCGGGCAGTTGAGCGAGGAGGAACCGCCCGAGGTACGGGCTGAGGCCGCTCGTCGAGTGGCGTTGAAGGCGCTGCGACAGATGAATCTGGCCCAGCGGCGCTTCTGGCAGTGGACTCTGCGCTGGGGCCGGCGACTCCTTTCCTGGCGGGAGAACTCGAACAGCAGCCTTGCCTTGGGTCAGGCGACCTATGGGCTGGCGGCCCGTCTTATGGCGCGCCGTTTCTATCCTGGCTTGCCTGACGACGTGATGATGTTCTATACACTCGATGAGTTCCTGGCATGTGCGCGCAGTGGGGGCGAGCAACGAGTAGACCAGGATGCCCTCAACCGGCGCCGGGCGCAGTTCGAACTGCACCGCATGCAGACCCCGCCGCCAGAACTGATCTGGTACGACCCGCTCACCCGGCGCTGGCGCCCGGCCCTGGAGCAGGAGAAAGAGCCGTCCACCCCTACGACGGCCCGCATGCAGGGCATCGCGGCCAGCGCCGGCAGCGGACCGGTCGAAGGGATTGCCGTCGTGACGAACGACCCGCTGGATGCCGGGCGACGGCTGCTCGAACTGCAGGGGCCGGTCATACTCATCACACGGTTGACCGATCCGGCCTGGTCCAGCCTCTTCCGGCGTTTGAGCGCGGTCGTCACCGAGTTGGGAGGAGTGATCTCGCACGCCGCCATCGTCGCACGAGAGAACGGCCTCCCCGCCGTCGTCGGCGTTCCGGAGGCCACCCGCTGGGTGCGGGATGGACAGCGCCTGCGTGTAGATGGCGCTGCGGGTACGGTGGAAGTGATTGGTTAAGGGTAAATTAGCAGAAACTCTCGTCGAACTCAAGCCGGGCGAAAGCCGCGGCTATGGATTCCTCTGGTACAGGGGTTAAACAAGGAGGCTGACATGACCGAGTGGTTGCTGAGTGGACACAACACGCAGGAAACAACGGGCGTCGCACGGCCAGTGACCGTCACGATGACCGAGGCGGGTCTGGATGCCCAGATTTCCTGGTTTCTGAGCCAGTTGGCCGGAGATACGTCGGACTTTGACCAGACGTTGAAGCCCACGGGAGTCGTACAGGGCCGCTTGTACTTGAACATCAACTATTATGCCCGCAATATGGGGGCAGTCATGCCCTTCGACCCTGCATCGGTGGGAGCACCACCTGGCCTGGTAGAAGCGACTACTCAGGTACCCCGGCAGCGCATGCTGCGGCTGCCTGGGCGGTTCTATCGCACGTATCGCTGGGCAGCCGACTTCTACCGGCATACGTTGCCCGACCTGGACCACAAGCTGCGGGACATCTACTGGCAGTTGCGGGAGGAGCCTGACGATCCCTTCCCACTGATTTGGGCACTGTTTGAGCCGGCGTTCTACGCCCAAACGCGAGAGGCCGACCGTGCCCACATCGTCGTTTCGCTGACCATCACTACGTTAGATGGTATCTTGCGCCAGCAGGTGCCGCAGTTGCTCAGTCTCTTCGTCGGCCAGGCGACCGCTACCTCATTGATCGGCCAGCGCATCTGGGAGCTGCGCCAGACGGCCGAACAATGTGGACCGGAGGTGCGCCGGATGTTGGAAGCGGGCACGACTGAACTAGGCACGTATGAGACGCTCGCCGTGGCGGTCCCGCTGGTGACTGGCCTCCAGGCTTTTCTGCGCGAGTACGGCCACCGCGGCTTCCGCTATGAGGCAGATTTCGAGACTGAACGCCTGAGCGATCGGCCCGAGCACATCCTGCTGGCCGTGGCCGGGCAGTTGAGCGAGGAGGAACCGCCCGAGGTGCGGGCTGAAGCCGCTCGCCAGGCCGCGCTGGAGGCACTGCGGCGGATGAATCCGGTAAAGCGGCTTCTCTGGCGGCGGATTCTGCGTTGGGGCCAACGACTCATCTCGTGGCGAGAGGACTCTAAAAGTAATATCTCGTTGCGCCAGGCTGCCTATGGGCTGGCGGCCCGTTACCTGGCCCGTCAATTCTATCCTGGCCAGCCCGACGATGTGATGATGTTCTACACCCTCGAGGAGTTCCTCGCTTTTGTGCACAGCCGGGGTGAGCGGCGGGTAGATCAGGAAACACTCAACCGGCGCCGGGCACAGTTCGAGCTGTACCAGATGCAAACCCCACCACCCGAATTGATCTGGTACGAGCCCCTCACCCAACACTGGCGACCCGCGCTGGAGCAAGAGGAAGCGCCATCCATCTCTGCGACGGCTCACATGCAGGGCATCGCGGCCAGCGCTGGCAGCGGACCGGTCGAAGGGATCGCCGTCGTGACGAACGACCCGCTGGATGCCGGGCGGCGGCTGCTCGAACTGCAGGGGCCGGTCATACTCATCACGCGGTTGACCGATCCGGCCTGGTCCAGCCTCTTCCGGCGTCTGAGCGCAGTCGTCACTGAGTTGGGTGGAGTGATCTCGCACGCTGCCATCGTCGCACGGGAGAACGGCCTCCCTGCCGTCGTCGGCGTTCCGGGGGTCACACGCCGTGTGCGGAATGGGCAGCGCTTGCGCGTGGACGGCGCTACTGGCATTGTGGAGGTTTTGGAGTGACGACCATACTCTTTACACCCTGGGAGGAGGAGGAAAACGAGGAGCGGGCGATCCCTCCGGTGGAGATAGTGGGAGGGAAAGGACATGGCCTGTACTGGCTGGCAGCCAACGGCTTCCCGGTTCCACCTACCTGGGTGCTCAGTACTGCAGCTTTCGACATGGTGGTACAGCGCTCCGGGCTGACAGAGACCATCGCCGAGATCGGGCAGGCCCTCGCCGGTCTGACCGACGATTGGGCCATGGCGCAGCAGGTCCTGCAGTCGGTGGAACCCCAGCGGGCAAAGGTGGCAGACATGTTGCGCCAGGCCACGATGCCTGACCGGGTGGGGGCATCGCTTTCTGACCTGCCATTGGCACCGGCACAGTGGGCGGTGCGCTCCTCGGCTACAGTCGAGGACAATCCTCGCTACAGTTTCGCCGGGCAGTTTTTCTCATTGCTCTCTGTACCGAAAGGCATTGCGTTCTGGGACGCCATACGCCAGGTGTGGGCCTCCAACTTTGGGCGTGGTGCTCTCTTGTACTGTGCCCAGAACAAAGCACCACTGCCACAGATGGCGGTGATTTTCCAGCCGATGGCGCCGATCACCGCGCAGGATCGCTCCGGCGTGGCCTTTAGTCACTCCCCCGTCGAGGCGTTGCCGGGTGTGTTGATCCAGGCGGCCCCGGGCACCGGACAGGTCGTCGTCGGTGGATACGGTGGCGACATCTACAGTGTGCAAGGAGAGCAGGTCCACATTCAGCCTATGCCTCCCGCCGAGATCCGGATCACAGGCCCAGAAGGCTATACCATGTCCCAGCCGCCTCCAGCGGGCCTTGCGCTCACCGAGGCAGAAGCCCGGGAACTGGCCGGGCTGGTGCTGGGGGTGGCCGGCCAGTGGAATGGACCGGTGAACGTGGAGTTTGTGTGGCGGGCAGGCGAACCACCCATGTTAGTGCAGGTCCGCTCGGCCAAGTAATATACAGGATATCCGGCCTTCATCTGAAATATTTGCTGCCCCGTGGCTCCTACCGGCCGCAGGGCGGCTCCGCTTTGTTTGACAAGCTACGTAACAGTCTGTATAATTCTCTTGGAGGTTTGTGATGATTGACGTCACAAAGACCGTGACAATGGAACAGGTCCAGCGGCGGCTCAAGAATATCATCGAGGACGTCCGGGAGAACAAGACCCCTTACATCCTCACTCGCTTTGGCAAGCCCCAGGTGCTCATCGTGAGCATTGAGGAATATGAGGAGATGCAGGAAGAGTTAGCCTTGCTCTCTAACCCCGAACATATTGCCCGTATCGCGGAGGCTCGAGCAGCCTATAGAGCAGGCGAGGGCGTTCCTTTCGAAGACTATTTGAACCATCGCCGCCGCAATGAATGAATACTACCTTGTGCTAGCCGACCGTCGAGTGCAGAAGGACCTGGACCGCCTGGACAGGCCCGTCTTGGAACGTATATGGCGAGCAGTGCAGATGCTCAGACAGAATCCTTGGCCACCAGCCTCCCGCAAATTGCGTCACCCGATCATCGGAGAATATCGTTTGCGTGTGGGTGACTGGCGCATTTTCTACGATGTGGACCAGGAATCTAAGACCGTTGTCATTCTGCGCGTCATGCATCGCCGCGAGGCATACCGCAGCCGCTAGTGGGAGAGCCGCATGGCACGAGACTACCTCACCGAGTTGTTAACCGCATACTGGTTTGCCCCACCGGTGGGACTGTGGCGGGCAGTCGAGTTGCGTGTGGCAGCCGAGGAGGAGCGGTACGAGCATCCCCTTCTGGACCTGGGCTGCGGCGATGGGCTGGTCGGGCAGGTGATCTTTGGCGCACAGGGGGCCGTGGATGTGGGGCTCGACCTGTGGGCAGACCAACTGTGCCGGGCAGCCCAGTCAGGTGTGTACCGTCACGTGGACCTGGCCGACGGCCGCCACCTCCCGTACCCCACCGGCGCATTTGCTACCGTCGTCAGCAATTCGGTCCTGGAGCATGTCCCCGACGTTGTGCGGGTCCTGGGTGAGGCGGGGCGGGTGCTGCGGATTGGCGGTCGCTTCGTCTTTACTGTGCCTTCTGACGCCTTCCGCTACCTCCTTGATGGTTATATCCGGCGGATGGCGGCCGGCGACGTCCGGGGAGCCGAGCGGTACGCTGCTGCCGTGGATGCCCGGTTGGGGCACTGCCACTATCACACACCTACCGAATGGCAGCGCCTGCTCGCTGCCGCCGGGATGACCATGGTCAAGGCACACTATTACATCTCGCAAGAAGCCGAGCAGTTGTGGGATCGGATGAACGTCCGCTACGGAATCGGGCGGCGGTCGGTCTGGGGGTTGTTGGTCTCACCCCGCCTCCGCTCGCTGGGTTACCAGCCCCTCCTGCGCCGCGCCGTCGTGCGTAGCCTCAGCCGCCGCTGGCGGCCTTACTATGAAATGAATGTGCCCTCTGGCGAGAAAGGGGGGGGCCTGCTCATCGTTGCCAGACGGGAAGATTAGTGGGCCTTCAATCTCCAATCTCCAATCCTCCATCCACTGTGTGGAACCATTTCGTTGCTACGCATCCCGCTGCTCACATCCTCCAGACCAGCCCGTGGAGTGCACTCAAGGCGCAGTTCGGCTGGGAAGACGAGCGGGTGGCGCTGGCCTGCGAGGGAGAACTCATCGCCGGCGCGCAGATACTCTATCGGCGGCTGCCGGCCGGTCTGGGCTGCCTGGCCTACGTCCCCAGAGGGCCGCTCGTAGATTGGGCCGACGAAGAGCAGGTCCGTGCGCTCCTGGTTGCACTCGATGGTACAGTCCGGTCGCGGGGAGCCATTGCGCTCACCATCGAACCTGACCTGTCCGACGAGCCACTTTGCCACGAGCATCTGCAAGCACTCGGTCTCCATCCTGCCCCGTTCAGTGCTGTCCAGCCCCGCCGCACGCTGATTGTGGACATCTCCCCCGATGAGGAAACAATCCTGGCAGCGATGAAGCAGAAAACACGCTACAACGTGCGATTGGCGGTGCGCAAGGGCGTGACAGTGCGGGAGGCCACTGAAGCTGACCTGTCAGCCTTCCATACATTGATGGCCGCCACCGCCGTGCGGGACCGTTTCGGCGTCCATACTCCGGCCTATTACGAGGCAGCCTACCGGCTGTTCGTGCCCCGCGGCTGGGCGCGGCTGCTACTGGCCGAAGTAGAAGAGGAACCTGTCGCAGCGTTGATGGCTTTCGCGCTCGGCCAACGGGCCTGGTATTTCTACGGAGCATCGGGGGATGCCCACCGCGAGAAGATGCCCACCTATCTGCTCCAGTGGGAGGCAATGCGCTGGGCCAAACGCTTGGGCTGCACGGCCTACGATCTGTGGGGCGTTCCCGACGAGGACGAAGCAACGCTGGAAGCCGAGTTCGAGCGACGGCGGGATGGCCTGTGGGGTGTCTACCGCAATAAGCGGGGCTACGGTGGGCAGTTGGTGCGCAGCGTGGGTGCGTGGGAGCGGGTCTATGCGCCATTCCGGTATTGGCTGTATCGCTGGATGCTGGCAGTTCGAAACCGGATACTGGATATTCGGCGGCAAGAATGACCATTTGCGAATCTGCGAATCTGCGAATTTGCGAATCACGAATTACGAATTACGAGCAATGGAATGCAGCGCTGGCCGATCTGCCCACAGCCCACGTCCTCCAGACCCGGGAGTGGGGCGCATTCAAGGCCCGCTATGGATGGCAGCCGATGCGCTACCTGTGGCTGGAGAGTGACCGGCCCCGCGCGGCTGGATTAGTGTTGACTCGTCGGTGGGGTCGTTGGCCTGTGACAGTGATGTACGTGCCCAAGGGGCCAGCGTTGGACTATGGGGATGTTGCCCTCTTGGAACGGATCCTGGGTGACCTGGAGAATATGGCCCGGCAGGAGCGGCCCCTGTTCGTCAAAATAGACCCTGACGTGCGGGCCGATACTGCCGCTGGGAAAAAAGTTATGGAAACGCTGCGCCGCCGGGGCTGGCGTGTTTCCCGCGAGCAGGTCCAGTTCCAGAACACTATCCTGCTCGACCTGACCCGTAGCTCCGACGAGCTGCTGGCAGCAATGAGGTCCAAGTGGCGTTACAACGTGCGGCTGGCGGCGCGTAAAGGGGTGACAGTGCGTGAAGGGGGACTGGCCGACCTGCCGCTGTTGTATGCGATGTACGCCGAGACTGCTGCCCGTGATGGCTTCGTCATTCGCCCCGAGACCTACTACCGCGATGCCTGGGGTGTGTTCATCGAGGCGGGGCTGGCGCAGCCGCTAATTGCCGAGGTGGAAGGGGAGCCGGTGGCGATGATACTCCTGTTTCGTTTTGCGGGACGGGCGTGGTACATGTACGGAGCATCTCGCGCCATCTACCGCGAGAAGATGCCGAATCATCTGCTCCAATGGGAAGCCATGCGCTGGGCGCGAGGGCAGGGTTGCACCGTCTACGACATGTGGGGTGCACCGGACGTGTTGGCCGAGTCGGACCCGCTATGGGGAGTGTATTGCTTTAAACAGGGGTTCGGCGGGGAATTCGTGCGGCACATCGGCGCCTGGGACTTTCCCGTTTCCCGCCCCGGCTACTGGCTCTACACCATGGTGGTGCCCCGTGTTTTGGCAGCGATGCGCCGGGTATACTGGCGCGGTCAGTCGGCGCCAGTCAGCGTTGCCAGCGCCTCGTCGTAGCGTGGCCCCATTATTGTCGTTGATTATCGCGTTAATGATGCGTTACAGTTTCGTCCTCTGGACTGCTGCCCGGCAGCAGTGGGTGTACCGGGCCGAGCTAGGGATGCGGGCGGTCCAGATGGTGCTCTTCATGGGCGTCTTTATGGCGCTGTGGTCAGCCGCCTTCGGTGTCAGCGGGCGGGCGGAACTATCGGGCTACCGGCTGGCGCAGATGGTGTGGTACCTGGCGATGACCGAGACGATCACGCTCTCCACCTCGCGCGCCTTCGTCGAGATCAGCGAAGCGGTCAAGGCGGGCGACCTGGCCTACACGCTGGCGCGCCCACTGAGTTACCCCTTCTACCAGGTGGCCAACTCGCTCGGCAATTCCGTCCCGCGCTTCGTCCTCAACCTGCTGACGGCGGCGGCCGTCGTCGGGCTTGGCATGCGGGAGGTGGCAGGAAGCCCGGCGGGGCTGGCGGCCTTTCTGGGGATGGCCGCGTTGGCGCTGGTGCTGGACAGCCTCATCGCCGTCCTCATCGGCCTGTCGGCCTTCTGGATCGAGGAGGTGACGCCGGCCTTCTGGATCTACCAGAAATTGCTCTTCACCGTGGGCGGGCTGTTCCTCCCGCTCGAGATGTTCCCGGAGGGGCTGCGGCGGGCGGTGGCGTGGCTGCCGTTCCAGTTCATCACGTACGCCCCAGCCCGCGCCTTCGTCGCCTTCGAGCCGGGGTCCGTGCTGCGGGCGGCGGCCGGCCAGGTAGCCTACATCGTCGCGCTCACAGCGCTGGTCGTGTTCGTCTGGGCACAGGCTCAACGCCGCATGGTCATACATGGCGGATAGCAAATCGCAAATGGCGAATGGCGAATGGCGAATAGCGAATTACGCAACACGCATCACGTTTCACGCTTCACGTTTCACGTTTGACGATTGACACATGAAGACACTACAGTTAGTCTGGGGATACTTGCGACACAACCTGATGTCGGCCATGGCGTACCGGGGGGCGTTCATCCTCCAGGTGGCCGGCATGGTGCTCAACGATGCCATGCTGCTCTTTTTCTGGTGGATTCTCTTCAGCCGGCTGCCCACGTTGCGGGGGTGGGACCTGGCGGGGGTGATGACGCTGTATGGGATCGTTGCCTTCGGTTTTGGGTTAGCGACTGTCGTGTGCGGCAACGCCTTCCTGGTGGCGCGCCTCATCGTCAGCGGCGACCTGGACTATTACCTGGCGCTGCCGGCCGACCCGCTGGTGCACGTGCTCATCTCGCGCATGTCGCTTCCTGCGTGGGGCGACGTAATATTCGGCCTGGCGGTCTTCCTGGCGGCCGCACCGGGCCGGTGGGGAAGCCTGCCGTTGTTTTTCCTGCTGGGGCTGATCGCCGGGCTCGTCCTGGTCGCCTTCAGCGTGCTGGTGGGGTCGCTGGCCTTCTGGATCGGTAACGCCGACAGCCTGGCGGCCCAGGCGACCAACGCCCTGATCACCTTCGGCCTGTATCCAGTGGAGATCTTTCCCGGCATCGTGCGCATCCTGCTCTACACGCTGATCCCGGCTGCGTTCGTCGGCTCGCTGCCGGCGGGGCTGCTGAACGAGTTCGATTGGGGACGGATGGCGCTGCTGGTGACGTTCACGGCTGGGATCACGCTGGCGGCGCGCTGGGTCTTCTTCCGGGGGTTGCGGCGCTACGAGTCGGGCAATCTGGTGACCGTGCGGGGATGATCAGACCTGCCAGGTCTTCTGGAGACCTGGCAGGTCTTCATCAGGATGGACGCTGGACCGTCGCCCACTGGCACCCAAATTCACCTCAGAAATACCCCAAAAGGCCAGCGCCATCTGGCAACAGGCGGGCAAACAGTCACCGACGCAGGCTTCAATTCGATGCGGAACCGGCAACAAAGGCCCGGACATCGGCCAATACTCTCCGGGGCGTATCTTCTGTGACCAGCAAATCACCGGTTTGGGCGTCTACGTCCACATAAGTCGCACAGCCCTGACGACCGTGGGTGACGAGCACAGGCACCCGCCACACAGGACGTTTGCCCGATACATACTCCGGTTCCCCTCCCATCAGCAGATTGCCCACATCGCGCACCAGCCACGTGCCCACTTTGCGCCGGGCGGTACGGCTATCCATCACGACCCGGCGTTGTTGTAGTAGAAACTCGGCGAAGTGTAGAACGGTCTGGCTTTCTTCGGGTGTCAGCTTCTCCAAGACAGTCTCTAGTCTTACGTAACCCGCATGCATCAAACGCTCACCTCTCCTCGTGCGAAGACTCCTGACCTCCTGCACGCTAGGATTATACAGTGAAAGAAAAACAAGGGCAAACTGCATCCGAAAGCCTGGCTTCCACGTCAACCCCGGGCCGCCCCGGCCATATCTCAGACACCACCCGGTGAGAGGGTGACGAAGTGTATGATGTTGTACGGTTCATCCACAATCCACACACTGCTCCCCCAGGCAATGTCCTCCACAAACTTCCTGAAGACCCGCCGGGATGGGAAAGCAGATATATAGACTGTTTGTACGCCCAAACTCACAGAGCCAGCAGTGAGCTTGTGCAACTGAGCCAATCGCTCTAGCGTAACAGGGCCGGAAGAGACAACTGCTTCGATGACCAGCAAAGTTTGCCCTTCAGGGCTGTAAAGGATTACGTCAGGCAGAGAAACACTCACGTCTATGGGCAGGTTCAGTTGCCGCATCAGCTCAATGGTCATCAGAACTCTCCGGGGCATAGCTATTGTTGGACAGTGTTTCCTGGATAAAGCGCAGCTCGTCAGGACTCAGGCCGTAAGCTTCTGCAACCAGTTCATTCAACTGTTGCTCCACAGGCGCTCTGGCTGCAGCAGTTGGAGTGCTTTGTAATTGCCGAGCCAGGGTGGCTATTTGTGGCTCCCTATTGCAGCGGGGGATCGGCATCAGGTTGAGTTCGGTAGCCGAAACCTGTGTGTTGCCGTTCATCGTACGGAAGAAGAATTCCATCACTTCAGAGCAAAGGATGCCCAGCAAGTAATAGAGGTCAATCGGTGGCGCACCGGGGCGAGGCTGGATCACGTTGAGGTGGTTTTCGACAAAACACCCCGCTGTGTGCTTCACACAGAAATCCTCCGGCACGCAGGCAACCAACCGGTGGGGTTGCTCGTCCGCCGTCACCCGTTGAACTAGCAGACTGACTCCTCGATTCACCAGGGACTGAGTGCGAGCAGTCACTTTCAGATACGCAGGGCGGCTCTCGCCCGCACTGCCGAAAGCAAACGCAAACCGTCCCACGTCCGTGGCCCATACCAGGGGCAACGTATCAACTTCCGGGCCAGGGCGGAGAAGTGGCTTGACCCGGTTCCACACGATAGGCCCGGTCCTGGCCGGGCAGCCGACGGCCGGGCTGGACAGGAGTGGATGGCGACCCAGAATTTTGTCCAGAATGTCGTAGGTCTGCCGGGTGTCGGCCACGAACCACACGCTCGTGCCGTTCAGGTGACGGACGACCTGTCTCTGGTCAACCTGGGCGACCGGCATGTGCCGGGTCTCCAGGTCCGCGACCGAACGGGCTACAGCCGTCCTGAGCGGACAAAGCGCGGGCTGGCGTTGGACGACCAATATCATCGTGCCTTGCAACACGCTTTCAAAGACTTTCTTGCGCTCAGCGATCAAGGTGATTTCTCGCAAGGCAGCCCGCTGCTCGATAAAGTGTCGCAGGTTCTTGAAGTATAGGCCGGAGAGCATAGAGCGCGGAATGATGTAGCCCAGCATGCCACCTGGGCGAAGCATCTCCAATCCAGCGTGTAGGAACAGGCCATAAGCATTGGGGTGGCCGTACAGAGAGTCGCGAAAGACGTCCTGCAGTGCTTTGTCCAACCGGCCAGTCTTGCCATAGGGAGGATTGCCTGCCACGAAGTCGAAGGAACCTGCCAGGCGAAGCAGCGATGCTTCGTAGGAAAAGAGCTGAGGAGCCCCCAGCTCTGCAGCAACTGCTCTCAGGGTGTCCAGGCAGTACACGGGCAAGTCAGGTAGAACAGCAGCGGGATGCGAATCGGCCCAAAAAAGGATCGCAGGTGCCAACAACAGGCTCAGGTTGAAGCGCGCATACAGGCAGGCCACAGGATCAACGTCCACGCCCACAAAGGCAGAGATCACCCGTGGATACCACGTGTCTATGGGAACGCCAGCCCGGCGCAGTGCCGCCAGGTAGACTCTGACCGCTTCCACCAGGAAAATGCCTGACCCGCAGGCCGGGTCGGCCAGTCGCTTGTTGAGAATATCTGCATCGTCCTGGTATCCCACCGCATCCAGGGTATACTTGACGATTATGCTCGGGGTGACAAACTGTCCCAGGCGCTTGCGCATTTCCTGAGAAACCAGGTGCAGGTAATCGTGCACCTCCAGGTACTCCGCGTGATACGTGTCGAATAAAGTGCTTTCGTGCAATACGCGCGCCGGGTAGTGTTGCTCTGCCTGGAGAACGCTGGCAGGCTCACTCAATAACGAGTTGCACAGCGAGGTTACCTGGGAGGCTCCGAAGGACAGGCCAAGCCGCCTGGCCTGCTGATAGAGATGCGCGGCCAGAGCGTCCTGTAATTCGTCCAACAGAACCAGTCCATCAAGCACATGCGCTTGCTGCTCTCGGGTCATTGCCCTACCCCGGTCTGCGGACCCCCGAATAAGGCCAAGAATTGCGTCTCCCGTTCCTCCCGCATCTGGCGAATGATATCCTCAGGCGGTGTCAGTTCACGGTCGCCCAGTTCGGCCCGAATCTGCTCCCGCGCCTGGCGCACCAGTTCCGGCCAACCCTCGCGCCGGGCCTGCGCCTTCAACCATTCGTAGTCGGCTATAGAAAGGGTCACACCTCGTACCACTCCTCGAGACTTTGAATAGGCTTCTCCCAAGATTATACAGTGGATACAAAGCAAGAGCAAATCACGATGGCGAAAAGCATCTTTGACAAGCCCCTCTAAGCGTGATAAGATAGGGCGAACTGGCGAAGGAATGTAACCTCAAGGGTATCACAGACAGGGTGTCCTGAGATGCCAGATGATGGGCGGGACTGAGGAGGATGTTATGAACAATAGGACGAGCGAGGAAACCTCACGCGCCCTGCGTCAGCGGCTCGCACTGCAGCAACAAGAACTGGAGCTGATCCAGGCGATTGACCACATCCGCGATACGGTGCCCGAACCGTCGGCCATGCTGGCCGCTATCGCCAATGCCCTCGCCGACCAGTTCCAGGCCGATCTGTGTATGCTGTGCCTGCTGGACCGCGAAACGAAGGAATTGGAGCTGAAGGCGGTCACCGGCCGGGGCGAGCAACTCGGCCAGTGGAAACCGTTCATCGCCCGCGAGCTGGCCAGGCGGGCCGTCGAGGCTGACGACATCGTCATCTGGAAGATGAGCGAAGTGCTCTCCTCGTTTGCTACAGGCGCAGGAGAGAAGGTGGAGCTGGCCTCACTGCCAGATCGTCTACAACTGGCGGCCGTCCCCATCATCATGGGAACAGAGGAACGGCTGGGCGCACTCCTGCTCGCCCGTTCCCAGCTCCCCTTCGGCCCGCACGACGTCGAGTTGCTCAAAATCGCCGAGAGCCAGATTGATTCGGCCGTGATCCAGGGGTACGCCTATTACGATCTCGAGCAGCGCAACAAAGAGCTGGAGACCATCTACCGGGTAGACCGCGTCCGTGACGAGCATCTCCCCTTCGACGAGATGCTCAACCGGGTGCTCCAGGAACTGCGCACGGTCATCCAGGCCGAGATGGGCTTTATCATGCTGTACAACCAGGTCGGAAAGCGCTTGGAACTGCGCGCCACCACCCACGATGACATCTTCCGGGTGTCACCCTACTGCGAAGTGGTAGACCGGGTGGCGAACGAGACACTACAACAGGAAGGAATCGTTTGTTACAACGGCCTGGGGGACGTGCTGCGCTCCATGCTGTGCATCCCCCTCATCCTGAACAACGAGATTATCGGCGTCCTGGGCGTCGTCAATCACTACCGGCCGGCCGGCTTTCGGTCCGAGGATCGTCGCCTGCTGAGCGCCATCGGCAGCCAGATGGACACCGCTATCTTCGAGAGCCTGGAGCGCCGCCGCTTGCGCCAGGTGCTGGGGCGGTCGGTGGACCCGCGCGTGCTGGAGCGGCTGCTGGCCAATCCCGACGTGGGCTTCCTCAAGGGTGAGCGGGCGATGCTCAGCGTGCTGTACGCCGACATGCGGGGTTCCACCAGCCTGGCTGAACACACACACCCTGAGTCACTGGTCGGGTTCGTCAATGACTACCTGGGCCGCATGACGGAGGTCGTCCTCTCGCACGAGGGCACGCTCGACAAATTCATGGGTGACGAAGTGATGGCGCTATTCGGCGCGCCCTTCCCCCAGTCAGACCACGCGCTGCGTGCGGTGCGTGCGGGGCTGGAGATGCAGGAGTCACACCAGGCGGTGATGGAAACCTGGCAGGCGCGCAGGATCGAGCCTGCGCCCATCGGCATCGGCATCGCCAGCGGCGAATTGACCGTCGGCGAAATGGGCTGCCCGCAGCGCACCAACTATACCGTCATCGGGCGGGCCGCCAACCTGGGGTCGCGTATCTGCGGCGTGGCCCAGGCCGGGCAGGTGCTCGTCTGCCAGGCAACGTACGACCTGATCGGGGCGCAGGTGGAAGCCGTCCCCATCACGGGACTGCAACTGAAGGGCGTGGACCGCGACGTGACCGTGTATCACATTACACGAGTTCTGGATTAACACAGCATTTACCCGGCATCACCGTATCTGGGAGGACGCCGGAGTCCCGAACTTGTCCAGGGCTGCCCTCAACAAGTTGAGGACTCCGGAACCTCAAAGCTCTGGCATCACCGTATCTGGGAGGACGCCGGAGTCCC
>Ga0172364_10000221_pt1 | contig 38153 bp, 37 predicted proteins | sample LakKivSesite10cm_FD_114545 | JGI IMG/M metagenome (GOLD analysis project Ga0172364, IMG submission 114545) | Sediment microbial communities from Lake Kivu, Rwanda - Sediment site 10cm | ecosystem: Environmental > Aquatic > Freshwater > Lake > Sediment | place: Rwanda: Western Province, Lake...
GGGGGGAAATCCTGCCAGCTATGGGTTTGAAAACTTTCGTTCCTGCTACCTAAGGAGATGACTAAATCTGCTTGATTATAGTACTCTTTAGCCAGTTTCGTCCGGTAGATTCCACTTATTCCTAAGGCCAGGGGATGGTCTTCAGGAAGGATGCCCTTCCCTTTAGGAGTAGTGAGGGAAGCAATTCTCTACTTCTTGAACTTTAACCAGATAGATAATGAATTTCCAGATTTCATCATTCATTTTTCCTTAAAGTGAAATTAATTTATCCAGTTTATCTATATTTTCAGCAGTAACACGGGCAGAACTTTCTGGGTCTGGTAAGGGTAAAATTTCAGCGGAGATATAACCATGATAATTAATTTCTTGAAGAGCTTTTATTACCTCTTTAAAATCAAGATGACCGAAACCCGGAGCCCAACGATTACTATCAGCAATATGAATATGGGTAATATATTCTTCAGCCTGTTTGAGACTTTCATAAATAGATGCTTCTTCAATATTCATATGAAAGGTATCAGCTAATAATCTCAGATTAGGCACATCAACCCTTCTAATAAAATCTATTCCTTCCTGAAGAGTATTAATAAAATTACTTTCATATCTATTTACCGGCTCTAGAGTTAATGTAATATTCTTTTCCTGGGCAAATCTAGCACATTCTCTTAAACAGGATATAGTCCATCTCTCGGTATCCTCTCTGGCGACTCCTTCCTTTACAACTCCTCTAATTAAACCTATAATCACCTGCGCACCAAAACGGGAAGCGAATTTGATGTGCTCCATCATCCTTTCCACAGCCATCTTTCTAATAATCTCATTGGGATCAGAAAAACTCAATCCCTCTTCACCCCAGGCCTGCCCGGTACCAATGGCCGGAACTTCCAGATGGTAATCATTAATTAATTGTATTACTTTTTCTTTATCTAAATATTTTGGATCTCTAACCGCCAGCTCAACTCCATCAAAGCCAAATTCAGAAACCTTTTTGATATTTTCTTTCAAATCCTCTTTAAAAGCCAGGGCGGAAAATTTTGTTTGCTGTGTAGAAATAACGATACTTTTTTTCATAATCAAATCCTTTTTGCTAATTTATTATTAACGATATTTATATTAAATCTTAATAGTCTTATGCCTTCTGCTCATATTAATAGGGGAATAATATTGGATCTTAGCTGAATAAACAATTCAAGTGTAGGAGTACATGTAAAGTAACCCCCTACACCTGAACATAATTCCCCTACTACATCGACTAACCATCCCTTATAAATTATTTACCTGACCAATGTAGGGTAATTCAAAGACTGATTTCCAACCTTTACTCATCGGTTCCCTTAAGAAAGGCTCCATCTCTTTAGGATCTCTTAAACTAATTTTTTCCACGGGAGGTAATTTACCTGCCGGGTAAGTTTCCATGATTTCATCATGCACCAATGTCAAATACTTAAGTATAGCAGCAATGGGGCGCTTGGCTTTATCTGCCCTTGCTCTGGTGGGTTTACCTACCACACCCTCCGGTACAGCTGCTCTTTCGATAGCAGAGTGGCCTTCTCCCTGTTGCCATCCCTGAGGCCTCCGATATGGATCAACCGAGGTATCAAAATGACCTCCCGGTAATAAAGGTTCACCTTCGGTATCTACTGCATATCTCATATCCAGCATTTCGGGAAATAAAAGCTGAGCTACCGATGCTTCTGCTTCATCAGCATGGATAAAATCAGTACTCAAGCTATCTTCTCGATCGATGGGAATGAAAAATTCTCTAACTGCCCTATGCCAATCAATTACTCTAATAATTGCTGGCAATTGATATCGTTTAAAAAATTCCTGAAGTCCTGATTCTAAAATCCATAATTGACCATGGTTATTTACCCAGATTTGCTTTCTAAAACCGTCATTCCAGAGACCTAGCATTACATTGATTACTGTTTCCCTCACTACATCTTCGGGCATAATAATCGTTCCAGCCATACCGCAGTGATGATAGGGGTGGCCTCCGTAATTAAGAGGAGGGAGAGCTAAATTACATCCTACTCCATCTCTCTTTTTGATATAACGTCGAAGACCCTCACAAATCTGGGTTACCATAAAGGTATCCAGTCCAGAATTAGCATAATCTCCATGACATTCAGTGCATCCTACCGGGACGAAGACTAGATCATTTTTATGGCGATTCTCGATTACCTGATGACGGGGGGTAGTTTGGATATAACTCCCCCCTTTCCCCAATTCCGAAGGAGAAGGAATGGCATATTCTTTCAATATTTTCTCAATTTTGCTCATAGGAGCATCAAATATCTCCTTCTTTAATCTACCTACTTTAGTATTCTCAAAAACTATCTGAGGATAATCAGTAGTAAGCCATCTTTCATCCTTTTTATTAGTCATTTTAATTTCTCCTTTAAATTATCTTATCTAAAATACACAAGTTATCTTACATTCTTTCCGGTCTGTTCTTAAAAGAATAATATTCTCGGGAACCTTTTCTAAGCTAATTTTCTTAGTAATTAGAGGAGTCATATCCATCCCGGAAGCCATTGAGCTTATTACCCTGGGAAATGTTCCATGACCCGAGTGTCCTTGAGAGCCCACAATAGAAGCCCTTCTCACCTGAAAGACCTCTCCAGTTACCGGAATCTTTTTATCAGCACGCGCCACAATTACCACCGTACTATTAATCATTTTACCTTCCCAGATAGTCTGTTCGATATCTTTCCATACTACATCTGGTAAACCAGTAGCCTCCAAATATAACTTGGCTCCTAGTCCTCCCGTCACCTCCAGAACTTTCTGGGCAAAATTTTCTTTCATTGGATTAACAATATAATCCGCACCCATTCTTTTACCCAATATTGCCCTTGATTCAGATGGTTCAGAAAGAATTACTTTAGAAGCTCCAGCTTTTTTCATAATCGCTACTGCTGCTAAACCGATGGGACCACCTCCTAAAATTACTGCATGATCTCCTGGCCTTATTCCACCTCCCCGTTCTATTACCGCATTGTAGGCTACTGAGGTAGGTTCTACCAGGCTTCCAGCCAGGAATAAGTCATCTCCCTTATAAACTTTCTTCAGTTCATCTAAGCTCCAGATGTAGCGAGAATCCACCTTCACATATTCAGCAAAAGCACCATCGCAACTAAAGCCAATCTCCTGCAACTTCTCACAATGGTTGGGATAGCCATCGGCACAGGGGCGACAGGAAGCACACCAGAACATTTCTTCACTAGTTACCGGCTCCCCTTCTTCAAATCTTTTTCCTGTTCTCTTGTTAATTGCTTTTTCACCTGCTTCTACTACAATTCCAGAGAATTCATGGCCTAAAGTTACTGGAAAGGCAGTTAATCCGGGATACCAGATATAACCGTCATCATCTGGTTGAGCCATATGTACATCACTACCACAAATTCCACAAGCTTTTACTTTCAGTAATACTTCAGTAGGACCAATCCTAGGTATATCCTTTTCTATAATTTTTAGCTTCGGGTTTTTCCAAACTTTACTTCCTAAATAAGTTAGTTTACCCTCTATATCTTTTGCTCCTAATTTAAAATCTGGCTTAGGTTGCCAATCAGCAAATAAAGTTACTGTTTTCATTTTCTTTCTCTCCTTTCCTTTATCTTTTCTTACTTTTAAAACGGGTACAAGATTTTCTAATCACCAATTTAGGCGATAATATTATTCTCCTTTGAATTTCTTCTTGATTATTAATTATTTTCAGTAAGATCTTCACTGCTAACCTACCCATCTCTAACATTGGTTGGCGTATAGTAGTCAGGGGAGGATAGACAAAAGAAGATAAGGCGATATCATTAAAACCTATAATAGAGAAATCTTCAGGGATATTATAACCCTCTTTCTGAATAACCTGCATAGCTCCCAGAGCTAATAGATCATTAGCCGCAAAAATAGCAGAGGGAGGATCTTTTAATTTTAATAATCTCTTCATTGCTCGGTATCCTCCCTCAATTCTAAAATCACCTTCCTTTAATAACTCTTCTTGGTAATTAATTCCGAATTTCGCTAAAGCAATTTGATATCCTTTTAATCTATCCAGAGCTGATCTAGTTCTAAGTGGACCGGTAATATGAGCAATTCTCTGATGACCTAACTTTATTAAGTATTCAGCAGCCATAATTCCACCAGCAATATCATCAATTATAATGCAATTCTTATCTAAACTTTCTGTATTCCTAGAAATCAATATATAAGGAAACTTTTCTTTCTCTAATTCCAAAATACTTCTGTCCTTAATATGAGCAGTTCCCAGGATTAAACCATCAACCCTCTTTTCTCTTAATATCTCTAAGTAAGTCCTCTCTTTCTGTAATCTATCATCAGTATTACATAATACTACATTAAAACCATTTTTGCTGGCTGCATCTTCCACTCCTCGGGCTATTTCTGCAAAAAAAGGATTGGTAATATCTGGAATAAGTATGCCCAAAGTATTAGTCCTTTTAGTCTTTAATCCTCTGGCCACGGCATTGGGCTTATATCCAACTTTCTTTATTATCAGAAATACTTTTTCTTTGGTTTTGCTACTTATCCGAGGATCATTGTGAATTACTCGCGATACTGTAGAGGGATGAACTCCAGCTAATTCAGCAACATCTTTACTGGTTATATTCATAATTCTCCTGTTTTATTATTCACTTACTATTAAAGTTGTTTTCGTTATTTTACTTTTATAAAACTTCTCTTACTTAAGGATTCTTTGGCTGCATAACCCATCTGTACTGATATTTTTCCATCTAATCCACTTACCAGTGGTTCTTTACCCTCCTTAATACAATTAATAAATTCTTTCATCTCGATTAAATAAGCTTCTTGATAACGTTCAAGGAAAAAGTACAAAGGTTTATCACTGATAGTATCTCTAGCATTTTTAATAACTACCTTAGTGGAAGTAGGATTTCCTACCATTACGCAACCCTCTGAACCAAATATCTCTACTCGCTGATCATAACCATACACTGCTCTCCGGCTATTATCTATAGTCCCCCACGCCCCTCCTTCATATTTTAGAATTACTACTGCAGTATCAATATCGCCCACTTCTCCAATTTTCGGATCAACTAAACAACTACCTACAGCCATTAATTCTACTACTTCCTGCCCCAAGAGATAGCGAGCCATATCAAAATCATGAATCATCATATCTAAAAAGATTCCACCGGATACTTTTACATAATTAAGGGGTGGTGGTTCAGGATCTCGGCTGGTTATCCTCACCAGGTGAGGTATACCAATAACACCATTAGCCACCAATTCCTTAGCCTTTTTAAAGCTGGGATCAAAACGTCGATTAAATCCTACCCATAATTTTACGCCAGATTTTTTTACCGTTTCCATAGCCTGGTCAATCTTACTCAACTGGAGAGCGATGGGTTTTTCACAAAAGATATATTTTTTCGCTTCAGCAGCTTCTGAGATGATTTGAGCATGAGTATCGGTAGAAGAGCATATTACTATAGCATCAATATCTTTATTTTCCAATAATACTCGATAATCCTTTTCTGCCAAAGGTATTTCCAATTGCTGAGCAAATTGCCTAGCATTATTTTCTAATATATCAGACACTGCTAGCAATCTGGCCTCTGGAATTTGATATTTTAAATTGCGAGCATGTATTTGCCCTATTCTACCCACCCCAATTACTCCGATATTTACTTTATCCATCCTTGTACCTCCCTTTATTTGTAGTTTCAGATATTTATTAAAGAAAAATAAAATTATACATAATAAAAAAGAAGATATTACTCTTACCATTATTTTTGATGAATTAAAATATATTCTTTAGCTAATTTACCAATTTCTTTTGCCTTCTCTTCGGAAAGGTGCAATTTATTTAATAATTCTTCTGTCTCTTCATCCTTGGTCAAAGTAGCATCAATCAAGGCCAAATCTGCTCCCTGAACCAGGCTGATTAAACCTGGGCAAACAGCAGTGTCTCCGGTAACCGCTATTGATTCTCCTCCCCAAAAGAATCGATAGCCAATGGCCGGATCGGGATAAAGGATTCGATTTACTCCTACTGCTGCATAATGCTTCATACGATAGGTCTTAATCTTTATATGGTTTAATTCAATTTCTTCTCCGCCTTCTAGTTCATTAATATAGATAGGGAAAGGTATATCTTTATAACTCTTTCTAAACGACCAAAGAATGGATCTTGATTCTCTAGATTGACGGGGATAATAAATATTTATTTCACTCTTTCTCTCTATAACTCTAAAATAACCCAATAAAGCATAAAGTCCTCCTATATGATCATAATGACCATGAGTCAAAAATATTCCCTTTAGATTGTGGAAGTCAATCTTTAAGGACAATAAATCTCTAAGGGTCCCATCCCCGGAATCAACTAGAAGATAATTCTCCTCTATTTTTAATAGTATTTGGGTTGCCAGACCAGCTTTAGAATACAGAACAATCGTCTTCATTGAAAAATCCCTTAATTTCATTAAGATTAAGTTAGAGAAGTAATCACCATCTTTTCTGGTGGTAAATAAAAAACTACATCTTCTCCAAGTTTAAAATTATATTTCACCTCACTATTGGTTCGAACTTCCCATCTACCCACTTTAATTTTATAGTCAATAGTATTACCCAGGTAAGACGCTTGAATAATCTTCCCCTTAAATATGTTTATCTTTTCCTTAATATCTTCCTTTTCTTTCGCACCTTCAACAAATTGAATCACATTCGTTCTAATAGTAACTGCTACCTTTTGTCCAGGGGATAAATTATTATTATAACCATTAATTATTAATCCATCATCAGTTTTTACTATTACTTTTTTATTTCCTTCTAGAAAGTGAGTAACTTCACCCTCAATAAAACTGGAAACCGCAATAAATCCAGCAACAAATTTATTGGCAGGATTAGAATATATTTCTTCGGGTGTGCCAGCTTGAATTATCTTACCTTGATCAAGAATAACTATCTTATCCGAAATTACTAAAGCCTCTGCTTGATCATGGGTCACATAAACAGCTGTAATCCCTAATTTTTTCTGCATCTCAATAAATTCAAAGCGCATCTCTTCTCTTAATTTGGCATCTAAATTGCTTAAAGGCTCATCAAGCAACATTATTCCCGGCTCAAATACAAGGGCTCTAGCCATGGCAATACGTTGTTGTTGACCACCGCTTAACTGACGTGGATATCTATCTTCATAATTGCTCAATTGAACTATTTCTAAGACTCTTTTTATCCTTCTATTTATTTCCTCTTTAGGTATCCTCCTGATTTGTAAACCGAAGGCTAAATTCCCATACACGGTCATATGTGGCCAGAGGGCGTAATTCTGAAAAACCATTCCAATCCCTCTCTTCTCGGGAGGAATATGGGTTATCTCTCTATCACCTAAATAGATCTTTCCATCATCAGGGTCCTCAAATCCAGCAATACAACGAAGGGTAGTAGTTTTTCCACACCCACTGGGGCCTAAAAGACTTAACACTTTACCTTCTGGCGCTTCAAAACTCACCTTTTGAACAGCCTTCACCTTCCCAAAATTTTTGATTAAATTCTCAACTTTTAAAATTGCCATAGACCAAAAAGACCTCCCCATAATTCTTCTTTAATCATTACTGTAATTATCCTCCCATTCCTCCTAAATATTCCGCTTTCAGTAACCTCTGAATGATAATCATAAAAAGAATTGAGGGAATTAATAAGAGTATTGCTATAACGGATGCAAATTGAATGTTTGAACCACTAGCAGAATAAAGGGTCATGGGAAGAGTGGTCACAAAAGGAATCCCTATAAAGAAGGTTCCAGTAAATTCATCCATAGAAGTCAGGAAGACGAATACTGCGCTGGCTATAAGCCCAGGAGCCGATAAAGGTAAAGTAATTTTTAAAAATGCTTTAAATCTTGAAGCCCCTACACTGCGAGCTGCTTCCTCTAATTCAGGTGGTATAGAACCAAAGGTACTAGTAGTTATCCAAACTGCATAGACGATACTTACCACCAAGTGGACCAAAATTACTCCCCCTACCGTACCAGTCAAACCTATTTTATTAAACATTAACATTAAATTAATAAATACAGGTTGTTGGGGAAATGCCCTGGGTAATAAAAATAAAATCAATATTAATCCTTTTAGAAGTTTAGGGATTCTTAATTTTGCCAAGGCATAACCAGCTGGAATGGCTATACCCATAGTTAATAAAACTACAACTATGGCAATGCCCAGACTCAATATAAAAGCAGGAACCACATTTACTGCCCCCAGAGTCAAGCTTTTAATAATACCCAAAGCTTGCAGCCAGTAATCAAAACCTATTTCCTGAGGGAAAGTATAAGGCCAATACCACCTTAAGGCAATAGACCAGATAATAGTACTAAAAAGGGGAACGAATAAAAAGAATAGAAAAATTATAAATATTATTATTTCTATGGTTCTTATTATCCAGCTCTTTTGCATAAGAGTAACCTAATGTAATTATCTTTAATCTTATTCATATAAACCTCTTTTCATCATACTTCGAATATAATAAATGGCTAATAAACTTACCATAAGATAAGAAAATACACCCAAGGCATTGGCAACTCCATAGTCACCAAAATAATTTACTCGATGAGCTATGTCGATGGTAATAGTTCCTGGTGTTTTCCCCCCTATAAGCATATAAGGAAAACTAAAACAGCCCACCAGAGAGCAAAAGACTAGAGTAACTGCGACCAAGATATTCGATTTATTCATAGGAATAAGAATTTTAGTAATAATCTGAGGTAATCTCGCTCCTACACTCTTAGCAGCTTCTATATAAGTATTATCAATCATCTGAAAGCCTGCCAAAATTATTAATACCATAAAAGGTGCTTCTTTCCAAACAAAACCAAAAGTCAAACCAATCCAGTTAAAAAATTGTAATGGATTTTCTATATCAATCAAATCTAATTTAGCTAAAAAAAGATTGAGTATTCCATGGGGGGCCAAGAAACTTCTCATCATTTGGGCAACTACCACAAAGGGTAAAAAGATTGGTAATCTATATAAGACTCCAATCTGTTTTGCTAACCAACTCTTGGATAGTCTCAGATAAACTGCCAGTAAGATACTCAAGAAAGTAGCAATTAAGGTACTAAAAACTGTTACCCCAAAAGTAAAGATGATATCACCACTATACAAATGTAAGGTCTTTTGGTAGTTACTTAAACTAAAAATACCCTCCTTACCGATAAAGCTTTTCCAGAAAGAAGCTAAAAAGGGATACAGATATAATAAGAGTATCACCATTACGGCGGGTAAGATTAAAAGATAAGGAAGCATATGGGGAGTGAAGTGGGAGTATTTACCCCCCACTTCCTTCTGTTCCTTTTTTAAACTCAATTCCTTTTTTAATGAGTAATCCATTCATTATTCCTTGATGACAAATCTTTACTCCAATGCCTCTAACATTGCATCATTGTAATCACCCAAGGGGAAGGCTAATCCATATTTAGATAGCATTTCTGGAGTTACATCTTGGTAAATTACATCAAAAGTTTCCTGGGGAACAAAATCCTTGATATAAGTTCCATCAATTCCTGGATACCAATTAAATCTTTTTACTATTTCTTCCGCCTGAACTATAGGTGAAGTAACAAATTCTACAAATTTTTTCGCTTCTTCAGGGTGCGGTGAATTCTTGGGAATAACAAAATGCATCGGTTGCCCGGGCATACCAGGCTCAGGTAAAAGAATTCGAGAAGCAGGATCTAATTTACCTTCCGCCATCCAGCTCAAGAACATATCTACCCATACTGGTCCTATCCATATTTCGCCCCTATTTAAGGCATCCAGAGTAGCAACATTACCTCCAGTCAAAGTTACATATTTATCAAATTCTTTTAATTCCTTAATGGGCTGTTCCCAGGTGGCAATTTCTGCTTCCTCAAAAGGCCCGGTAATGGCATATTTTTCATATTTTCCGGTTTTCCAATAGAGCCATCCTACTGAAAAAGCTACACCGGACATACCTCCTTTTATTCCATTATAGCCAAATTTCCCCGGATTTTTCTTTACCCACTCTACCAATTCAGCATAACTTTTTGGTGGGTCAGGCAAATATTTTGGATTATAAGCCAGAACTGTTTGACTATGGAACATAGGCATACAATAGCCTTCAACCTTTACACCCAATGCATTTTTAGCAAAAGGAGAAGTAATATATTTCCAAGTATCTAATTCTTGAGCATAATTAAGAAGAAGATCTTCTTCCATAGCCCATTTCAGAAAGATTTCGTGGACCATAGCGACATCAATATCTCCTTCTTTCTTGTCTTTATCCGCCAATACTTTTTCAAAAATTAAACGAGAACCTGCATTGCCTGGTCCGGTATGCACAGTCATCACACTCACCTCAGGATATTTTTCACTAAACTTTGGACCGAGAACGTGTTGACCAAGGGCTAGCATATTAACATCTCCCGCCGTCATATATACCAGCTTCACTTTTTCAGCAAAAATATTTATGCTAAAAACACTGGTTAGTAAAACAGCTACTAACAAGATTAGCCAGAATCTATTTAATTTCTTAAACATAATTCTCCCTCCAATTTTTTTAGAATAAATTATTATTTATCATTTACTTTAAATCACTGCACAACTTGAATTTTATTTAAATATTCTTATCCCTCCTCTCTCCTAAATTCTTTTCTTAAGTAAGGTAAAAATTTTAAACACTCCCACAATATATATTATAATCATTAATCTATTATTTATTCAATTCTTAAAAATTAATCGATTGAATCCACCTCCATAGTTTTTCATAACTAAAATCTCTTTCTCTTATAAAAAATTCAAAACCGACAAATCCGGAATACACCTTATCTAGTTCTTTCAAAATAAATTTGTAATCCAGTTCACCGAGCCAGGGCTCACCTCTATATGGTACATTAGCTAAATGGACATAACCTATGAATGGGTAGTATTTCTGAATGGTCTCCACTATATTTCCTTCCATAATCTGCATATGGTATATATCGTAAAGGATCTTAAGATACTCAGAACTTATTTCTTTGACTATGTCTAGAGTTAAAGAAAAGCTATCCAAAAAATAATTCTGGTGGTCTTTTATAGTATTCAAAGGCTCAAGCAGAAACAAAATTCTTTCCCTTTCTGCTATTTTAACGATGGCTCTTAAATTTTTACCAAGAATTAATCTTTTTTCTTCTTCATTTCTTGTGCTCAATTCTACACTGCCATCGCTTTTCAATGTATCAGATAAAAGCATAATCTGGTGACAGTCTAACTTTTTAGCAATTTCCATGGAGGAATGGATTTCTCGTAATACTTTATCTTCACTATCTAAAACTAAAGAAGTAATTCTATTTCCATTAAAATTGGAGACCCTTAATCCACTATTAATAATTAAATCAAGATCTTTGTTCCTCCAGTCCCAGAATTCAATAAACTTGAATTCCGATCTTTTTATTTTGGTAAGTTTTTTCTCTAAATCTTCCTTCGGATATAGCGAATCAATGCATAATGAATATTGCATCTTTCCCTCTCGAAAATTAAAATTCAAATTCCTTTAAAGTTTGAAACATAATCAATAAATTTTCTATAGGGACTTTAGCTTGTATGTTATGAATGGTATTAAATACAAAGCCTCCACCTTTCCCGAATATCTGACAGCGCTCAATGACTTCCTTTCTTACTTCTTCCGGAGTTCCAAAGGGAAGTGTCTTCTGGGTATCTATTCCCCCACCCCAAAAAACTAATTTATCTCCGTATTTTTCTTTTAATATTTCTGGATCCATACCTTTAGCTGAAGTCTGAACTGGATTCAAAATGTCTACTCCTGCTTCTACAAAATCATCCAAAAAAGCAGTAATAGAACCACAAGTATGGAAAAAGGTCTTCCAGGAAGTATTTTTATGAATCCAACCATTTACCTTTTTATGAAAGGGTTGATAAAATTCTCGATACATATCCGGAGAAATAAAAGGGGCATTTTGAGTCCCAAAATCTGCTCCGCTAACGTATATTACATCTATTTTATTCCCTACCGCTTCAAAAGAGAGTTTCAAATTTTTTAAAACTATCTCACTTTGTAATTCGAAGATTCCCTTGATATAGGCAGGATAATCAAGATGAGCAGTAATCCACCTAACCGGATCCCTTATTCCTTTTGGCTTCTTAATAGCTGGACCAGGTACATGAGATATATCTCCAAAACTTGCGTTAATAAATCCACCAACAATACAAAGATTGGTATTCTTATATAACTCATCCGCTTTTCTCTCTAAATAAGTTAAGGTCTCCTCAGAAAGGACTGAATACTGTTGGTTAACCCACTCCTCTGGATTCAAATCTTTCTCTACAAAAGGTTCTTGGCGAATTAAAAGGTCAAAATAATGACCATCCCGAGGCATCTTAGCACAAGGTGGAACTGAGCTATCCCCTTGAGGAAAAATATAAAGATTGCCTTCCTCATCACTTCTGGTATAAAATTTTTCTGGTACCAATACCTGAGTGCCATCAAATAGACTCCAGGACTTCCAGTTCTCGTTTTTAAACCCCAGTGCATTGGTAGGCAACCATAATCCTATGGTATCAACCCCTAATTTTTCAATTACTTCTAGCTCAACTTCCGCTAACATCTGAACTGGGTCAATAATTTTTACTGACTTTTTCTTTAAACCTAAAGCATCTCTTAATTTGGCATAAGTACTGGCATGAATTCCCGTCACCAAAGTTGAACCTAAATCTAGGGGGATATGATCAACTTCTTGATGACAGATAGTTTTTCTAACTCTTTCTCGAGAATCCATTAATATTTCACCCTAAAATTCATAAGATTAATAATTTTTATTCTAGTGGCTAAGGTTTGAGGCCTTTAACATCCTTCCGGAAGCAATTATTTCAATAATTTCCTCAGCACTGGCGTCTTTCTTATTCACTTCACCTAGTTTTATTCCTTTATCTAACATTACGAATCTCTCTGCAATAGGATATACATGATACACATTATGGGTGATAAAGATTACTGAAACTCCTGATTCCTTTGCTCTTTCTACTTGTTTTAACACCTCTCTGGTTTCTCTTACGGATAAAGCATTTAGAGGTTCATCAAGGATTAGAAGCTTTACTTTAAAATACATCGCTCTTCCTATGGATATGGCCTGCCTCTCTCCTCCTGATAAAATCGAAACAAATTCATCTGTCGATCTTACCCTTACTCCCAAATTGGTAACTGCTTTTTTACATTCCTCATTCATTTTTTTTCTATCCAGTAAGTGTAAAAAACCAATTTTTTTAGTTGGTTCTCTTCCCAAAAAGAAATTCCTGGAGATACTCATAATATCTACTAAAGATAGTGCTTGATGAACTGTTTCAATACCTAAAGCTCTGGCATCTTGAGGATTTGAAAAATTGACCCTCCTACCTTCAAAAAAAATTTCACCACCATCGGGGGGAAAAACTCCAGAAAGAATCTTTATAAGAGTTGACTTGCCTGCTCCATTATCTCCCAAAAGGCCTAAAATTTCTGCTGATTGAATCTCCATATTCACCTTATTTAATGCATGGACTGCCCTAAATTTTTTTTCTATATTTACCATTTTTACTAGTGGCAGTTTTTCCTGCATGGTACAAGCTCCCTTCCTTTTCTGTTATCTTCAGAAGCTTATTTAAAAATATAAGCAATACTTTGTAGAAAAATCTATCTAAAGAGGTATTTAAAAATACTTCTCGATTAAGAGATTCATATTTCTAACCGACTGAGTCTTAGATTAACGATTGCTGCTACAACTAATATCGCCCCTACAAATGCTTGATACCAGTAGGCGGGTGCTCCCATCATTACTAGACCAGTCCTCATCATCCCCGTAATCATTGCCCCAAAAAATACCCCAATAATGGTTCCATAACCACCAGTTAATAAGGTCCCCCCGATAACTGCTGAGGCAATCGCTTCCAGCTCCATACCTGTTCCAAATGATGCGTTCGCCAAATTAAACCTACTGATGACGATACAACCCGACAAGGAGGCCAATAATGATGATAACATAAAATTATTAATTTTTACTCTCTCCGTTTTTACTCCCATTGCTCTAGCTACTTCTTTATTACCACCAGTAGCAAATACCCAGTTCCCATAACTGGTCCTGGTAAGAATAAGAGAGAAGATTAAGGTCAACAAACAAAACCAGATATGAGATGGCCTAAAACCATAACCAATAAATCGGGTTAATAGATTAGGTATAATAGCATCGCTTTTATAGCTAACCGATTCACCTCCCGTAATAGCTAAAAGGGAGCCTCTTAAGAATAATTGCATTCCTAAAGTGGTAATAAAAGAAGGAATATGCGCACGTAAGGTAATTATTCCATTACTAAAACCGATAAAAAGGGCAATAGTTAGAGTGAGCAGGAAAGCTAAGGGAGAATTATATCGATTGGCAAAGGTTACAAATAAAAAACCTGAAATGGCATAAACACTGCTAACCGAGAGATCAAATTCTCCCGAAATCATTAAGAAAGCAACTCCAATGGCCATAATTCCTAATTCTGAAACTATAGTGAGTATTCCAGTAAGATTGCGTAGAGTTAGAAATTGTGCCGAAAAAATAGAAAAAACGGCAAATAATATTAAGAAAGCTAGTATAACTCCAAATTCAGGTAATCTGCGTAATTGAGCAAAATTTGGAAACTCCCTCTGAATTTCAAGTTCTCCAGGATTTGTTTGCCTTTCCATCCATCCCTCCCCATAATATTGTCTAATGCTGGATGAAATTTTAAATAAAATCATCCAGCATTAGATCAAATATGTTTAGTTTTAACCAGCCTTACCTATACCCAGCTGAAACTAACTCCTCTAAAGAAGGAATATTATCAACAGTAATTACTGCTGGTCCTGTAGATACTGGCGCGGGAGGTGGCGTAAATCCATATTTTGCATTTAAATAAGCAAAGATTACTCCTAGATAACCTTGTAGATATTGCTGTTGATCCATAGTAAACATTACTTTACCTTCCTTGATATATTCAAGTATTTTAGGAGAACTATCCATTTGAGCAAACTTTACCTCAACCCCAACCTTTACACCATCTGCTTCTAATCTGGGGATGATCGCTTCGGTCCGCATAGTATTAGAACAGAAAATCGCATCAGTCTCAGGATGTGCTTTTAGATAAGCTGCAACCATTTCTGCACCTTTTACTGCATCTTCAGTAATATCTAAAGCCTCTGCAAATACTCCTTTTTCTTTTAGAGTATTAATATAGCCATTGCCCCTCGCCTCGATGTGGGTAGCCCCCGGATGATGATTGGCAAATATTGCTCGTTTAGGAGTAAATCTAGCTAGAGTCTCTTGGGCTGCTTTCACTCCAATAAAGTAACTATCTTCACCGACATAGGTTAAAACAGGTATTCTTTTATCTGCCTCTCTAAGGTCTGGGGCGTTAATCGCCACCACCGGTAATCCCTTGGCAATAGCGGCGCGCAGAGATTCATCCATTGCTTCAGGTGCAGTTAAAGTACAGACTAAGGCATCGGGGTTGCTGGCCAAGGCTGCTTCTATATGAGCCATAAATTCTTCAAGTTTATAAGCTGCTGGCCCCGTATAAATAACTTTTAAATCTGGATATAGAGCGCCGGCATCTAGTGCTCCTTTTTCGCAAACCTTCCAGAAAGGATCAGCAATTCCACCATGAACTACCACGTAAATTTTATACTCTTTTTCCGCGGAAAAAGAAGACATAATAATACTAGTTAATAAGAGAATGGTTAAACAAACAAACAAAATAATTTTCAAACTATTATTCATTTTTTTACCTCCTGAAAATTTTTTAAAATACTTTCTACAAGGCAAAAAATTTTTTCTTATATCTCACCTCCCCCCTCTTTGCCACCCCTATGCCTTTATTATGGACATCTACTCAAGTGGGGTAGTATCTCCTGGAGTCTTTTGATGATAAGTTGAATAGTTTTTCTAAAAAAGATTAAAATAAATGAACTTTTAAAATACTTAATTATAGTCTTTGTTAGTCTCGTTGATATAATTATAATTTTTTTCAAATGCAAACGATTGCATTAAATAATTTAAATACTTTCTATCTCTATTGAAAAGAAAATATAAATATATGACTAATCACTATATCATTATACTGAGGTCTTAAGAAGCCAATAGTATTTTACAACAAAAAAAAGAATATTGTCAAAGATTTTTACTAAACAATGAGTAATCCATCTTCATTTTTTAATGATGATAGAACACCTCTCCTTCCAATCCACCGGTTAATTTTGGCTTCCTTCTTTTCTAGTCTCCCATTAAGATTTAATCTTGCTTTATAGATACACCAAGCTGAAAAGCTCGGGAAAGTAATTCTTCTCTTTTTCTTGCTCCATCGCCATAATCGGAATTATTGATAAGAAAGTTTTCCCTTAATTCTATGTTAGCAAAATAATTGCACCAAATTCTAATTGAAGTTAAGGCTGGCTCTGGATTTTTAGATATATTGGCCACCCAAATAAAGATGCCACGTTTAATCTTTTTTAATCTAGAACGGAAAGTTAATTTACCATCTGGTAAGCTGATCATCTCTGCGAGACAATTGGATCGATCGATAACCAGTTTAAGCTGAGCACTAAAAGAACCAAAATATGCCGGCGTTCCAAGAACTATAACATCAGCATTAGTCAGCACCTCATAGATCTTTTCCATTCCATCTTTATAAAAACAATACTTAGGGAAAGGATCTTTCCCACAGGCTTGACAGGGTAATATCTTCAAATCATTAAGATAGACTTTTTCTATCTCAGCACCAATTGAATGAGCACCTTCTAATACCTTAGTGACTATGGTATCAGTATTCATCCCTTTTCTGGGACTTCCAATAATACCTACTACTCTTGAACTCATTATTTTAAAATCCTTACCAAAAATTATATTTATTCTTGGAGAGAATCTTCTAAAAAATTCTTTGCCTTATCCTGGGGAAAAAAATCTAGTGCCTTCTATAATTTTATTAATTAATTAGATAGATCGAATCAGCTAACTCATATCTAAGTCTAATTTTATACTCCGTATCTATATAATATTTGGAAAAACTATTTCTATAAAATTTCAAATTCCCTTCCCTACACTATTTTAGGATAGATGAACAATCAATATCCTGAAGGCGATGATCACTAATATTATTCCGCCCATTACTTCAAATTTCTTTTCCAAATGCTTTCCAAGTTTATTTCCCATACAAACCCCTACTCCGGATAATAAAAAAGTAGTTATCCCGATTATAATTGCTGGTAATATAATAGAAGTACTCAAGAAAGTTAGACTTACTCCTACTGCTAAAGCGTCGATGCTAGTGGCCAACGATAGTACTAATAAAACATAAATATTTAGGGGATCAATTAGTTTATTTTGTACTCCTTTCTTATTAGACTCATAAATCATCCTACAACCTATTATAATTAACAATCCAAAGGCTATCCAATGGTCATATCCAGAAATAAATTTACGAAAACTTAATCCTGCTAACCATCCAATTATGGGCATTATTGCCTGAAACATTCCGAAAAAAAAAGCAATTTTAAAAGCATCATTTAACTTTAAAAAGTTTATTACTACTCCACTGGAAATAGATACTGCAAAGGCATCCATAGCTAAACCAAAGGCAATAAATACAATTGAAATAATATCCATATATATCTCTTTCTATCTATGCTCTCTGATATAGACAGTGATAACTAAGAAAAAAAGAGGGTTTTTTAATTAGATGATCAGTAAGATCATCTGAGATGGCTATATTTAATCAAACTCAACCTTCTCCACTCCCTGGAGCCTATCTAATATCTTATCAGCTATTAATTTTAAATGTTCAGGATGTTTAACAAAATCAAGATTGTCAGCGGGTACTTTTAAAATTGGACAAATATTAAAATCCTCTACCCACCTTTCATATAAAACATTTAACTGGTTTAAATATTCTTCGGAAATAGTCTTTTCATATTCTCTTCCTCTTAAAGATATTCTCTGCAAAAGGGTAGGAACAGAAGCTTGGAGATATACAATCAAGTCAGGGGGAGCAAGAAATTGGGTCATAACTTTAAATAATTCTCGATAATTTGCATAATCACGATCCTCCATATATCCTTGTTCATTAAGATTTCTAGCAAATATATCTACATCTTCATAAATACTTCTATCCTGTACCACCGAGGCTGGATTCTTTAAAATTTCTTGATGATGAATGAATCTTTTGGAAAGAAAGAATATTTGGAGATGAAAACTCCATTTTTTCATATCCTGATAAAAATCTTCTAAATAAGGATTATTCTCTACTACCTCATAGTAAGGCGTCCAACCAAGCCTTTTACTTAACAAATCAGTTAAGCTGGATTTACCACAACCAATATTCCCTGAAACTATAATAAAATTTTTCATCGTAAGCCATCTCCTTTACAAATCTCCTCGATAACAAACTCAAGATCCTGATTTTTGCCCACAAAATCAAGGTTATTGGTATTAATTTTTACCAAAATCGATTTTTGATAATTTTCACGGTAGGAAAAGAATTCCTCATAAGCTAAATTTAATCTTTTCATATATTCATAAGTTATTTTACGTTCAAAAGGTCTATCTCTTAGCGCTATACGTTTCATTAAGGTTTCTGTGCTCGCTTGCAGATAAACAATTAAGTCGGGCTGAGGAATATCTTTCACCATAATCTCATAAAGACGTTGATACATGGAAAGTTCATTACTGGAAAGATTAAGATGAGCAAATATTTTATCTTTGGCAAATAAATAGTCAGAAAATATTAACTGTTTAAATAAGTCCTGCTGAGCTAATTCTAACTGTTGTTTATAACGACTTAATAAAAAGAAGATTTGAGTTTGAAAGGCATATCTTTCTATATCCTCGTAAAACTTGGCTAAAAAGGGATTCTCTTCTACTACTTCTAAATTATACTTGGCGTTAAATCTTTTGCTTAATAATAAAACTAAACTTGTTTTACCTGCTCCGATTGCTCCCTCTACCACTATAAATTTACTCTTTAATTTAATCATCGCCTTCTCCTTTTTTCTTCCCTCCAATAAGAAAAAATTATGCTCCTCTAGATACTCTCTTTTCTTTGGTAATTCCAGGTATAGGTTGAATATTTATTCTCCAAGAGCTTTCGGGCAATTTCTTTTTCTTCCTCACATAATTTTCCTTCGACTAATTTAATTCCAAATTCCTTTTCAAAACCCGCAGGAAGAATTTCTGATAACTCTGAAAAAGATATCTCTCTATTTAAAATTTCTTCCAGACTAGTAGCCTTAAATCTGGACTGGAGCCTTTTTTTTATAGAAAGTGAAGGAAAATTAAATATCGAAAATAACTTTTCTTTGTCTAATTTTATCAGTAAAGAACCATGTTGTAAAACTATTCCTCCTTTTCTTACCTGAGCAGAACCGACAATCTTCTTCCCTTTAACCTGAACTTCATATTGAGAAGGAGATGAAAAACAGATAGACTTAAAATCAGCATGCTCTTCTTCTGAACCTCTATTATTTCCTACAGAATTTTCTTCTAATCTTTCTCTTAAAGGTATTAACTCAGCTTCTATACCAAAATATGATAGTCCTTTAATAATTCCTCCACTAATCTTTTTGTAGGTCACCAAGATTGATTCATTCACTAAAGGGTGATCTTCTTTGATTATAAAACTATAAGTCAATTCTTGATCATGTAGAACAGCTCGCCCCCCCGTAGGACGCCGTACAATATCAATGCCTAATTTCTTACAGGCATCAACATTTATCTCTTTCTCTAAATCCTGAAAATAGCCTAAAGATACAGCTGGTGGTTGCCACTGATAAAATCTGATAGTCGGCGGAACTAAATCTTGACCATGAGCAATCATTATTGCTTCATCAATAGCCATATTCATAAAACCAGTATGGGAATAATCCTTTATCAGTCTCCAATCCATAAAATTTATCCTTTCTCTATTAATTAAACGATCCAAACTTGAATCAATATTTGATTTAAAAAAGGCTAGCGGAAATATTCCTCGGGCTAGCCTTCTTTAAATTAATTGATTTATTAAAAAGTTGCTGGAGCTTTAGATATATTATTTTATTTAATTATCTGAAAATCCGTTTATTCTCAAATATCGAGAAAAATCAAGCAATAAGCTATTTAGATTTTACCTCTGCCGTTTTAAATTTTTGCAATGCCTTTATTCCTTCATTAATGACAAAGCCCGCCAGTATTAGTAGTATTACCGAAGTCACCCCCAAAAGGTAATTGCCTGCCCCAAAATTCTGGAAAACCATAAATAATAATGCTACTACTGTAACGGCAATCATAAAAATCATAGGATATAAAGTAGCAGTGTATTTCTTACCCAAATGAGCTAACCAGGCGGTGCCTCCCAACAAGGCTAATCCTGCTAATAATTGATTAGATGCACCAAATATAGGCCAGATAGCACTCCAGGTACCCGATAAAGCAAGAGCTCCTCCGGCAATGACGGTAATAATAGTAGCCACATAGCGATTAGAAATAGCAGGGGACCATCCAGCAGTTAGTTCTTCCAGGGCATATCTACCTAATCTACAGGCAGTATCTAAAGAGGTTAATAAGAAAGCAGATACTGTCAAAGCGCCAAAGGTTATTCCTGCTTGCTCGGCTATCCCAAACTTGGCTAAAAAATTACCCATACCATGGGCAAAGACGCCAACTGGGCCACCCCAATTAGCCAATCCATCTTTATAAGCCTGAGCGGTCAATATAGCCGCAGTTCCCAAAGAGATAGTTGCCAGGACACCTTCTATTAACATGGCACCATAACCTATAACTTTAGCATCTGTTTCTTTATCCAGCTGCTTAGAAGTAGTTCCCGAAGAACAAAGAGAATGGAAACCAGAGATTGCTCCACAGGCAATTAATACAAAGAGCATGGGAAATAAATATCCTACTGGCTGTTTAAAGGAAGTAAAGGCCGCAAACTGTAAAGTTGGACGCCCAAGTAGGATACCCAGAGTTGCCCCTCCTAAAGCAGTATACAGTAAGAAGGAGGATAAATAGTCTCTGGGTTGTAACAAAGTCCACACTGGTAAGGCCGAGGCAAAAAAGATATATACCAGTAAGAGGTAAATCCAAGATTTGCCACTGAGAGCTAGTGGTGCCCTTAAGCCTATCCAGATGGATAAAAACAATAAAACCACTCCGATTATGGTGACCAGGCTAAGAGAAGCACCTTTTCTGTAAAGGGCAAAACCCATCCCTACAGCAATGATCATAAATAATATTGAGGCAGTAGCTACAGAAGGATTAGCAGCAAAAGTGTTAGCCACCAAGATAGCAAAGACTGCTACTACCAAAACCAATGCTAACCATACAAAAATTAAAAATAAAGTCTTCGCCTGTTTACCAACATTTACTCCGATTACTTCTCCCACGGTTTTGCCCTGATGTCTTACTGAAGAAATAAGAGAAATAAAATCATGTACGCCACCAATAAATATACTCCCCAAAACAATCCACAAAAAGCAGGGCAACCAACCAAAAACAGCAGCCTGAATGGGCCCCAGAATAGGTCCTCCACCTGCAATAGAAGCAAAATGGTGTCCCAATAAAACTGGGGCTTTTGCGGGAACATAATCGACCCCATCAGTCATAGTGTGAGCTGGGGTCTTCTTATTATTATCCAGACCTACCAGCTTCCCCAAATAATCTCCATATACCTTAAGGGCAATAATAAATGCTACTAATGCTATCAATAACATAGTTAAAAGGTTCATTTAGAAAATAACCCCCTTTTCTGAAATAGATTTAAAATGCTACATTGGTAATAAAAATAATCAATATATAATACATCTAGAAAATTCTTTATTGCTCCAGCAACTTAAGAATAGCTGGTGAAAAATTTTATTTTATATTTATATCACCTCCCTGAGAAGGCTTAATCTTATAAGCAATAAGTACTTCCTTACCTTTGTTATTAGAATACAACTTTCCTTCTCTTAAATCAACCAAAATCAATCTTATGTCGCACCATCCTTTGATCCCTAACCAAAAAGAACGGGAATACTTGAATCTTTGACCAAAATCAATTGCTGCTTCCGAAAATCCCACGGTAGTAATTAAAATCCCGCTTAAAGTTGTAGACATTACCTCAGTGGACGGAAAAACTAAATTATTTATTAAGGATTTTAAAAAATTGGTAAATTTTTCTATTTCATTTTTATCAATCAGGGAATCTTCAGCCCTAACTACTGCATATTCTCTGGTGTAATATTGATCAATTTTTATTTTCTTAGTAAGGACATGGCGAAAGTGCTCAATACAAGAAGAAGCAAATATATCAACTACCTCCCCTAATAGCTCTTTATTTCTTTCTATTTCATAATAATATTTATAGCGTTCTTCTAAATCCTTTAAATATGTATCCTTTTTATCCTTTAATTTTTCTTCCATTTTTGGACTGTCTTATCTAAATATATTTTATATATTATTAAATAATTGTTTTTAATATTCGACAAAAAAGTAAAAACACCTTCTTTTTTTTGAAAATTTTTCTAAAGAACCATTATTATTTATGGCCATCTACAAAGTAACTTTCTATCGATAATTTATGTTATAATAATTAAAACATTAAGATGGATAGATTGGTCGATTCTCGGTAAATTAAATGGATAAAGATCTCAGGAGGTAAATTAATGAGTAATGGCTTTTTTAAAAAAATACTCGGAAGAAGAGAAGAAGATTCTACGGGGCTTCTCTGGATTTATACTCAATGCGATAGATGTGGAGAAAAATTTAAAACCATCATCAGAAAATATAATGACCTTACCCCTACCTATAAAGATGATGGACCAGCTTATCTATTAAGAAAAGAATTAATCGGAGTCAATTGTCCCCACCGAATTAATTTAAAATTAGAGTTTGATAAAAATTATCGCCAGATTTCAGAAGAAATTGAAGGGGGTCATTTTATTACCCAGGATGAATACCAATCCTAATTTTTTAAGGAATAGTGTATATTAATCAATCTGAAAGAAAGAATAATAAACAACAAAACCTATCTTTTTTAGAATCTGCTCCATCTTTGCTATGTTTTGGATGAAGAATAAATGACTAACACACTGGCAATCAGAAGAACCAAAACCATCTTTGATTATCTTGGTATTTGTATCTCGATAAAACATCTCTGCAGTAGAGCATTCTACATCCTGGTTAATACTCCAGATCTTTAATATATTAGCCTTTTGATTTTCTAAAAGATAATCGATATGCCAAAAAGTTCTTTTTTTTCTTCTTAAGTGCCTTTGTAATCTGGTATTCAAGCAACCTTTAGCTGAACCAATATAAAGATAGTCACCTTTTTTAAAAAACACCTTCCCCAATTTGCCTGCCCTGGTTTCAAAATCCCCAGATACTCTTATTATCAAGGCATAAGTATTTAATGACCTTTTATCTAACTTAAGAATTTTGCCTCACCTATCCTGGAAAATTCCATTTTCTAATTTTATAAAATCTATCAGAAACTCTTTCTAATGTAAATAATAAGCTATTTCATTTGCTGCAAAATTAATTCCACCACCTTATGAAAAGCTTGTGCAGTCTCCGAATCCTTAAATTGTAAAACAAAGGGTATGCCTTCATCTGAAGAATTTACTATGTTTGCATCAATGGGAATCTTACCTAAAAATGGTAAATTAAATTCTTTCGCTGCCTTTTCCCCTCCCCCTGTTTTAAATAGATTTATCTCCTTACCACAATGAGGGCACTTTAATCCACTCATATTTTCTATAATTCCTAAAATAGGTATTTTAATATTTTTTAAAAAATTGATACATCTCCGAGAATCTAATAAAGCGAGGTCTTGTGGAGTAGTAACAATTATCCCTCCTTCTAATTCCGGAATAAGTTGACAAATAGATAAAGGTTCATCTCCGGTTCCGGGAGGAGAATCAATTATAAGATAATCCAGATTCCCCCATTGTACTTCCCCTAAAAATTGCTTTAAAGCCATTGCTTTTAAAGGGCCCCGCCAAATAAGTGGCATATCAAAACCCTCTATTAAAGAAGCCATTGAAACTGCTATTAAATTATGAAATACATTCATAGGAATTATACCTTCTGCATTCCCGGTCAATCGTTCCCCTTCCAAACCTAACATTTTGGCTACTGAAGGACCGTGCAGGTCGGCATCTAATATTCCTACTTTAAAATCCTTTTCGCTTAAAGAACAAGCTAAATTAATAGCTATTGCGCTTTTCCCTACTCCTCCCTTATTGGAAAGTACTAATATTTTATGTTTTATTTTAGACATATTTTGTTTAATTTTATCATCTAGACTGCTTTTTTCTGTTGTTGAATTCTTCAAATTCTCCATCAACTTTCTCTCCTAAATTTTTTTTGGATATTTTTACTTATTACTTACTTTTAATCTTCTAATAAAAAATCTATGTCCTTCGTATTCTGACTCTGCTAACTTATCCTGTTGCATTAGCTTATCTATAACCAACCAATCAGAGTTAGCTTTTTTTAAAAAATCTTTTAATGCTTCTTCTCGCATAGGATGCACAGAGGTAATACTTAAAATATCTTCTTCTACCTCACCAGTAAAGGCAAAGTCATTGCCCTCATAACCAATAAGATATTCTACCTGATTAATTCTTTTCTGAAAAATATTATAGCTCTGATTGAGCACTTCCTCGGAAGGTGCCCGAACCCAGCTCATTGCTGGCGGTCGAATGGGAATAGACAAATAAGCTCTCTCGGGATTAAGCCGGGCTAAAAAATCAGCCACTCTCTCTATTTGTCGTCTATCCTCATTAATACCTTTAACTAACATGGTTTCGGTTATTATTTTCCCTTTAAAAGTTCGGGCAAATTCTAATATACTATTCAAAATGGTATCTAAATGCAACTTTCGATGTGGTCGATTAATCTTTCTCCATATCTCCTCTTCCCCAGAATCTACCTTTAAAGAAACCAGATCTGCTTCCTTTAAATTTTCTCTCACCTTTTTCTGATCTATAATTGAGCAATTGGTAATAACAGCTACTTTAATACCTAAAGATTTGATTAATTTAATTTCGTGACCTAAGTTAATATCTAAAGTAGGCTCTCCATCTGGCACAAAAGTAAGATAATCAATAAGCTCTTCTTTTTCTTTGCTCTTTTTTACTTTTTCCTGAACCTCCTCAAAAATCTGATCAGGAGGATAAAAAGCCTGTGGCTCCACTTTCATTTGGGAAGTTTTTCCTATCTGACAATATACACAGGAATAAGTACATATTTTGGGAGGAATATTATTTATTCCCAAGCTACGTCCTAAACGTCGGGAAGGAATTGGACCAAAAGTAAGCATTATCTCTCCTTCATTTTAAAAAATTAATGGATTATTTTTTTATTTATTGGTTAACCATTTATAACATTATCTGAAAAAATGAACAATTTAGATTTATGGCTTAAGAGAAAAAATAGGCTTAATAAAATTTTTTAAATATTTTTTGCCATATATAGGTTATCTCTTTAGCCACTGTATTATCACTATACTCTACCACTGGTAATCCCTTTATCAGGGCTTCAGTAATTATATTATCGAAATGTATTTTGCCAATTATCAAAATACTATTTTGTCCACAAAACTCTTCTATCCGGGAGGAGTTTTCTAAATTAAGATCAAATTTATTAATTATTACTACTGACTTCACTCCAAAATGCTGGGTAACTTTTATTACTCTTTCCAGATCATGTATCCCCGAAAGGGTTGGTTCAGTCACCACTACCGCTAAATTAGCACCGCTGATAGAAGCTATTAGTGGACAACCGATTCCTGGAGGTCCATCTATGATGATTAATTCCAGATTCTTTTTTCTGGCAATTTCTTGAGCCTTCTGACGAACTAAAGAAACTAATTTCCCAGAATTTTCTTCCGCAATACCTAATCTGGCATAAACTAAAGGACCATATTTTGTTTCCGAGATATACCATTCACCACACTGGTTTTCCTTCATCTGAATAGCCTGTTGAGGACAAACCAGGGCACACAAACCACAGCCTTCGCAAGAAACGGAGTCAATAACGGTCTGACCTTGGAATACTTCAATGGCATCAAAACGGCATACTTCCTGACAAAGACCACATTGGTTGCATTTTGTTAAATCCATACCAGGGAGAAGTCCGGCATAAAAATCGTGTTTTTCTTTTACCTTAGGATGAAGTAAAAGATAAAGGTTAGAGGCATCTACATCACAATCTCCCATTACTTTATTTTTCGCTAAAGCTGCCATGCTGGCAGTAATAACTGTCTTACCTGTTCCACCCTTACCACTAATAATAACAATCTCTTTCATTTAAAAAATCTCAGCTCCTGTTATAAACAATCTTAAACTGTTTGATAATATTTTGAAAAAGTTGGACAAATTTCTGTTTATAGGAATGATCCAGGCTTACTATAGGTATTCCTTTAGAATAAGCTATGGCAATCTCTTTATCCAGAGGGAGAGATAGTAAGATAGGTATATCATTTTCTTTACAATATTCCTCTACTTGATGGTTTCCAATATCACACTTATTTAAAACCACACCATAAGGAATCTGTAACTTTTGAAGAACTTCCACAGCCAATATAAGGTCGTGCAGCCCGAAAGGAGTTGGCTCAGTAACTAATATGGTATAATTACTACCTTTTACCGACTCAATAACCGGGCAGGAAGTTCCTGGAGGTGCATCAATCAGGATAATTTCTTGATTTCTAATCTTCACATCTTCATTTTTCCTGGATTTATGTTTTTCTATACTTTTCTTTTTAATTTTCCTTATTATAGTTGGTGCCATTGCTTCTCCAACATTTAACCGTCCCCCTATAAAACTAATAGAACCTGATTTCCCTTCTTCTAAAATCCCTATCTCTCTCCCTTCTTCCTTGATGGCCTTTGGTGGGCAAAATAAAGTACATGCACCACAACCATGACACAGTCCGGGGAATACTAAAACCTTATGCTTAGTCACTGCAATTGCATTATAAACACAGATTTGGGCACATCTACCACAATAATTACATTTTTGACCATCAATTTTGGGAATAGGAATTTCAATTGATTCTCGCTTCTTTATTAAAGGCTTTAAAAAAAGGTGAGCATTGGGTTCCTCTACATCACAATCTAGAAAATGAATAATGTTTTCTTGATCTCCAGCTAACGCTAAAGCCAGATTAACTGCAATAGTAGTTTTGCCGGTACCACCCTTACCGCTAGCCACCGAAATAATCATTTAACTTTATCCTCTCCTGAACCTTATTGTCTCGCCATCATAGTACCACATTTAGGACATTTAATAGTAGTGCAAGGTATACCTGCCTGATGAGGAACAGTCGTACCACAAGAAGGACAAACACAATTTCCACCTAATCCGATTCCTCCGCCTCCACGGCGTCTTTGCCCTGTACCTCTACCACGTCCAGTTCCCGGACCTAATCCGGCAGGACCAGTTCCATCTCCTCTGGGCATATCTTCCATCTCCTTTCTATCTACTTATCTTATGGTCTTTATAATTACCAGAATGATTACACTCTTCTTTTTCTATGCCATAACCCTTTCCTGCTCCAGGCTCACAAAGGGATACTCCTCCTTGTAATCTTCCCTGGGCAAATTGGTCGATTATCTCATTTATCTTACCGGCCACTCCGATAATGGGAGTAATCGCTTTTTCTGCAAATATCGACTGTGCTCTATTGCCCATACCTCCACAAATTATATAATTCACGTCCTGCTTAGCAAGAAAGGCAGGCAAAAATCCTGGTTGATGCCCGGGATTATTTATTTCCTCTATCTTTAAAACCTTCCCATCTTCAATTTCCGCAATGGTAAAGACCGGACATCTTCCAAAATGTGCTGATACAAAACCAGAATCAGTAGAAATAGCTATCTTCATCCTATTCTCTCCTTCCAAATTTTATTTTAAACTTTGGTAAATTTATTAATCGTATTTATTATTTTTTATACCAGAATGGGAAGAAACATTAGGATGGGAAACTGGTTGGAAAGCTCCTGATTTAAATTTATCTAAAGCCTCCTGAACTGTACCTGTTATACCAGTAATAACTTCTATACCAGCAGCTTGTAGAGTTTGAAAGGCATTAGGTCCGCAATTGCCAGTTAGTACTACCTTTACTCCTCTATTAGCCATTATTTGACCTGATTGTATTCCCACTCCTCCCATACCTTGGGCTCCACTATTTTCTAATGCTTCAATTTTATCACTATCAGTATCTATTAAAATAAAGTAAGCACATCTTCCAAAACGAGGATCCACCTGGGATTTTAAGTCCGGACCATTCGAGGTAATCGCTATTTTCATCTTTTCACCTTCCCTTTCTATTTTTTAGTCTTTTAACTATGAGGAGCGCACTTAATACGCCCCTCATTTTCTTTTTTTTATTTATTTACTTCTTTTTCTAATTCATTAATACGTTTATTAATTGCCTCAAGCTGTTCTTTTAAAGCTTTTGCTTCTTCGGCTAACATCTCCATCTCTTGTTTAGGCTCTACCGGTGGTTGGTAAAATCCACCACTATAGGGTATAGGATAAGCTATGGGATAGGGGTATGCCGGCCAAAAACCTCTGCCAAAACCTCTACCTCTACCAAATCTTCTACCATAACCGAAACCTAAACCCAGTCTACCTCCGTAAAGATTCATAAAGCCTGGTACCGGATAACCAGCACAGTAACCCGCTGCTCTTCCGGTCATAGGACCTAATCCCCACGGACCAGTTCCATCTCCTTTGGGCATATCTTCCTTTACCTCCTTTCCTTTTTTAATCTTTTATAATGCTTATACATAATGATAATCATTATCACTAAATTACCCAAAAAAAATTACTCTTTTTTTCTCAAGCAGTTTTCACATAATCCATAAAATTGAATGTGGTGATTTTTTATTTTGAAATTATATTTTTTAGAAAGCTCTTCTTCTGTCTTTTTAATTAATTCTATCTCTTCATCAATAAAATCTGTATAATTAATAATTCTACCACAATTGGTACAGACTAAATGGTGATGATGGACTGGTTCTTTCGCTCCTCGAATTAGTTCATATCTTGCCCGTCCATCACCAAAATCGAATTTTGAAATCAAATTCATATCTACCAATAATTCTAAAATCCGATACACAGTAGCCAGGCCAAAAGTGGGATAAATTTTATATACTTTTAAATATATATCTTCTGCACTCAAGTGCCCTTCTGTTTCATCTAAAATTTGCAAAATAATTTGGCGGGGGATAGTAATCCTATAACCACAACCTTTAAATTCACCATGCCACCATCTTCCTGGTCCTTTACTCCATCTTCCTGGCATACCTACTCCTTTTTGATAATCATTATCAATAATATATTAACTCAGTTAACCTATTTTGTCAAATATTTTTGATATATATTATTTATCTCTATTCCCACCCTCAACCTTAGACTAACTTCAATAAATAAATCTAGTAATAGTGCCTAAAATAATCGCCAGGAAAAAAGTGAAAGCTATGGTCAATAAAGTCCTCTTGCTTCCCATTTCCCTCCAAAGTATTGCTATAGTTGCCACACAGGGTATATAAAAAATAATAAAAACTGTAAAAGTCATAATCTGAGTGGTTGTCATCACCTGAATAACATTATTAGTTCCTAGAGACTGAAACAGCATGAGCATAGATAGCTCTTTACGCAAGATTCCAAAAATCAAAGTTGTTCCTACCGCCAAAGGAAGACCTAAAAGTAAGGTTAAAGGAGAAAAAAGATAATTTATGAAAGCATCTACTTTATAGTAATTTAATAAACTTAACAGAGCACTTCCCAGAATGAGCAGAGGCCAGGCAATAAAGATAAATTCTTTCATCCTGAGCCAGGTCTTGGCAAAGACTACTTTTAAGGAAGGAATATGATAAGCGGGTATTTCCAATATCATTCCCGGCGTGATTTCCGGTAATAAGCGTGATAATATCTTTCCGGATATAATAATTATAACAAAATTTAATATATAAATAGCAAGAGCAGCTTTGGGACTGATATAAAAAGCCACTAAAGCAAAAATTATAGTCATCCTGGCAGCACAAGGGATCATAGTAGCCAGTACTGCGGTTATAAAACGATCTCGCTCTGATTCTAAAATCCTAGTGCCCATTATTGCGGGTACAGTACAACCATATCCTAAGATAAATGGAATAATTGCTTTACCATGTAATCCAATTTTATGCAAAAAGGCATCTAATAGAAAGGCTATGCGGGGAAGATAACCTAAGTCTTCTAAAATAGCTAAACCTAATAAAAAGGGGAATAAGTAGGGTAAAACAATAGCTATGCCACCAGCAAGACCTTGAATGATACCACTAAATATAGAAAATAATAAACTGTCTGAATTAATATATTTTTCTACGAAAGGGATTATTCGGTAGAAATTCTCCAATAAATTTTCTTCCAGTAATTTCCCCACAGTAAAGACTAGATGAAAAAATAGATAAAGAATAAGGGATAAAAAAATATATCCCCAAAATGAATGCATTAAGATATTATCTAAATAGTCTATCGGGCTGGTATGGGGCTCAGTAAGTACAACTACAGATTCATATAGATCCATAGATAAATGATGACGTTCTGAAGAAATGACCACATCAGATGGCCTACCATGCGTTTCCTGGATTATACTTTGAAAGTATCTCACTTTTGACAAAAAATCTTGATGATTTTTGTGAAAATTTTCTATAAAATATTTATCGCCTTCTAAATACTTCAATACTAAAAAACGAAGAGGAAGGGGGGGATAATACTCAATATTTGCTTTTTCTATTTCCTCAGATAATCGGCTAATAACTTCTTCAATATCTTTGCTAAAATTTAAGGTCCTACCAATGGTCTTTTCTTTACCAGTGTTATAAGCTTGAAAAAAGAGTTCCTCCATCCCTTTTCCTTTTACCGCAATTACCGTTATTACTGGAATACCAAGGATTTTGGATAATTTTTCCACCTTAATCTGAATTCCTTTTCTTTCTGCTTCATCAATCATATTCAGACATAATACCATTGGTAATTTCAATTCTAAAAGCTCAAGAGTAAGCTCTAAACCTCTCTCTAGTAAAGATGCATCCAGTACATTTATCACTACATCAACATTTTCCTTAAATAAATAGTTACGCGCTTCTAGTTCTGCCAGGTCAAAAGAAGTTAAAGAATAGGTTCCTGGTAAATCGATTAATTCTATGACCTCATTAAAAAGCTTAAATTTGGTCTGGGTATACTTTACTGTCTTCCCTGGAAAATTAGAGGTAACTGCTTTGTAACCAGCTACATTATTAAAAATTGTACTCTTTCCACAATTAGGTTGTCCCATAAGAACTATCTTCATTCTACTTCCTCCACCAACACTTTTCTGGCAATCCCTCTACCTAAGGCAATCTGATTTCCATGAATATTTACCAAGATAGGCCCGTGCATAATGCCACTTTTTTTTACTATAATCAAATCTCCAGGATGGATACCCAAACAGCTTAAGCGCTGCCTTATTCCCCATCCTCCATAAATATCCAAAATTTTCACTATTTTACCTTCTTTAATTAAATCAAGTGTGGTATGTATCATAGACCTTCTTATTTTCCCTTTCTTCTCATTAAATATCTTTCCTAGTTTTGCTATAGTTATAAGAATACCTCTCTTATTAATCACCTTTAAAATTATTTTTCTATCTCTTTTCTTCTTTCTTCGGTTGATAAGTTGAGATATTCTACAAATTTAATTAAGCAATCTATAGTTTCAGGAGATATATCGTGCTCTAACTTACAGGCATCTTTCTGGGCATTTTCTTCTCCTACTCCAATAATTTTTAAAAATTCTACTAACAAACTATGACGTTTTTTAATCTCCCGACCTAATCTCATTCCTTTAGAAGTAATTATTATGCCACCATATTTTTGATATTGTATATACTTATCTTCAGACAATTTTTTAATCATTTCTGATACACTAGGCCGGCTTACCTCTAATTTTTCAGCAATATCCTTGGCTTTGATATAACCTTTTTTGTCCTGTAAATCCAATATAACTTCCAAGTAGTCTTCCACATTTCGAGTAATCATAAACATCCTCCCCAAGTTATTTAACTCAAATACTTTAAAAACACTCCTATCTTTATTAGGTATGCCTAACATTTCTATCCAAGATATTATCACCTTTATCTAAAAAATGCAATGAGTAAAAATCTCTCCTAAAAAAATTATTTTCTGAAAAATATTTTAATTTCCTAAGTACTCATTATAAATAGTGCATGGATTCTTTATTGCCTTCTTCTCGATAATGAGTTTACTCAATATTTAATATTTAATTTGTCTTAATAATTTTCTAAAATAATTGATAAAAAAACTTTTATTAAGTATGAAAACAGTTCTCAGGATAATGATAAAAGGATAACCTTTTCGAATTAAAGAGTTAAATTTTTAAAATAAAAAAGTAAAGACCAGGAGGACGATTATATATCGACCACTGGTCTTTACTTCTCATTCTGAAAAAGCATCTTCTCAACTAATTAATCAATCTTAATTAATTATTGGTCCATTGAAAAAAAGAATATCTACATTTTTATCACTAAAAACCAGTAATTATTTTTTCTTCTTTTTCTATATCTCTTCAATTTAGTTTAATCAGGGTAAACTTTTGTTATTAATTCTAAGATTTCCGGGAAATCTATCTTTAATTTCTTAATCGTCTCCAGAGTAGGGATACCCTTACTATCCCATCCCCTACGTTTATAGACAGCATCGCAGAGTTTTTGGTACTGTTCCTCCCGATATTTTCTTAGCACCTGAATTTTTTCTTCTACAGTTTTATCCTGGATTTTAAAACCAATTATTTCTTCAAGCTGCTGATCGTAAAATTCTTTTCGTGATTCATATTCCTCAACAGTCACCGGTCCCATAGCTCTATAGGGAATTTGATCGTGTTCCCGAGTTCCAAAACCCATTCTTAAGTTAAAAAGTCTTTGTAAATTATGTACTCGCTCTGATTGTAAAATTAATTCTTCGGGAGTAAGTTTTTTCCCGGTTACTCCTTCAAAAATCCAGCAATAGTTCTCCACATGTTCTGGAACCTTGGCTGCTTCTATTCCATGGTATTTTTTCTTGTTATCACTAGGTTCAATATCGTTCCAGGGTAATTTACATAAGCCAACCAGAGAAAACCAGGTACGAAATAAGGGGAAATAATGAAGTGCTTCCGCTTTATCTTCGAAGGTAGGAATCTGATTATTTACCTGATCCATAAAGATTAACCAGGATTCATCATGTTGAGGTCCTTTATTGGCTATACCATATCCTCCCTGTTGAGCCAAAGATTCTTTGGTAACATATTCAGAAAATTCCATTCCTTTACATTCCATCCCGATATCTTGTAGAAACTTCTCGTCTGCTTGATATTGTTCTACCAGAATTTTCTTTATCTTCCTAATCCCTAAACCAGCAATTTTCCCAAAGCCCTTGCCTTCTGCCATTTGATGAATTAATTCTAAAGCAGCTTCAGTATTTCCAAATTTAAGCTCTAATCCTTCGGTTATATCTTTATTGATAATATTGTTTTCATAACATTCCATTAGAAAAGCCATGGTAGTGCTAACTCCAATAGTATCTAATCCATAGTTATCACAATAGAAATTAGCTTCCAGAACAAAATTAGAGTCAAAGCACCCACAATTTCCACCAAATCCAGCCGTAGTTTCATATTCCGGCCCATCTACCAGAACTTTCTTCCCTTTTAGGGGGCCAGTAGTTAATTCAAAACTATCTACTCCATGCGAACAACGTAAATTGCAACCTATCCAGCAAGAATCACCAGCTTGATTCTGAGTCATTCGCTGATGCCATACTTTAGAATCAATTTTATAAACTGCAGGATGTGAACCAAATTTAAAATTATGAACCGGTAAACAATTAAATTTCTGCATATGGTCTACCAGATTAACTGTTCCAATCTCCCGCATTCCATTTTGGAGGTGATCCAGTTCTAATATCTCTCGAGTTATCCTCTGGCCAGCCCTGCTAAGCAATTCAAGATTGGCAACCTTATTAGAATTTGCACTCACTCCAGAATATTTTATCACTATAGCCAAGATCTTTTTATCTCTAAATACTGTTCCAGTTCCACCCCGGCCAGCCTGTTTAATACGTACATGTTTTCGCCGGTTATCATACCAGCTAATATTTAAAATTCCTAAATAGGTATGTTCTGCTCCTTCCCCAGAGGTAACTACGCTAATATTTCTCTTATCCTTCTCGTCATCAGCAAATCTATCAGTTAATTTTTCGATAAGAAAGTAGGTATTGGAATCTAATCCTTCTACTTCTTCAAGGATAACTTTTCCTTTATTTCCGTCAATAAAAATAATTACATCTTTCTTAGCTTTACCTTGAATCTCTAATAGATCCCAGCCAGAAAACTTTAAGAAAGGTGCAAAATACCCTCCTACATTATTATCATTAACTGTTCCGGTTTCTGGAGATAGAGTGACCACGTGAGTCTTGCCAGTTCCTGAATATTGAGTCACTCCACAGATTGGACCGGTACAAAAGATTATTTCATTCTCTGGGTCGTTCCATTTATTCTCAGGTGATATTGCCTGCCACAAATACCATATTCCATAACCACGACCACCGGTAAAGACTTCCTTCACTAGAGGTTCAATGGTTCTTTCCTCGATCTTATTCTCGGAAAGATTAATATATAAACGTCGATCGGTATAACCTCTATCCACTTTACCTGGTTCAAAATTATAGGAAGTTAATATATTGGTCTTTTCCCGATTTAATTGAGACATGGAAAAACTTTCCTCCCCTTAATGTATTATTTAAATTAAATACCAAAACAAGTAGAAAATTACCTATTGATTAACTTATAAACTATTATTCTATTAAACTTAATGAAGTCACCCTATCTTTTTTATAACCTCAAGATAAGGTGACTTCACTTTTCCTTAAACAAAAAGATCGAATATTTTTTAAATTTATTTCGTTTCCTTTACCTTCAGTTCAGGTAGGGGGAACGAGATTCCGGCTGATTTAGCAGAAATACTGGAAAACAAGTAGAGCAATATGCCTATTATGATTAATCCCAAAGGTAATACCAAAACTACTGACATTCCTCTCCCGGCCAGAATATAGGCTAATACAGCAACTGCTGCAGCAGTTAGAGAATACGGTAATTGGGTTTTCACGTGGTCCAAATGGTCAGATCCAGAAAACATGGAAGACATAATAGTAGTATCCGAAAGAGGTGAACAATGATCACCCATTACGGAACCAGTTAATACAGCTGAAATAGCTAAGGGTAAATTCACATTTAAAGCCATAGCTAAAGGAATAGCTATGGGTGTGGCAATAGCCATAGTCCCCCAGGAAGTGCCAGTGGAAAAGGAAATTAAGTTACAAATAAGAAAAATAACCATGGGTAGCAAAACTGGAGAAATAACTCCTTTGGCCAGATTAACCACATAGGGAGCAGTGCCAATTTTATCACAAACACTACCAATAGACCAGGCAGAAAGTAAAATCAGGTTAGCTAAAAGCATCATCTTTGCTCCATCGATAAAGGCATCCATCATTTCGGCCAATTTTCCGATGCCCTGTACTTTATACATTATAATAGCCACAATTACCGCAAACATTGCTCCCCATAAAAGGGCAGTCATAGCATCAGCGTTAGAAATGGCATCGGTAAAGGATTCTGCAGAAGGACCTCCTCCCGTCCACCACATCCCGAAGATGCTGATCACTACCAGAATTACAATAGGAACAACCATGTTAATAGTCTTTTGGGGAACACCTTCTAATACCTTCAATTGACTACCTCCGGATAGGGGAACTGCTCCATCAGCAAATACCTTACCGGTAGTTCTGGTTCGATATTCCGCTTTTAACATTGGCCCATAATCCCGGTTGGACAAGGCAATAAATAATACTAACACAATAGCAAAAATGCTGTAGAAACTATAAGGTATAGACCGTAAAAAAAGAGTATAAGGAGTAAGAGTAATGGAAGTACCTTCTATAACCTCTCCAATCAATCCTACCTGATAACCAATCCAGGTAGAAATGAGTGCTAAACAGGCAACCGGAGCAGCAGTAGAATCAACTATATAAGAAAACTTTTCGCGAGAAATACCTAGTTTATCAGTCACTGGCCTAAAGGCATTACCTACTACTGCAGTATTAGCATAATCATCAAAGAAAATGATTAGTCCAAAAAGCCAAGCGGTAAACTGTCCTCCCCGCGCGGTCTTCACTCTATCGGTAATACTTTTCACAAAGGCATAAGCTCCGCCAGAAAGATAGATTAAGCCAATAAGTCCACCCACCACAAAGTCAAATAATAAGATAGTTGCATTCCAGCTATCCGCTGCATTCTCTACTATATAACCTAAAGTGGTGGTAACCCCTGCTAAAGGATTCCATCCAGATAAAATAGTGGCACCAATCCAGATACCAATAAAAAGAGAGGCTAATACCTGCTTAGTCACAAAACACAATACAATGGCTACTAAGGGAGGTAAAATAGATAAAAAACCATAATTGACGGCAGTCTCTTCTTCTTGAGCCCAAACATTCCCAGATAAAACTAGAAATATTATAGTTAATAATAAGAAGAAGAAAAATTTTTTACCTTTTCGGTAATGAGACATTAAGATTTCACTCTCCTTTCTTTATTTTTAAAATAAAATACTGTAATCTTAAATTTTTCATTAAGAAAAAATAAAACTTTAGGTATAATCTTCAGTCAATCTACTAAAGGAAAAACATCTTTCTCTTTTCTAGTTTACCTTTCTAAAAATTCATATTTAATTATACCAGAAGATCTCAAAATCCGATATAATAAGCAAAAACCTCTGGCATATTTAATCCTAATCCTCACCCCCTATCTTCAATCTTAGTGCTGATAGCCTCTGCCAAATCAGGTTTACCAATCTCCTGTAACTCATATTTTACTCTAATTAGTCTCTTATTAATCTGGATAATTTTTCCTAAATCTATAGGAGTACCTACAATTACTAAATCACAGTCAGCCGAATTTATAGTAGTTTCTAGTTCCTGAATCTGCTTTTTGCTATATCCCATTGCAGGTAATAAAGTTCCAATATCTGGATATTTCTGATAAGTATCGTTGATACTACCAACGGCATAAGGTCGGGGATCTATGATTTCTTTAGCTCCAAACTTTTGGGCAGCAATTACTCCTGCGCCGTATTTCATTTCTCCATGAGTTAAAGTAGGACCATCCTCTACTACCAGTACTCTCTTCCCTTTAATTAATTCATAACCTTCTACCATAATCGGAGAAGCTGCCTCTACCAATATAGCTTGCGGTACAAGTTTATGAATATTTTCTCTTAATATATTTATTTGGTCAGGTACAGCAGTATCTATTTTATTTATTATTACTACATCAGCCATCCGAAGATTAGTTTCACCAGGATGATAACTCATTTCATGGCCAGCTCGGTGGGGATCTGTAACCACAATATGTAAATCAGGCCAATAAAAAGGAATATCATTATTACCTCCATCCCAGACAATTATATCCGCATCTTTTTCCGCCCTATCTAATATTTCTTGATAATCTACTCCTGCGTAGAGAATATTACCCCTATCTAAATGTGGTTCATATTCTTCCCTTTCTTCAATAGTGCAATTGTAACGATCTAGGTCAGCATAATTTTCATACCTTTGCCAGATCTGTTTTTTAAGGTCACCATAGGGCATAGGATGTCTAATGACTGCAACCTTATAACCTTTCTTTTTTAAGATATCAGTTACTTTGCGAGTAGTTTGACTTTTACCACAACCCGTTCTTATCGCGCAGACCGATACTACCGGAAGTCTTGATTTCAACATAGTATTTTTTGGCCCCATTAATCTAAAATCTGCACCATTAGCTAAGACCAAAGAAGCTCTGCTCATTATATACTGATAAGAAACATCACTATAGGCAAAAATTACCTGGTCAATCTGATGCTTCCTGATCAAAGCGGTCAAATCTTCTTCTGGATATATAGGAATGCCCTGAGGATATAAAGGACCAGAAAGCTCAGCTGGATACCTTCTCCCTGCAATATCTGGAATTTGGGTAGCAGTAAAGGCAACTACTTCATAATTTGTATTATTTCTAAAATAGACGTTAA
>Ga0172364_10000222_pt1 | contig 38039 bp, 33 predicted proteins | sample LakKivSesite10cm_FD_114545 | JGI IMG/M metagenome (GOLD analysis project Ga0172364, IMG submission 114545) | Sediment microbial communities from Lake Kivu, Rwanda - Sediment site 10cm | ecosystem: Environmental > Aquatic > Freshwater > Lake > Sediment | place: Rwanda: Western Province, Lake...
ATCTTGGTCAGGCACTCGGCCCCCACGACGATCATCCGGTCCATCAGCCCGGAGGCCACGAAGGCCTTTGCCTGCACCAGCCCGTAGATGAAGCCGCTGCAGCCGGCCTCGAAGTCCCATGCGGGGATCCGTCCGAATCCGAGGCGGTTGGCCACCAGGCAGGCTGTGGCGGGGAACGGGTAGTCCGGCGTGACCGTCGCGATGATCATCCCCTGGACGTCCGCGGGCGCCCAGCCAGCCGCCTTCATCGCCTTGCCGACGGCCTCCACGGCGAGGTCCGACGTAGCCGTCGCCGCATCCGTGATATGGCGTGTCTTGATGCCGGTCCGTTCCGTGATCCACTGGTCGGAGGTGTCGACCATCTTCTCGAGGTCGGCATTCGTCAGGATGTTCTCGGGGACGCTCCTGCCGGTGCCGACGATAAAGGCTTCTCTGTTCACGGGTTCTCCCCTCTCGACGCCTTGCCGCCGAGCCCTTCCGAAATGATTGAGTTCACCCCGCTGCGGCAAAACGCGCAGGCCGCTGCGATGGCGTTGCGTATCGCCTTCGCGCTGGAGCTTCCGTGGGCGATGATGGACACCCCGTTGAGGCCGAGGAGCGGTGCACCGCCGTACTCTGCGGAGTCCAGCCCCTTCCAGAGCTTGGTGAAGGCAGGGCGCATCAGGAGGAAGCCGGCCCTGCTGAACCAGTGCCTCTTCATCTCATGGTAGAGGGTCCCGCCGATCAGCTCGGCTATCGACTCGGTGGCCTTGAGCAGGACGTTGCCCGTGAAGCCGTCGCACACGACCACGTCGGCACCGCCCTTCAGGATTCCGTCGCCCTCAATGTTGCCGATGAAGTTGAGCCCGGAGGACTCGAGCAGCTCGTGCGTCTGCTGTTCGACCGGGGTTCCCTTGGTCTTCTCGGAGCCCACGTTGAGAAGCGCCACCCTCGGATTGCCTATGCCGAAGACGCCCCTGGAGTAGGCCGAGCCCATGAGCGCGAACTGGAAGAGGTGCTCGGGCCGGCAGCCCACGTTGGCCCCGACGTCGATGACGACCGTGGGATTCCCCTGCGTCGGGAAGGAGGCGGCTATCGCAGGCCTGGCCACGCCCTCTATCCTCCCGAGTGCCATCAGGCTGGCGGCCATGACGGCGCCGGTATTGCCCGGGCTCACCATGGCATCGGCAGCCCCGGCCTTCTGCAGCCCGGCCATCACGGCTATGGAGCTGTCGGGCTTGGACTTCAAGGCCTCCGTCGGATGATCGTCCATCGTGATCACCTGTGAGGCGTGACGGACGGTGATCCGACTCCCCCCCCCGGACAACCGGGGCAGGTACTCTTCCAGCAACGATTTGTCGCCCACGAGCACGACCGAGACGCCCCGGGTCACACTGCGGGGACAGGTCTCGAAGAACTGGGCGGCGCCCTCGACCACCACCGAGGGGCCTCGATCGCCGCCCATGGTGTCCAGGGCCACTCTCACTTCCGATGGCAATTGGCTCACCGCATGTGCTGGAGGACTCTGACCCGCCGACCTACTCGGTCCTTGCGTCGGCCACCTGACGGCCGTCGTAGAAGCCGCAGTGCCTGCATACGCGATGAGGCAGCCTCGGCTCTCCGCATTTCGGGCACGTGCTGGTCGAGGTGGCCTCGATCTTCCAGTGCGTTCTCCGCTTGTCCCTCCGCGTGGAGGATGTGCGTCTCTTGGGTACGGGCATCAGTCCCCCTCTTGCCGGCCCTGCCGGCCGTCTTCAGCGCGCTTGTTCCGATTCCGCGGGGCCGGAGTGCGCACAGCTTCCCCGGTTCAGATTGGCCCCGCACACGTGACAGAGGCCGCGGCAATCCTCGCGGCACAAAGGCTTCCCGGGGATCGAAAGTACGACTGCCTCCCTAACTGCGTCAAGTATACCGAGGTGGCGGCCGCCGGAGTAGACCCTCATGGTCTCGTCGGCCTCCTCCCGCTCCGAGGTCCATGCCGCCAGTATCCCCTCCGTCACCGCGAACTTGGCGGGCTCGAGGCAGCGGGCGCAGGAAGTGCGGAAGGAAGCCGCGAGCGTGCCCCGGCAGACCACTGTCCTCTCCCGGTAGATCACTTCCAGGCGAAGCAGGCCCTTTCCCGGCTCCGGAGAGGCCTCCTCGATGTCCCAGTCGATTGCCCCGCAGTCGATCTCGAACTCACCGGCGTTGCTTCCCGGCCTCAGGCTCGAAAGGTCCAGCTCGAGCGTGACCGGATCGAGCAGCATGTCCACGGGCGCCGCCCTCCTCAGCCGACGATGGAGCGGAGGTCTGCCTCCATGGAGTCGAGCAGACGGCTCGACGGCGCCTCCATGTACAGCCTCGCAAGGGGCTCCGTGCCGCTCATCCTCATGAGCACCCAGCCGCCCCCCTCGAGATGCAGCCGCACACCGTCGATCGTGTCCCGCCTCTTCACCGCGGTCCCGCCCACCGAAGGCATCGAACCCTCTCCGAAGGCCCTCTGCAGAGACTCCCGGATGTCGTCCGTGAGGTCGATGTCCAGCCTCCTGTGGTACAACCGACCGAATCTGGACCAGAGGTCCCTCAGCTGCTCACCGAGGCCCGCGTTCCTGCGGCAGACCATCTCGACCGCGTAGAGGCAGGCGAGAATGCCATCCTTCTCCGGCACGTGGCCGCCCACCGAGAGCCCTCCGCTCTCCTCCCCGGCCAGCGACACCTCCCGCTCCAGCATGCAGGCTCCCAGGTACTTGAAGCCCACCGGAGTCTCCACCAGCTCGATGCCGAGGGAGGAGGCCACCCTGTCGAGCAGGCTGCCGGTCGAGACCGACCTGACGGCCGCTCCCCGCATGCCCTTCTCGCGGACGAGATACTCGAGCAGGAGGGGCAGGTAGTCGTGCGGCGACACGAACTCGCCTGATTCGTCGACAATGCCGAAGCGATCGGCGTCGCCGTCGTTTGAGAGGCCGATGGAGGCCCGGCTCCGCACAACCTCCGCGGAGAGGTCGGCGAGTCCCTTCCGATTGGGCTCCGGATGCCTGCCTTCGAACAGGGGATCCCTCCTGTCGTGTATGGTCCTGACAGCGGAGCCCCAGTCTCTCAGAATGCCGTCCAGCAGGCCCGAAGACGTCCCGTTGAACGGATCGTACACGACCCGCTGGGGGCGCGCCCTGAACACCGCAGGGTCCAGGAGCTTCGGCAGATCCGCCGCATACGGCGAGATCAGGTCCTCGACCCGGACAGAGCCCTCCCCGGGCGGGGGAGCGGCCCCCTGCGAGACGAGGTCCTCGATCGCCGAAGTGACCTCTCCTCCCGCGGGCCCGCCGTGGTGGGGGGAGAACTTCACCCCGTTGTACATGAAGGGATTGTGACTTGCGGTGATGTTGATCACGCCCCCGAGGCCGAGGCGGCGCACGGCGTGGGAGAGAACCGGGGTCGGCGTGGGCCTGTCGGAGAGGACGACGGTGAATCCGTAGCCCGCAATGCGCCCCGCGGCGGCTTCGGCCAGCTCGGGTGACAGGAATCGCGTGTCTCCTCCGACTACCATGCTGCGGCGCCCCTGGGCGGCGAGCAGCGAGGCTATCGCGTCGACCACCATGTCGACCCTGTCCCAGGTGAAGTCCCGCGCTATGATCCCGCGCCACCCCGAAGTCCCGAAGGCTATGCGCATCCTACTGCACGCCCTCCAGCTCCTGCACGGCTCTCTGGATGTACTCGTCGTGGGGGGCGATCGCCCGGTAATAGGCCTTCATCGTCCAGACCCTCAGCGCTATCTCCCTCAGAAGGGCCCTCTCGATGTATGTGATGCTCGCCTGGAACTCGTCTTCGGACCACTCGAATCCCTGGGCCGTGAGGAAGTCGCGGAATGCGGAGAGGACCTCCTGCCCGGGCCAGAAGTTGTCCGGAACGGTATGCGAGAGAGTGTACTGCGTTGCGAACTTGAAGAACATCGCCTGTTCCTCGAGCCGCAGGACCAGCTGGGCGTTCGGCTGGGGGATCTCCACCGTGATGTCGGGCTCGATGCCCCAGTCCTCGGCCTCGCCCGGGGCCATGAAGTCCTCGTCGAGCGTGCGATCGATGCAGCGGCCGGAGGGAGTGTAGTACCTGGCGGTTGTGAGCTTCACCGCATAGTGCCCCAGGCCGGGGAAGTCCCCCAGGTCGGAAAGCGACTGGACCGAGCCCTTCCCGAAGGTCCTGCTGCCGATGAGCACCGCGGCGTGCTGATCCTGGAGGGCTCCTGCGACTATCTCGGCCGAGCTGGCGGAGCCGCCGTCGACCAGGCAGGCCACCCTGCCGGCGAACATCACTCCCGTCCTTGCGTAGTAGCTGTGCTCACCGACGGCCTGACCGCGGGTGGTGACCACCAGGGCTCCCGCAGGGAGGAAGATGTCGGCGACGTCGATCGCGGGATTGAAGAGACCGCCGGAGTTGCCCCTCAGATCGAAGACGAGCGAGGTCATGCCCGAGTCCTGCAGGGCATGGATCCCGTCGAGGACCTCCCTCGGGGAGTCCTCGGAGAAGCGCGAGAGCCTCAGGTAGCCGATCCGGGGAGTCAGCATCAGGGCCGCGGAAACCGATGGATAGTCGATCACGGCCCTCTGGATGGGTATCTGGAGCGTATCCGTGACGCCCGGCCTCAGGATCGTGAGGTTGACCGTCGTTCCCTGGGGGCCGCGGATCCTGCTCACGGCCTCGTCGGTCGCCAGGCCCTCGGTCGTCTCGCCGTCGATCGCGACGATCCTGTCGCCCGACCTGATCCCTCCCCGGTAGGCTGGTGTCCCCTCTATCGGCGAGATGACCGTGAGCCAGCCGTCCCTCTGGCCGATCGTGATGCCCACTCCCTCGAATGACCCCTCGAGCTGGATCTGAAGGTCCTGGTACTCGTCCGGGGTGAGCAGCATGCTGTTCGGGTCGAGGGACTGCAGCATGCCCTCGATGGCCGCCTCGACGAGCTTCCTGGAGTCGACGGTGTCCACGTACGCGGAACGGGTCATCGAATAGACGTCGAGGAAGAGCTCGACCGCTGATGACCTCGCGGCAGGCTCCTCCGGAACGGCGGAGGCCGGCCTCGACAGCGCGGACGACAGGAACACGAGCCCGCCGAGAAGAGCGGCGAACCAGCCGGGCATGTACTTCCTCATGGAGACAGAACCTCCCGCGCATCGGAAGAGCCGCGCGGCCCTCCACCTGCGCCTTTCCGCACCTCGTCGAGGAACCGGGCGAGGATGGCGGCATCGAGATCCTCCGGAGGCAGCGCGGCGTCCAGCACCATGATCCTCGGCTCCCGCCGCGCCAGATCCAGATATGCCATCCTTACCCGCCGATGGAACTCCAGTTCCTCCCTCTCGATCCTGTCGGGCTCGGATCTTCCTCTCAGCCTCCCCAGCCCGATCTCGGGCTCGATGTCCAGGAGGAACGTGAGGTCCGGCTCGAGGCCCCCCGTCGCCACACTGCAGGCTTCCCGCACCTCGGAGGCGCCAAGGCCGCGCCCTCCGGACTGGTATGCGACCGTCGAGTCGGAGAAGCGCTCGCATAGCACGTGTCTTCCCGCCCGGAGCGCCGGCGAGATCGTCAGGTCGACGTTCGCCGACCGCGAGGCGAGGTAGAGCAGCAGCTCGGTGCGGGCGGGAACCTCCAGTGACGGATCGAGGAGCGTCTCCCTTATGCGCTCGGAGACCGGCGGCCCGCCGGGCTCCCGCGTATGGACCGCCTCGATCCCCCTGGAGCGGAGATTGGCGGCGAGGGCGCGGCAGCGCGTGGTCTTGCCCGCACCCTCGATGCCTTCGAATGTGGCGAAGAGCCCCTTCACCGACCCGTTCGCCGTGTCCCGGTCCGGGGCGACGCCTTTCCGGCCGACGACTGCCTGGCCGGCTCGGGTTTCGTTCCGTACTGGCGGATGTACTCCTCGGTCATCTCGCGGCACTTGTCGTCGTAGTGCTGGACCGGAGGCGACTTGAAGAAGTACGAGGAGGGTGCCTCGATCTGCCCGGAGAGCCCGTTGTCCAAAGCGAGCTTCGCACAGCGGACTGCATCGATTATCACGCCTGCCGAGTTGGGGCTGTCGACGACCTCCAGCTTGCACTCCAGGTTCAGGGGGACATCACCGAATGTGGTGCCTTCCATTCGGATGTAGCACCACTTGCGGTCGTCGAGCCACTCCACGTAGTCGCTGGGGCCGATGTGTACGTTCCGGGGGGCGAGGCCCATCGGCAGCTGGGAGGTGACCGCGTTCGTCTTGGAGATCTTCTTCGACTCCAGGCGCTCGCGCTCGAGCATGTTGAGGAAGTCCGTGTTCCCGCCGACGTTCAGCTGGTATGTCCGGTCGAGCCGTACCCCGCGGTCCTCGAACAGGCGTGCGAGCACGCGATGGAGGATCGTCGCGCCGACCTGGCTCTTGATGTCGTCGCCCATGACAGGCAGCTTCCTGTCGCGGAAGCGCTTCTGCCAGTAAGGCTCCCGCGCTATGAACACGGGGATGGCGTTCACGAAGGCGCAGCCGGCATCGAGCACATGCTCCACGTACCACTTGGTGGCCTCTTCGCTGCCCACGGGCAGGTAGTTGACCACGACGTCCGTCCTCGTGTCCTTCAGGGTGCCGACTATGTCCGCGGTGGGCCCCGGTGCCTTCTTGATGACCGGCGCCAGGTACTTGCCTATCCCGTCATGGGTCATCCCGCGGGCGACCTTGACTCCGATCGAGGGAACGTCCGTGAACTTCACGGTGCAGTTGGGATGGGCGAAGATGGCCTCGGAGAGGTCCTTCCCCACCTTGGTCACGTTGATGTCGAATGCGGCGGAGAACTCGATGTCGTTGACGTGGTAGCCCCCGAGATTGACATGCATCAGCCCCGGGACGCGTTCACCGGCCTTCGCGTTGCGGTAGTACTCGATGCCCTGGACGAGGCTGCTGGCGCAGTTGCCCACGCCGATGATCGCCACTCTTACCTTCTTCTCCGCCATGAACTGCCTCCTGTGTGCGGAAGCGGGAAGGCCGGCTCTTCAGCCTCTCCCCGCACGGGATTGCCTGTCCTCAGAGTACACTCTGAGAAGCCTGTGGACTGCGGTCGCCCATGTCCCCGCCGCCACGACCGCGCAGGCCCAGACGAGAAGGCTGGAGCTGTGCAGGATCTCGGCGGCCGCGAGGGCGACCGTCAGCAGGACCAACCGCTCCGTCCGGGTGAACAGCCCGACGGAACAGGGAATACCCACGCCTTCGGAGCGGGCGCGCACATAGCTGACCATGTAGGACCCGCCGAGGGCCGCCGGAGCCAGATAGGCAAGCGACGGCGAAGATTCGGCGGCGTTCCCCGCGATCAGGGCTGCGTAGACGAGGGTCTCGCCGATCCTGTCGCAGCTCGAGTCGAGCACGGCGCCCGCCCTGCTCTCGGCCCCCAGCTTCCTCGCAACGCCTCCATCGAGCGCATCCAGGATGCTGCCTCCCGCCAGGACCAGGGCCCCGGCCAGGTAGCGGCCCTCCCAGACCAGCGCGGCGGCGCAGGCTGTGATTGCCAGCCCCGCAAGCGTTATGGCGGACGGACTGATCCGCGCCCGCGCGACCAGGCTCACGAGAGGCGCGAGCAGGCTTCTCCCTGCCAGCCTCAGTCTTTCCGCGCTCAAGAAACCTCCAGGAACCGGTGGAGCAACGGTTTCCCGAACATAGGCGGGGGTCGGAAACCCGTCAATTCTAACCGCCTGCGCATCCGGAGACCACCAGCGTGATCTCTCCCCGGGCGGGTCTGGCCCTGAACCTGTCCAGCAGGGCCGAGAGGCTGCCGCGGACCTGTTCCTCGTGCAGCTTGGTGAGCTCCCTCGCCACGAATGCCTGCCTGTCGCCGAGCATCTCCAGCATCTCGGCAAGGGTCTCCTCGAGGTCGTGAGGCGCCACATAGAAGATCATCGTCCGCGGCTCCGACACGAGCAGCGCGAGCCTTGCCGCCCTCCTGCCCTTCCTGGCCGGAAGGAAGCCCTCGAAGGAGAACCTGTCCACCGGCAGCCCGGAGATCACCAGGGCCGCCACCGCCGCGCAGGGACCGGGAACGACCTCGATGGCGGCGCCCGCCTCGATCGCCGTGCGCACGGCCCTGAAGCATGGGTCCGAGATGCCGGGCATCCCCGCATCCGTCACCAGCGCGATCCGCTTCCCCTCGGCGAGCAGTCTCCCGAGCATCTCCTGGCGTCCGGCCGCATTCGCGTCGTAGTAGCTCAACAGCCTGCGCCCGGCCGGGACCAGCTTCGCCGACCTGCGCGTGTCCTCCGCGAACACGACGTCGGCTGCCGCCAGGGCCTCCGAGGCCCTCGGGCTCATGTCGCCGAGGTTGCCGATGGGCGTCGCCACGAGGACCAGGATGCCGGTCCGATCAGTCTCAGCCATTCCTGTCGACGAGCCTCCGCTGCATCTCCCTCACCCTTGCGGTGCGGCGCTCCGTCTCCTCCGGGTCTGCCTTCAGCCTCATCTCCAGGACGGTGCCCTCGGCCGTCCCCCCGGGCAGGAGCGACGCCGGCATGAGCACCCTGCTGCCATCGTCGGTGATGGTCACGGCGATGCCCTCCTCGATCCGGTCGAGCGTCAGGAATGTGCTCCGGGAATCATTCCTCCTCGGCATGCCAGACCCCCCCTCCCAGGATCGACTGCGCGATGTTCGTCAGGTGGTCCCCGACCTTCTCGCAGTGGTTGATGAAGTCGAGGACGGCAAGGCCGTTCAGGCCGTCGTCCGCCGGTCTGCAGAGACCCTGCGTGTAGTGGTCCCTGGCAGCGGCGTCCAGGGCGTTCAGCTTCTCCTCCATTGCCAGCACCCCCTCTGCCGACGCGCGCTCCCGGCGTTCCAGGGAGGCCACCGTGTCGTCGAGCATCCTGTTGAGGAGGTGCACGGCCCTGTGAGCCGACTCCAGCAGGGGCGGGTTCACCTCTCCGAGCCTGGAGCCGAGCCTGTCCCTCGCCTCCACCATGTTGACCGCCTGATCGGAGATACGCTCCAGGTCGTTGATCGTGTGGAGGAGCACCGGCAGGTGGAGTGTCTGGCTAGACTCGAGCTCCTGGCCGAACAGCTTCGATGTGTAGATCGTTATGGTGCTCTGCATCTCGTCGACCCGGTCCTCCATCGCGAAGATCTCCTCGGACTTCGGCCTTCCCGTGCGGAAGTAGTCGGAGGCCGCGCGGACGCACTTCGCCGTGAACCTCGCCATGTGGAGGACGGCCCGCTCGATCTCGTCCACCGCCAGTACCGGCTTGTCGAGCAGATGATCGTCGAGTTGGACCTTCCCCTCCTCGAGGACGATGTCACGTCCCGGGATGATCGCCTGGCAGAGCCTGGCCAGCAGCGGGACCAGCGGGAGGAAGATCAGGGCGTTGAAGATGTTGAACAGGGAGTGGGCATTGGCGACCTGCCTCATGGGGTCCCCCGAGGAGGCTGCGACCAGGTTCATGAAGAAGCTGCCCGGCCTTATGAGGATCAGTCCGAAATACGCTGCGCCGAAAAGGTTGAACATCGTGTGCGCCACGGCCGCCCGCCGGGCCGCCTTGTTCGTCCCCACGGCAGCGATCTGGGCGGTGATGGTCGTCCCGATGTTGTCGCCCAGAACCAGGTAGACAGCCCCCTGGAGCGAGATCAGCCCGGACGCCGCCAGGGTCATGACCAGGCCTACCGTCGCGCTGGAGCTCTGGATCAGGCATGTGACGAGGGTCCCCGCCAGGATCCCGAGGAAGGCGGACCGGCTGAAGCCCATGAAGAAGTCCCTGACATGCTGGCTGTCCCTGATCGGATCCAGTCCGGACTTCAGGGTGTTCATGCCGAGGAGCAGGATGCCGAGGCCGAGGAGCGTCCTGCCCCAGAACCGCGAAGTGCCGCTGCGGCCGACCAGGGTCAGCAGGAAGCCCGCGGCGATGAGCGGGAGTGCGTACTCGGTGATCCTGAAAGCGATCAGCTGACCGGTTACCGTCGTCCCGATGTTCGCGCCGAGGATGACTCCTATGGCCTGCTGAAGGCTCATCAGACCTGCGTTGACGAAACTGACCAGGATGACGGTCGTCGCGCTGGAGCTCTGGATGATGCCCGTGACCACCAGGCCCGCGAAGAGCCCCGAGACCCTGTTGCCCGTTATCCTCTTCAGGATGGTCTTCATCCTGTTGCCCGCCACGTGCTGGAGGCCGTCGGACATCATCCTCATCCCCAGGAGGAACAGGGCGAGCCCTCCGATCATCTGGAAGGCCATCGCGCGGGCATCGACGGCGACGTGCACGAATGCGGCCGAGGAAGGCATCCTCCCTGCTGCGGCGACCTGCGTGGCGACCTCGATCCGCCCCATCCTGGAAGGCAGATGGAGCCTCACTCCGGCCCTTCCGTCAGCGTCGGAGAGCACCAGGATGCGGACGACTCCCCCCGTGACCGGATCGCAGGAGATGGATGCCCCGGGATAGCCGTCCAGCGGGACGAGGCTCGCGCCGGAGCCCCCGGGGACTGAGAAGAAGACGTACGCGCCCTCTACGGGCGCCCCGGTGGCGGAGTCGGTCACCGTGACGAACATCGGGGTCTCCAGGGTCGTCCCGACCCTGCCCGTCTGCAGATCGCCGGAGAGCTCCAGGTTCATCGATGCCGACGCGCTTGACAGTGCCAACGCGGCGATGAGCAGGGTCGTCTTCATAACACCTCCGGGAGAGCCGACTATATCCGCCCCGGTGCCGCTCGCGCAAAACGGGGTTGTGCCTTCGATCGCCGGATCGTAGCTTTGCCGCATGTCATCGCGTCCTGTAACGATTCTGGGCGGGCTTGTCCGGAGCCTCAGGTTCCGGTCATGGACCAAGAACCTGTTCGTGTTCGCGGCGGTCCTGTTCGGGCGGCAGTGGGGCCTCCGGGCCATCTCCCTGACCGCGCTGGGCGCCCTCGCGTTCTCTCTGCTCGCCGGCGGTGTCTATCTCCTCAACGACGTCGTGGACAGGAAGCGAGACATGCTCCACCCGGAGAAGCGCCACCGCCCCGTGGCTTCGGGCGCCGTCCCGCCGGGGGCCGCCCTGGCCGCCTCCCTCCTCCTGGCCGCCGCGGTGCTCGCCGCCTCTTTCTCTCTGGCGCCGCGCTTCGCGCTCGTGGGTGCGGTCTACCTGGCCGTCCAGACAGGCTACTCATTGCGGTTGAAGCAGGTAGTCATCCTCGACAGCCTCCTGATAGCGATCGGCTTCGTCCTGAGGGCCCTCGCCGGCATAGAGCTCGCGGAGGACATGGGCTTCGCGGTCTCCATCTCGCCCTGGCTGCTCATGTGCACCTTCTTCCTCGCCCTCTTCCTCGCCTTCTCGAAGAGGCGCGCGGAGGTCGTCTCCCTAGGCCCGGATGCGGAGGATCACCGGGCCATCCTGAAGGAGTACTCGCCCCACCTCCTGGACGAGATGATAGGAGTGGCTACCGCCGCCAGCCTCATGAGCTACGCCATATACACGGTGAGCGAGCGCACTGCCGAGCAGGTGTCCCCTATGCTGTGGGCCACCATACCGTTCGTTGCCTTCGGGATCTTCAGGTACCTCTTCCTGGTGCACAGGAGGGGCCAGGGCGGCAGTCCCGAGCGCATCCTGCTCTCGGACGCGCCTCTCCTGGTCAACATCCTGCTCTGGCTTGCGTCCGTCATAGCCGTCCTGCGCGTCTTCCCCGCCGGAACTTCGTTGTGATCCCCCGCGGTTCCGCTTCCGGCAGAGCGGAGGCCAAGCTCAACCTCGGGCTGCGGATCCTGGGGCGACGCGCCGACGGGTTCCACGAGATCTCGGGGGTGTTCCACACAGTCACCCTGGCTGACTCGCTCTGCGTGACCGTGGAGGAGGGGGCGGGGCGGATCTGCCTGGAGTGCGACTGTCCGGAAGTGTCCACGGGGGAGGAGAACCTCGTCTGCAGGGCTGCCGCGCTCTTCCTCGAAGCTTCGGGGCTCTCCCTCGACGTGTCGATGCGGCTGGGCAAGGAGATCCCTGTCGCGGCGGGGCTCGGGGGCGGAAGCAGTGACGCGGCATGCACTCTGAGGCTTCTGTCCCGTCTGACCGGCACCGATCCGGGCCTGGAATCCCTGGCGGAGCGGCTCGGAAGCGACGTGCCCTTCCTGCTGAGGGGCGGAGCCGCAGTCGTCGGGGGGCGGGGAGAGCTGGTCAGGAGCGTGGAGCCGGGCAGATTCTGGGCGGTCATACTCCACCCGCCCCTCAGGGTCAGGACCGCGGACGCCTATGCCGCCTGGGACGCCCGCCACCCGAGCTTGACAATCCGTGCGCCCCTTCGTGATGATCGGCCTCCGGAACTTGCATGGCATGAGGGTAGACCTTTCCCCGTAAGCCTTTGCAACGACTTCCTGCCGCTGTTGCTGGAGCGCTATCCGGTTGCGTCCGAGATAGCCGGCAGGCTCGACAGGGCCTGTCCAGCCTGGGGGCTCTCGGGATCGGGGCCGTCGTTCTACGGCCTCTTCCGCACGAGGGCACAGGCGGAGGCCTTCGGGCTCAGCGTCCCGGGCCGGTACTCCCCGGCAGTGTGCAGGTCGTCGGACGGAATTGGGGCGTCGTCCAACTGGTAAGACACAGGACTTTGGATCCTGCTGATGGAGGTTCGAGTCCTCCCGCCCCAGCCAGCGTCGGGGAGAAACCGAAGGGAAGGATATAGTAATGCCGAAGCAGATCACGGTCGCCAGGAGAACCGGCACGGGCTCGGCCGAGTCCAGGAGGATGAGGCGCAGCGGGCTCGTCCCGGCGGTTCTGTATGGAAGGGGAGGCGGCGAGGAGCTCCTCGCCGTGAACGAGACCGACTACATGAAGTCGATCGGCTTCTCTCCCTCGGGGGTGGTTTCCCTGGAGGGCCTGGGAAGGCCTGTCTCCGTCCTCGTGAAGGAGGTCCAGTGGGACCCCCTGACTGATCGTCCCGTCCACATCGATTTCTACCGGGTCTCCCTCGACCAGGTCGTCTCGGTCAGGGTGGCCCTTCATGCGAAGGGTACGCCCAAGGGCGCCCTGTTCGGCGGCGTCACGGAGCAGATCCTGCACGAGCTGCCCATCCGCGTGAAGGCCTCGGACATCCCCCACTCGATCGAGGTCGACATCTCCGAGCTCGGGATAGGGGACGCCATCCACGTCTCCGACCTGGTCCTCCCGGAGGGAGTCGCCGTCGATGTCTCTCCCGAGCAGCCCGTGGTCCATGTCGTCGCCCCTACGGTCGAGAAGGCCAAGCCTTCCGAGGAGGAGGAGGAGGCCGCGGCCGAGGGTGCGGAGGAGGGCGCAGCAGAGAAGGAGACCACGGAGGAGAAGGAGTAGGATCCCATGGCCCGGCCCAGGCTTGTTCTCTGCCTCGGAAACCCGGGACCCAGGTACTCGCTCACATGGCATAACGCCGGCTTCTGGGTTGCGGATGCGCTTGCCCGGGAAGCCGGCGTTTCCCTTACCGAGGCAGGTCTGTTCTCGGCCGTCGAGCTGCCTTGCGGACTCGAGATAGCGAAGCCCTCGACCTACATGAACGAGAGCGGCAGGGCCGCGGCCGTGCTGCTCCGGATCAGGGATCTCTCCCCGGAGTCCCTGCTCGTCGTCTGTGACGACGTCAACCTCCCGCTCGGGCGTCTGAGGCTGCGGGAGAAGGGCTCGGCCGGGGGCCACAACGGCCTGGGAAGCGTGATCTCCTCCATAGGAACGGAGAGCTTCCCGAGGCTGAGGCTGGGAGTGGGTCCCGGGCCCGGCGCCGCCGATCTGGCGGACTTCGTCCTCTCCAGGGTACCGAGGAGGCTCGAGGAGGAGGCCGCGGTCATGGCATGCCGCGGGGCGGACTGCGTCATGAAGGCGTTCACCGAGGGATACTCCGCGGCCCAGGATGCATACAACCGCGATCCCGACCCGCCCGGGGCCGGGTAGCTCGGGCGGATGAGGCGAGGGGCCCGCCGGAGCTGACCCCTCACCTGCCCGAACCCCGAAGGGCTATTGGGCCGCTGGCGCCGGAGCGGTCGCCATTGAGCCTGCCGCCGTCGCGAAGGCGCCTATGAAGGCGGCGACTTCCGCACCCTTGCACACGGCCGAGGACGACATCCCGCCCTCGGTCAGATCGACCGAGCTCCACACCCATGCGGGATGAGTCTCGAGCGCCGAGAGGTCCATGACAGAGGCCCCGGGGCCTGCCCACCGCATGGCCATCTGCATGTAGCCCGCGAGCTCGACCCCGAAGACCGCCTCCTTCTCGAGCCCTGCGGACGCCATGTACTGCATGTCGGAGACCGGCTCGGTCACCGAGCCGGAGAGCATCGCCGGCAGGATCGACGGCCTGGGGCCGACTTCGAGCAGGAGCATTCCCTGGTCCTCCACGAGCCAGGCCGCGACGGACAGCGGGGCGGGCATCTGCGCACCGGCACCGGTCTGCATGGCCGAGAAGTCCATGGTGGTGGTGTAGTTCAGATAGGTCACCCCGTCGACCACCGAGTCCTTCGGAGCGGTGAACGTCATGCCGTTCCCCGTTCCCATGATGGACTGGGCAGCCGTCACCGAGTTGGCGATCCAGTCCTTCACGGTGTCCATGTCGACGCCCTGGGGAAGGCCGTAGATGCCGACCATGTGCATGCCGCCCTGGTCGTCGTTGTACATTGCGAAGCAGGTATTGCGGCACATCTCGGCCGTGAGGTCGAGGTAGGCCTGGTCGGGAGTGCTCCCGAGGGCCGTGAAGAAGGCCGACATCGCCGCCCGGCTGAGCTCCGGCGGGAGCGAGATCCTGCCGACAGCGATGGCGTTGGCGGACGGGAGCAGGTAGGTGTAGTCCGTCACGTCGACCGGGACCAGGGTGGAGGCGATCGAGGAGCCCTCGGTCCACACGACCGCGCAGCGGGTCTCGAAGTCCTCCGGTCCGAACACCATCGAGTACTCGACGGTCTTCGTCTCTCGGAGGAAGGTGTCGATCATGTCGAAGTAGAGCCCGAGCATGGAGGAGACCATCTGCTGGTTGCCGGGCATCCCGCCGGCTTCGCTGCTGCCGGCCTCTATCTCGGAGAGGATCTGAGGTCTGTACATCGCGATCTGACCGGCGACCATCGGTCCGAAGGTCGAGAAGTCGGCCTTCATCCAGAGGGCGCCGGGCTCGAGGGCCGGGACCGTCGCATGCGGAGCGCGGCCTTCGATCCTGTCGATCATGGTGGAGAGCTCCGCCCTGGAGGCCGCCGCGAGCAGGCAGCCCCTGTAGACGGCCACGTTCACGGTCATCTGGCCTGCGTTCCAGACCTTCACGACCGCACTGCCGATGGGATCTCCGTCGGTCCACTGGACGCCCCACTCCGCCGTGCGGGTCCAGAAGGCCTCGGGATCGGTGACGGGGGCCGCGAGCCCGATCGTCTGTGGATTGACGCCGACCATGTAGAAGGCCAGGTCGCCGTGGACGTCCAGGCCCAGCCAGGCGGCGAGGCTGTCCACGTTGACCGCGCCCGATGCCGCCAGGATCTGGCTCATGATCAGGTTCGGGCCGGCGATCGGCACGCCGGACGCTATGTAGCCATCGAGATTGGATATGATGGATGCCGGATCGGAGATCGCGAGCTGGAGCACGCCCGCATCGGGCAGTGCGTCCAGGGGCGACGCCGGCTCCTTCTTGCCGCATGCAACGGCGAGAAGGCACAAAGCAAGGACTGTTGTCAGCTTCCTCATTGCACTCCTCCGTGTGCGGGAAAGTACATCCCGTCTTAGATAAGCAGGACGGTGGCCGTTTGTCAAAATGCTGCAGGCGCGGTTAGAATATCGTCCATGAAGGATTACCCCGATCTGTTCTCCTCCGGGGAGCCCCCGGGCGGGGAGGGGCCCGTAGTCAGGGTCCTCTACTTCGACACGGAGACGACGGGGGCCGATCCCTCCACCGCCGACGTGTGCGAGGTGGGTGCCGTGCTGGCTGTCTACTCAGGGCTGATCCGGACCGCCCAGCCGCTCCAGGAGTTCAACAGCCTCGTGAGGCCGGGGGAGTCCATTCCGCCAGAAGCCTCTGCAATCCACCATCTTACGGATGTGATGGTCAAGGACGCGCCTTCGATCAGGCAGGTCGAGCCGGCCCTGAGGGCCCTGGTCGAGTCGGCAGACTTCCTCTGTGCTCATAACTCCCCGTTCGACATCGCGATAATGAGGAGGCTCCTCCCCCGCACATTCAAGGCTTCGTGCGAGGCCAAGACCCTGGACAGCCTCAGGCTGGCCAGGCACATCTGGCCCGAGATACCGTCCCATGCCCTTCAGGTCCTCCGCTACAGATTCGACCTGGGGGCCGACCTCGGAGGCGATCCCCACCGTGCGCTGTTCGACGCTCACCTTGTGAGGGAGCTCGTCGAGTACACGATCTCGACCGGGAGGACCGGCTGTTCTGACTGGGGCGGTCTCGTGGAATTCGCACGATCCCCTCTCGACATCGCCACGTTCGTCTTCGGGAAGTACAGGGGCAGCCTGGTCGAAGATGTCGTCGTGCAGGATGTGGACTACGTCAGGTGGCTCATCCAGCAGAAGTGGGTACCGTCCGAGCACCCGGACCTCTATCACACGCTTCTCCGAAAGCTCGGCGGCGGCGGGGAGGAGCCCCGGTGAGGTGCGCCCCGCCCGACGCCTATCTGGTGGAAGGGGGCGCCGTCCTCTCGGGGAGGCTCAGGCCTGCGGGAAGCAAGAACGCAGCCCTGCCTGACCTAGCGGCTGCTCTTCTGACGGAGAGCCCGGTCGTTCTGCGGAACCTGCCGGCGATCAGGGACGTGGAGTCGATGCTCGCTCTGCTGGAGAGCATCGGCGTATCGGTCGAGCGCAGGGAGGACGGGATCGAGCTCCGTGCTGCGGCCATAGATCCGGACAGGATCGATCTCGAGCTCTGCAGGTCGATCCGCGCATCCATACTCCTTGCAGGTCCACTGCTCGCCAGATGCGGCCACCTCAGGCTGCCCCCCCCGGGAGGCGATGTCATAGGCCGCAGGAGGCTGGATACGCACTTCCTCGCCCTGGAGGCCATGGGAGCTCGCCTCGAGGCCTCCGATGGAGCCTACTCCTTCGGCACCAGCGGACTCAGGGGCGCCCGGACGCTCCTGGACGAGCCTTCCGTGACGGCAACCGAGAACGCCCTCATGGCCGCGGCAGTCGCGGAGGGCACGACCGTCCTCTACAACGCCGCCTGCGAGCCCAACGTCCAGGATCTCGCCTCGATGCTCTCCTCGATGGGAGCCTCTATCGAAGGGGCTGGCACGAACCGCATCGTGGTGACCGGAAAGGGATCGCCGCTCTCCGGCTGTGTGCATTCCGTCGCAGCCGATCACATCGAGATAGGCTCGTTCATAGGGATGGCCGCGTGCTGCGGCGGAGAGATCAGGATCGAGGGCGTCAGTCAGGACATCGTGGCACCGACGATGGGAGGACTGGGCCGGCTCGGAGTGGAGGTCCGCTTCGACTCGGGCGATCTGGTCGTGCCCTCCGGGCAGGGCCTCAGGGTCCTCTGCGACCGCGGGGGTGCCGTGCCCACCATCTATGATGCGCCCTGGCCGGGCTTCTCGCCCGATCTCACCAGCACCGCGGTAGTGGTCGCGACTCAGGCCCGGGGCACGGTGCTGGTCTTCGAGAGATGTTCGAGAGCAGGCTGTTCTTCGTCGACAAGCTCGTGGCCATGGGGGCCTCGATCATCCAGTGCGATCCTCACAGAGTAGTTGTCGCAGGCCCGTCCCGGCTCCGCGGAACCGACGTCGCCAGCCCGGACATAAGGGCCGGCATGGCCCTGCTCACCGCAGCGCTGTGCGCGGAGGGCACGAGCGTCATCCGCAACGTGTACCAGATAGAGAGAGGCTACGAGAGCCTCGTCCCCCGCCTCCGCTCGCTCGGAGCGCGAATCGAGGCCGGCGAACCCAGGTAGGCGAATCCCGGACGGAGAGACTCGAGATGAAACGGCTGTCCCAGTGCGCACTCGTGCTTGTCCTCTGCTCCTGCGGCCACAATCCGGAGGAGTCCAGGCCCTGGCCGGACGGAGCCAGGTACTATGTCGGCTGGCCGACCTGCCCTGACACCTCGCTCGCCTTCTCTCCGGGAGGGGATGTCCTTCTCTTCTGCTCCTCCGCGTCGGGGAACCCCGGGATCTACGGATTCGACGGAGTCGGGTCCCCCTCGCTCCGTACGTTCAGCTCCTACGACGAGTTCACTGGCCCGACCGGCTGCTGGTGCGACACGACCGCCCAGGACTCTCTGGGGAAGATCATCTACGCGGCCGTCAGGGACGACGGCACCGGCGAGATCCGCTGGATAAGCGGGAACTCGTACAACGTGCACATGATCCTCTACGACAGCCTCCCGAACATGGATCCAACGTGGTCCCCGCTTGCCGACAGCATCGTCTTCTGCTCGAAGACCGACGGCGCCTGGGGCCTCTGGCACGGGGCCGTTGCGTCGACGGTCGTCCCCGAGCCCCTGTACTGCCCGTCGGGTGACTGCGTGAGGCCCTCCTACTCGCCGGATGGCCAGTGGATCCTGTTCCAGCACAGGGACTCCGAAGCCTCCGACTGGGACATCTGGATGGTCAGGCCGGATGGCACGGACGCTCATGCCGTGATCGAGGGCTCGTCACAGGACATCCAGCCGACCTGGGCTCCGGCCGGTCACAGCGGCTGGTTCGCGTTCTCGTCGGACAGGACGGGAAACTTCGAGATATGGGTCTCGGACATGCAGGGCGACTCGCTCCTTCAGGTGACCGACGATCCGGCCGACGACATCTACCCGGCCTGGAGTCCGGGCGGGGACATGTGGATCGCATTCTCGGCCGACAGGGCCTCGGACCCCGGCGAGTTCGACATCTTCTGGCTCCCCGATCCCCTCCAGGGGGTCAGCTACAAAAATCCGCAAATTCGGAATCAGTTGCGGGACAACTGGCTGGATCCTGGACCCCGACGTGTCTGTCGTCCTGACGCCCTGTTGCCCCAGCATCAGGATCCGTCGGCGAGTCGCCTCCTGAATTCCTCGAGCAGATTCTGAGTCTCCCGGCGTTCTGCTTCCGTCCATCCCCTTGTTGTCATCCAGCGGATGGAGGCCTCCGTGACTCCCAGGAAGCGGGCTGAGTCGGCAAGGCTCAGTCCCGCAGCGACCAGCACCCGGGCGATGGTCCGCCTGGCCCGGCTTACGCTTCCATGCTTGGAGGAGGACTGCAGGGCTTCGAGAGAGATCGAGCAGTCCCGAACCACACGGGACCGCAGATCCAGCATGGCCTCATGCTGATCATGCCTCTTCCTGGAGCCTCCAAGACGGCGTCTCAGGCCCGCGGATACTCGGACGGCGAACTCCCTTGAGCCCAGTACGGCTCCGTGGTAGTCGTATCTTCTGGAGTCCGCCCTCTGCCCCTCCACCGCAACCGTGCCCCTTGAACCCACTCTGAATGTGCCGTTGGTCAGATCATCTCTGTGCCCCTCTTCGAGCCCGTCGGCCAGGAAGCCCAGGTAGAGGGATCTAGCCTCTTCGGCTATCGGCCCGAAGTGCGAGAGGACCGGCAGGACGGGCTGCCAGGCAGGCGCCTCCCCTGACAGGATGGCTCTGTGACCGGTCCACCTGAAGGCCGCCAGGTCCTCCAGGCCGCCTATCAGACCGGCCCTGACGGGATTCAGGTGGATGTATCGAACCAGTTCGAGGTAGTACCGCTCCTCCTCCACGAGGATGGACTTGTACCGACCCATGAAGACATGGCCTTTGTGGGAGTTCCGCCTGTTGTACGAAACGCCGAATCCTGTGAGCACGACCCGCATGAACCCCGAGAGATCACCCTGCGCGGACTCCAGCAGGAGATGGAGATGATTCGGCATCAGCGCCCAAGCATGAACCAGGATGCCGTGCTTGGTCGAGTGCCTCTCGAGCCTTTTGGTGAAATCCAAGGCGTCCTCCTCGGATCCGAGGATCGGGCCCCCCTCCGACCCTCGCGCCATCACGTGGTGGAATGAGCCGGGCATGTCGAGTCTCGGGCCGCGTGCCATGCTCACCAGTTTATCCGGATTTCCGATTGTTTCAAGAGGGGGCACTCAGCCGGATGTGTGTAGAAATCCCGCCAGGACAAGCGGAAGCGAATTTGCGGATTTTTGTAGCTGACCCCAAATGGAAGGGGGGGCCGGAGGCCCCCCCTTCGGGACTTGACCAGCGCGGCCGACAGGCCGCTACTGGGAGCTGATCATGTTTTCGATCACCTGCATGAGCTGGAACTCGAAGTCACCGAACCGAGGGTTCAGATCCAGCCCGTAGCCCTCGCTGGTGCAGTCGAACCAGGCGAACCTGTACGACTCCCCTGCGAAGGCGCGCGCCGCGGCTATGCCCTTCAGCTGGGTAAGGCTGACGTTCACCGCTTCGTCCTGCACAGCCGTCGGCGCACCTGCTCCGAAGTCGTACGTGTCGAGCTCCCTGTCGAGAGCCCAGACAGCCGCGTTCGCGAGCAGAGGGTCGCCGTTGGCGGCACGAGCGTGCTGCAGCAGTATCGAACCGGCGAGGGCATCGTAGGTGTCCTGGTCCAGCCCTCCAGGCGTGAAGGTCATGTAGCCGTAGGTCATGATGTCGTCGCAGTTGATCCAGGTGCGGAAGTAGTCGAGGTCGATGTGGACCCTCTTGTAGCGGGCCGTCAGGTACACCCAGTAGTCGCCCGACCCGTCCGGCACGATGCTGTCGACCGGGCTGTCCATCTGGGAGAACCCGTTGTTGATCCACAACATGGCCACGATCTCCGGGCTGTAGACGTGGAACCTGTACGGGATGCTCGGATCCCCGTCGGCGTTGACCAGCGGGTAGATCTGGTCACCGACCCACACCTCGCCCGAGTCGGCGGTCAGAGCAAGTATCGGGTCCAGGACCTCCGGAGGGAGGGCCGGGTCCACGCACTCGAAGACCGTCCACATCGTGTCCTGCACCTGCTGCTCGCCGGCGATCGTCACCAGCGGGGCATGACCGGCGCTGAGCTGCTCGGCCATGTAGAAGTAGTTGTCGGCGATGATCCAGTAGTCGGACTGGCTGATCGAGGCCCAGCCCGCACCGACGTAGCCTGCCGGCAGTGTGACATCGGCATCGATGGCCGACTGGAAGTCGGTCAGCGCAAGGGAGTAGTCACCAGCGGCATAGGCTGCCCAGCCGTCGTTGACATAGCCCTGGGCACCGATCGGGTCGGGCAGGTCGGGATTGTAGTTGCCGCAGCCGGCCATGAGGAGCAGGCCCGCAGCCACCGGGAGGATCAGCGTTCTCAGTGTCTTCACGATATCCCTCCCTTCCCTCTCACTCGGCCACGCGGATCATCTTCTGCACTGCGCTCTGGCCGGAGGCCTGGAGCCTGCAGAAGTAGAGACCCGCGCCAACCGTGTTGCCGGAATCGTCACGGCCGTCCCAGACGAGTGAGTGGGAAGCGGCTGTCATGTCGCCGTCGGCGAGAGTCCTCACCACGCGACCCGTGACATCGTACACGAGGACAGAGACATGACCCGTCGAAGGCAGCGAGAAGCTGATGACAGTCTCGGAGCCGAACGGGTTGGGGCTGTTGGCGGCCATCGTCAGGACCGCCGGCAGCTCCGGCGAGGCCACGCCGGGCGCGGTCCCGTAGGCGAAGATCCCTCCGCCGGAGACCGGGGCGTACATCCTGCCTTCCTGCCAGTAGCTGTCGAGCCTGTCCCATCCGCTTCCGTTGAATCGGTACACCGCGCCCCTCTGAGTGGAGGCGGGGAAGGACAGCGTGCCGCTGACGTTGCTCACGCTCACCGGCCCGGCAAGGATCCCCTGCATGGCAGGCTCGACCGAGCCGATCGTCTGCTGGCTGGCGATGGCGAGACCGAGGAGGTCGGTCTCGGCCAGGGCGACGACCTGACCAGGGGCCGTCGAGCCCACAGACAGGTCGAGTCTGGCGCTCGTGACCACGAGGACCATCGCTCCACCCTCGGCGTATCCGATCGCAAGCTGGCGCGTGTTCTGCGAAGTCAGCCCGGCGGAGTCGAAGCCCGCGACGGTCATGTCGTAGGTGCCGGCCTGCCACGCCGTGAACCTCGTGCTCCAGATCGTCAGCGAGTCTCCGAAGGCCGACATCTTCACGTTCGCCGTGCTGTCCGGCCCGACCGACGTGAGGTGGGAGGGCGTGAAGATGGGGCCGTACCAGTCGAAGCCCTCCGGCTGGCCGGTAGTGGCGTCGTAGGGGCTGGTGTAGACATCCACGTACTGCGGATTGGCGAGGTTCTGGAACATGGCGATCAGGATCTCGGGAGCCTCGAAGTCCTGGCTGACCACGAACCTGAGGCCGGACGTGCCTCCAGGGTTGTTGTTCGTCAGCACCAGGTAGTTGGCCCCGCCGCCCGTCAGGTCGAAGCTGCCGTTGTAGTAGCTGTCGAGATCGACTTCGGAGACATCCGTGATGTCGGATCCGTCGGTCCCGATCCTGATGGCGGTCCACTTGCCGTTGATCGGCGGCCCGGACCCGATCGCGTCGGAGTACATGCCGTTGAACAGGACTGTGGGTTCCGGGCTGTAGTCGTCGAGGAACCTGCAGTACTGCGCGGCGAAGACCGGCGCGTTCATCCCTTTGGCTATGTCGGCTATCCAGTTCGGGAACGGATAGTAGTTGAAGGAGCCTACGAAGGAGGCGACCTGGTTGGCGTGGGTGAACTGGTACGTCGACCCGTCGAGGAAGTCGTACCGGTAGATGCCGCCGGCGTAGTCGCTCCTGAACTGGTTCACGACATTCGTGACCAGCCAGTCGTCATAGATCGGGAACACGAGCGTCTCGAGCGAGACGCTGTCGGGGACCGTCGGGTCGATCGCGCGCGCGACAGCATACATGCCCGTCGTGTCGGCCTGGGCGATGCCGCTGATGACATCCGAGCCGATGCGCTGCTCGAGGTACATGAACCAGAGGAACTCCTGGCCCATGTTCCTCGAGAAGTCGAGCGCCTTGAGGCCCGAGCTCCATGCGGTCAACTCGATCGAAGCCGAGTTCTCGAAGTTCTGCATGTTGCCCTGGACGCCCATCTTGCTCGGTCCCACGACGACGTTGGTGAGGCCGTAGCACTCGTACTGCGCTATCTGCCCGAGGCCCCTGAGGAGCCAGAGCTCCTCGTCAGGCCTCACGCCGGTCCTGATCAGCATCGCAAGGCCGGACGGGATGTACCAGCAGCGGAGCTTCGAGGCCACGCTCTGCTGGGTCTCGAAGGCACCGGCGTTGACGTAGACGATGTCGTGGTTGTTGAAGCTCTGCGTGCCGTCGATGTCACCGGTCACCACGCGCACGCTGGCGCCGATCCTCGACGGAGGACCGCCCGAGTTCTGGTAGAAGTCGGGCAGGTCGGCGAGGACCATCCACACCTTCCCGTCCCCGTCGACATCGGTCGGCTGGCCGAACTGGGCGGTGATCGTCCCGTAGACATCCACGCCCGCGCCCTCGAACTGCGCGGTCAGGCTGTCTATCTCGGCCTGGGTGATGTAGTTCTGCCAGACGGCGTCGGTGTCCGGGGTCTCGGGATTGCTACCGAGATAGGTCGAATCCTGCACCAGCCACACGGCGTGTTCGGTGATCGCCACGCAAGTGAAGTCCATTTCCACGGGGTCATCCGGGAACTGGGAGACATCGGGCACGAGGAGCTGTATTACCTCCCCGACGTCGAGAGCACTTGCGACTCCCACTCCCACACCGAGGGCCGGCAACAGGAACACCGCCAGGGACGACAGGAAGCCTGTCCGGCGGGATCCCGTGAAAGCTCTCATACTCAACCTCCTCAGCTTCTGCGGCGGCACCCGGCCGCTTTCGGAACTGGTCGCCCCGACGACGCGGGCGGCGCGACAGGGCATTGGTTCATCTCTCTCTTCCGCCTTCATTCAACCGGGTTGTCAGCGTGGACCGGCTGGAGCATCTCCTGCCAGTTCGGGTAGCTGACCTCTCCGTCAACCGTCGAGTAGATCTGCAGATAGTTCCCGGTACCGTCGCGGTCGTAGAAGACGAAGGTCTCGTTCCCGTTCTCGTAGTAGCTCCAGATCTCGTACGGGAATCCTCCGACCGCGAACGGATGTCTCTCGATCTCTTCGGGCGGGCCGTAGATTATCCAGACCCTCCCCCGGTCGGTCTGCCACCCCTGGCGGAAGACCGTGTCGAACTGGGAGCTCAACTGGCAGCGCCTCTCGAACTCAGCACGCCCGGCCACTCGGTTGGACCAGTATTCGTCGTAGTATCTGGCCCGGGCCTCGTCATCGATCAGTCCGTCGTACATGCGGACCTGGTCCGGCGTCAGGAGCAGACGGAACTGCTCCAGGTACCTGACGCCGCTCCCTGCGGAAAGGGATTCGGCCGGGGCGGCCTCCTGGACCGTCCGCGAGATCATCACCGGCTTGGCCGATGTGACCGTGTCCCCTCCCGCCGCCACGGAGAGCTCGATGTAGTGCAGACCCGACGAGCGCGCCGCGCTCAGGTCGAGGCTGTCGAGCACACCCGCGACGGACAGGCCCTCCGGGATCTGCAGGCTGGACCACGGCCTGGCGAAGAGGAGATCACCGGACGCCGACCTCAGCCGGCTCTGCATCCGGATCGTCCTGCCGCCCTCGCCGTAGACTTCGGCGTATATGTACGCCCTCCTCTCTCCCGGAAGATCGAACAGGCCGTCAGCCGCCGGGAAGACGATCACGCCGCCCTTCCTCAGAGGATTCTCCGAACCCTCCGTGGCCTGGACGACCATGTTCGCCACCTCCAGCTCGCTGAGGGCCGTGGGGGCCCCTATCGCCAGCGTCCGGGCGGCCGTGCCGCGCCTTCCGTTGGCGAGATCGGTCACCACGACGTCCAGCGTGTAGTCGCCGGGGACCGCAAGCAGGAGGATCCCGTTGACTACCGACCTGCCGGTCGTCCATTCGACCTGCGAGACCCACTGGCGCACGCCCACCGTGTCGCCCGAGGCGTTCACGAGGATCGCGTCGGTCTCGATCTCCGCAAGGCTGTCCACTTCCGCGAACTGATCGATGGGGAGGCTCTGGTAGACCTCAACGATCACCGAGTCCCCCTCTCCGAGCCTGAAGACGGCAGTGTCTATGCCGAACACGAGGTCCCCGGTGCTCACGGTCGCGAGGCCGGAGGCCAGTGCGGCCGAGGGGAGCAGCAGGAGCAGCAGGGCGAACCGCCTAGCGTCCACTTGCCCTCCTCACGTCGTCCCAGGGGCTCGTCATCTCGTAGAGACCGAAGCCGTCCCGGTCGACGAACACTACCGTCACCGACGGGGAGAAGTAGGTCCAGACCTGGTACGGGTACGTACCGGTCTCGAACGGCTCGTCCTCGACGATGTCGGGCTCTCCGAGAAGCGCCCACACGCGACCCATGTCGGTGGTTATCCCGCTGATCCCCGAGGTGGAGAACCTGTCCATGACCACGTCCAGCCTGTCCAGGTACGCGTCCAGGAACTCGTTCTCCCCGGTCAGGGGATTGGGGTCGCGCCGCGCCCAGAACTCCGACATCACCGCCCGCCGCTCGCCCTGGCTCCCCGCCTTCTCCATGGCGTCGATCTCGGCCGATGTCGCTATCGGCCTCACGAGGGTCTCGGTGGTGCGGGCATCCCTTCCCCAGACATCCCAGTCCGCCCTCACAGGCAGGCTGACGCCGGCGGCCGCAACGACGGAGTTACCGACGAGAGCGGCCGCCAGAAGGTCATAGGTGCCCGCATCCAGCCCCGTGAGCGGAATGCTGCAGGCGTAGCCCTGCGCATCGGTCGAGTCCATCCATCCCTCCGCGGCAACCACACCCCTGTCGTCACGGAGGAGGTAGGCCACGCGGAGGGATTCGGGCCTTACCTGGCCCGAGGATGTGGGAGGGAACACCTGCCAGGCCGCCTCGGCAGTGCCCGAGACCCTTCCGGAGTGAGAGCCCGAGAGCGTCAGCGCTCCGGAGGACCAGGCGTCGGAGTGGAGCTGCGGGACCTCTATCGTCTCCTCGGAGGTCCTGCGCCTGCCCGACTCCAGGTCGCGCGCGACGACCAGCAGTCTGTGCCTTCCCGGTTCGACGTCACCGAGTACGAGCTGCTGCTCGACAGGAAGCTGTCCAGAGCTGACGGTGCCTCCGATCCTGCTGTACCCGCCCTCGTCGAGAGAGGCCACGAGCTCGTACGAAGCGGTCTCGAGCCCGTTCTCGTGCACGAAGACGAAGTCGCCGTCGTCCAGCGTCGCGGTCACCGTGACCGTGCCGGTCCCACCGGACGGAGCCGGCACGATCGACCAAGCCACCGAGAACCCGCAGACTGCAAGGACAACCATCGAAAGCACCTTGGCTCAGCTCCCGTCCCGGGGGAGGGGGAGACCCCCTCCCGCCGAGGAGAAAAGGCTAGAAGGCGAAGCCGAGGCTCGCCCTGTGAACCATCTCCATCCTGCCGAAGTCTGCGTAGGCGTAGTCCAGCTCCAGGGTGTGACCGCTCACCGGTACCCTAAAGCCTGCTCCGGCAGTGAGGCCCTCTTCGTCCGTGTTCACGCGGTAGCCGCCGCGGAGTGCGACTATCCCGTTGTACCAGTACTCGGCTCCGATGCCCAGCTGCTCAACGTTGTCGTTCGGGTGGATACCATCGACCTCGACCGTCATGAAGTGCGGTCCGTGGTCGATGACATCCATCGCGAGGCCGAGCTTGAAGGTCATCGGCAGCGAGTAGGGCTCGTAGGGCTTCAGGGAGTCGCTGCCGCTGAACCAGGTCGTGTACTCGCCGCCGGGGGTCAGCTCTCCGCCGAAGTGCTGGATCGTCATGCCGATCCTGAGCGAGCGGAAGCCGGTGTTGTACAGGGTGCCGAGGTCAACGGCCAGCCCCTGGGCGGATATGTCGTCCCACTGCTCCCTGACGTACTTGAGTGTGACTCCGGTGCTGAAGCGGTCGGTCAGCATCCGGGAGAACGTCAGCCCCGCGACCATGTCGGTGCAGGTGAACGTCTCGCCGGTGCCCTCGGGGTGCTCGACCGTCGTCACATCCATCTCGCCCGAGTTCAGAAGCCCGAACTGCATTGCGAGAGTGCCGATGCCCGGGAACTCGCGCGAAGCGGCCCCAGCCTCGTAGCGGATGTCCTCCAGCCACTCGGTGTGAGTAAGCTGGATCTGGGTCCCCGTTGCGCGCACCAGGCACGCAGGGTTCCACCACGCTGCACTGGGATCGTCGGCGGTAGCTATGAAAGCCCCGCCCATGGCGGCACCGCGCGTTCCCAGACCTATCTTGAGGAACTGGGCGCCAGCCGTTCCCACCTTGGCGAATCCGGCCTCGGACACAGCCGGGAAGAGCAGGAGGGCGGCAGCCGCTACGATCAGGATTCTACCTGTCAGTTTCATTGGCTCCTCCTCCCTGTTCTACTTGATGATGGCGAACTTGCCGATCACGTAGTCGTCCTCGGTCTCGACCCGGTAGACGTAGATGCCGGAGGCGACTTCCTGGTCGTTGCGGCTCACGAGGTCCCAGTACTCCGTGCCCTCGTCGCCTGCCCATCCCCTGTGCTCGAGCGTGATCACGTGGTCGCCGCCCAGAGTGTAGATGTAGATGTCGCACATCGGGGGAAGGTTGATGAACGCGATCTTGTCGAAGTAGGTCTGCTCCCACTCCGCTGATCCGCGATAGGGGTTCGGAACCACGGCGACCTGGTTCTTCCAGTCGTCTGTGGAGTTCCAGGACGGGACCACGGCGATCGGAGTTCCCTGGATGGTCTGCTTGTAGTTCGACTTGGTGCTCTCGACACCTGTCTCGGCGTCGTAGGCGCAGACCACGTAGAAGTACGGGAAGCCGTTGGTCACGTTGCTGTCATCGTAGGAGTAGACGCCGGCAGGCAGCTCGGCGACCAGTTCCCAGTTGTTGGGCGTGAAGGTCGCACGATAGATGTGGTAGCCGCCGAACGGCTCGTAGACCTCGGCGTTCGCGCCCCACTCCAGGTGAACGTTGTGGTCGCCGGCCTCGTAGAACAGGATCGGAGTGGGCGGGAGCTGAGGCACTCCCCACCCGCCGCCCCTGTAGTAGGCGTCGAGCAGGACATCGGCGTCCTGCCTCAGGCCTGCAAGGCCACGCCCGACGATCCAGCCGCCCACTATGTGCAAGCTGTCGCCGTCTTCAAGGTGCACCGGCCCCACGCCGAGCAGGAAGCGGTAGTCGAACACGGGGTAGCCCTGCGCGTAGGGGTTGTCGTCGACGATCGGCCACGGCCCCGGATTCTCAGTGGCGAAGGCATCGGGGGTGTTGGGGTTCCCCACCCAGTCCGCGAGGTAGGCCGGACCGCTGACGCGGCCGCTGAGGTCCGGGTTCTGGCCCCACATGTAGTCGTAGCACTCGGGGTCGGTACCAGGATCGCTCTCCCAGTTCCACCAGGAGTGCGACAGAGGGACCGGCACGTTGTAGACGTCGCAGGGACGCTGGATCGTGCCGTCGGCCTTCTTGACCCAGAGGTCCAGGAGGCGCCATCCGATGAACCCGTTGCAGATAGGGATGTTGTCGGGCTCGCCGGAGTCGTCCTTGGAGGACCCGGGGCTGTCGCTGTCCCACATGTAGGTTGTGTTGCGCGGGACGACGAGGTAGGTGGTGTCGCCCACGAGCTGGTGGAAGTAGTGCTCGGGCATCCCGTCGGCGAAGAGGATCATGCCCGTATTGGGCTCGGTGGCGTAGATGGTGTCGGAGCCTACGACCTTCGCGAGGATCGTGAAGTGGTCGCTGACGCCGTTTCCGTCCACGTCGGCGTCGACCATGCCGTCGGAGCCGTAGTAGTTGTAGTAGTAGTAGATGTTGTCCTCGGGGTCGGCATACGAGGCATCCGGGTTCTGCTGGTAGGTGTAGCGGTCCGCGGTGCTGGCCGGAGTGCCGTCGTCGAAGGTGTAGTCGAAGGTGGCATCCGGGTCGTTGCACCAGATCTCGTGGCCATCGTAGTAGACGAGGTCGTCGAGGTTGCACTCGGTGACATCGCCCTGCGCCACGTCGCAGTCACCCTTGATGCCGATGACGAATCCGTCCAGGGGAACGCCGGGGTTCCCGTGCTGGCTGTCGTGCACAAAGAGCATGTTGTTGGCCATGAAGTCGTTGAAGCCAGGGGTACCCCAGGTGTAGTTCTCCTCGTAGACGAAGAGGCCGTACGGGTCGGCGTTGTAGTTGGGGGTCCACCAGTCGTCCAGGCCGTAGTGCGTCTCTTCGAGCGCAACCGGTCCGGGTGACAGCTTGAGGGGAGGATACCCCTCGCTGGGGCGAAGCTCCCAGCCGGTTGCGTAGTCGCCCAGGCTGCACCACTTGGAAAGCGAGTCGCCCCAGATGGTGACGGGGCCGTAGCAGCAGGTCCAGAGCTCGCCCTCCCAGAGGTAGCTGTTCGCAGAGGCGGCCGGCCACTCCATGGACGGGTAGACCGACCACGGGTCGCCCCAGAGGCCGACGTTGATGACGGCGCTCCAGACGTTCCCCAAGTTGTGGAGCATCCAGACGGAACTCGGCCTGGCCCTCATGCCGTCATTCACGGGCGGCGGCACCGGGCGGGTCGACGACGCAGCCACGCTGCCGACGAACACCGCCAGAGCCAGCGTGACCACGAGCAGGAGCCCGCGTCTGTGACTGGAGTTCCTCATACCCTCCTTCACCTCCAATTCGTTCTCAGCGGCTCCGCCGGGACGGCCCTGCAGGCCAGGGCGCCCCCCGCGGATTGAGCGAAACAAGGCTTCGTCACTTCTCACATCCTAGCTCGTCAACTGGAACACGTACTGCATCGTGGTCCAGACCCCTACGGCCTGCCCGTTGTTCTGTGCAGGCACCCAGCGCGTGTTCCACGCGGCCGAGACTGCGCCCTGGTCGAGCGCATCCGCCCCGCTCGAGTTGTAGACGCGGACGTCCGCGACTGTGCCGTCGGCCTTCACGAAGACCCACAGAGTGACAGTGCCCTCGACTCCGGCCTGCCTGGCCAGGTCGGGATACTGCGGGCTCGGGCGGTACGTGCACGTGGGGAAGACCTCGACCGGCATGAAGCGCGGCGGTCCCATCTCCTGGCTGCCCGAGCCCACGTCCTCGATCGTCTGCTGGATGGTGCCGACGGTCTGTAGGCCCACCGAGTCGCCCAGCGAGAGGGTGACGTCGGTCTGGATCTCCTGGATGACGTCCTGCGCAGCCTGCTGCATCTCCTCCTGCTGCTGCTGGACCTGCTCCTCCTGCTGCTGGACCGTGTCGTCGAAGGCGAGATCGGCTTCGACGGCCTGCATCTCGGCGTCGCTCTGGCGTCTGTTGAGCCTGCCCATGTGGTTCGGCGGTGCGAACTCGAACAGCAGGATGGCGGCAGCCAGCGCGGCCGCCAGCCCCCAGTCGTACCAGATCACCGAGCCTTCCTTGAACACAGTGTTGGCATGCGAACTCATGGCGACCCCCTACATGCCGCCCGAGTGCAGCTCGTCGGCGTTGAAAAGCACGCTGTAGAGCTCCTCGTACCGCATGGAGTTGAAGAGGTCGACCATTGCCCGCATCGGCACCCGCTGATCGACGTTGAAGACGATTGCGTCGACGCTCTTGTTCTGCTCGCGCCAGAGCTTCTCGCTCAGGACCCTGAGCTGCGAGGACACGTCGCGTATCGGGAGGTCGTAGTCGCCGACGCGGGCGATGATGTCGCTCTCGTCATTGCCCGGATCGAGTTGCTTGATCCACACGTTGAGGGTGAGGGCCTGCCTCCCGGGATCGCTCATGATCTCGGGGTGGGCCTGCGGGAAGCGGATGCTCAGGCCGCCCTCCTCCTTGAACAGCGTGGTGCTCATGAAGAAGATCAGCATGATGAACACCAGATCGGCCGTGGTGGCGGTGGGGATCTTCGTGCTGATCTGCGCTCTGCGCTTGAGCATCATACCGCACCTGCCGTTCTCTCCTGGATCGTGATCCCCGTGCGGCTCACACCGTTCCTGCGCAGCAGGTCGAGAGCCTGTATCATCCCGTCGTAGTCGCAGTCGGGGAAGAACTTGAGGATCACGACGAGCTCGCTCTCCCTCACAACGCTGGCGACCGTCCCCTGCACGGCGTCGGAGAGCACCAGGGTGTCCCCGAATGCCACCGGGCCGAAGATCGGGTCTTCATCCATCGTTGTGCTGGCGCCGAGCAGTCCTCTCATGATGCCCGGACGGACCGTCGGGACGAGGTTCTCGCCCTGGATGGCCCTGTCCAGGCTGGCGTACGTGCCCGCCCTCAGACCCCTCGCAATCTCCAGATTGGTCAGGAGCCTCGACCTGGAGGAGGAGAGCGCTTCAGCCCTGTCCTCCGCCAGGATGCGGATCCCGGATATCAGGGATGTGTCCTGGAGGCTGACATCCTCGCCGGCGCGCGCCCTCTGGAGGGGACCGCCGGGAGGAGCCTGGTCGATGAGCGCGACGAACTCGGTCTGACCCCACTGCTTGACGGTCATCACGAGCCTGTTGCTCTCGTCGACCACGACCTCCTGAGTCTGCTCGTCAGCCTTCTTGGGCAGCCTGTAAGAGATTCCCTTCTGGACCTCGAACGTCGTGGTGACAAGGAAGAAGATCATCAGAAGGAAACCGATGTCGGCCATGGAGGCCTCCGGGATGTCCGCGTTCGGGCGTGATTTCTTGATCAGCTTCATGCGGACTCCTTAGAGCTTCTTCAGCTGCTCCATGTCCGTGATGGTGTCGATGAGGAAGCCTGCGGCCTCCTCCATCTCGACCACGAACCGCGCGATCTGCGACATGAACCAGTTGTAGCACATCTGGATCGGAATGGCGATCATGAGGCCCGTGGCGGTCGTGATCAGGGCTTCCTGGATGCCGCTTGCCACCAGGCTGGCCTCGACGTTCTTCGCGGCGGCGATGGCGCCGAAGGCATTGATCATTCCCGAGACCGTGCCGAGGAACCCGAGCATCGGGGCGATGACGATCACGGACGAAAGGACGATCAGCCCTCTCTCGAGGAAGTTCACCTCGACGCCGGCGGCAGTCTCGATGCCCTTCTCGATGGCCTCGAGGCCCTTCTCGCGCCTGAGCAGACCGGCCCTCAGGATGGATGCCACCGGTCCCCTCGTGCGATCGCAGAGCTCCTCGGCCCCCTTCACATCGCCCTTGCGGATGTAGCCGCCGACCTGCTCGAGGAAGAGGCCCTGGTTGATCTTGCACTTGCCGAGCGTGATGAAGCGCTCGATGCTGAATGCGACTCCCAGGATGGCCGAGAGGAGCAGGGGCCACATGAAGATTCCGCCCGCAATGAACAGGTCCTTCAGGTCCATCGATGCCGTCTGCGGACGGGGGACCTCCTGGCCGGACGGCTCCTGGGTGGCACCGGGCGTCGGCTCGGTAGCGGCCGTGGTGTCGGCCGCAGGGGTGGTAGCCGTGTCGGCAGGCTGCACCGCAGAGGTATCGGGGGTGGTTGCAGGTGCCGGTGTCCCGGCAGCCTGGCCCCAGGCTACAGCAGCCAGAAGGAGGGCTGCCAGCAGGATGTTACGCATGAAGTGCTTCTCCTTGGTCGAATACTGCTGTCCCGGGGGCGGCCCCCTCCTCTCGGAGGGAGCCGTCCCATCGAACTCGTCCTAGCCTGCCCCTACCACTCCAGGGTGATGCCGAACCGGATGTCCCGTGGCATCGAGTACACATAGGGGTTGACCTGGGCACCCTTGGGATCGTGATCGGGCCTGCCGTCGCCATCCATGTCCGCATCGTACCACGCGACATCCGCGATGGTGGCGATGTTCTTGCGGTTGAAGATGTTCTGGATGTAGCAGTAGACGTCCATCGTGAGCGGTCCGGCCCAGATCGAGCGGTCGATCTTCACGTCGGTCGACATCGTCCACGGATAGCGCCGCCCGTTGATCTCGGGGGATGCCGTACCCTGGCTGGACTGGGTGTACGGATAGCCCGAGCCCCACGTCCATGTGGTGTTGACCCCGAACCCCTCGAGGAAGTGCCAGTTGCCGAGCATGGGGCCCTCGGTCCGGGGGATGCGGAAGTCGACGTTCAGGTTGGCCGTGTGCCTCTGATCCCAGTCGAGGTAGGACTCGCGCTTCGGGATGACCCAGCCCGCCCACAGGTAGCTGTAGTTCTGGGTCGCACCGGAGCTCTTGCCCTTCGCGACCTGGTAGGTGTAGTTGCCGCTGAACGACCAGAAGCCACTGGGGCGCCTCATGAGCGAGAGCTCGGCGCCGCGGACGTTGCCGTAGTCTCCGTTGATGTAGCGGTCGTAGAAGTCGAGCGCGGTGTAGAAGTCGCGCTCGGTGTCGACCAGGCCCGTGATGTCCTTGTAGAAGCCCGTGACATCGAGGAGGGTGACGTCGTCGAACTGGTGCTTGACACCGACCTCGTACGCGATGGTCTGCTCGGGATCGAGGTCGACGTTGCCCACCAGCGGGAAGGCCCCGGCGAGGTCGTAGTTGGAGCCGTAGTAGAGCCTGTCGAAGGTGGGCATCTGGAAGTAGTGCCCGTAGGTAAAGTGCAGGACGTCACGCTCCGTGACCGGGTGGGAGAAGCCCACGCGCGGGCTGAGGTGGTACTTGATCGGGACCGTGATCGGGTTCAGGATGTGATCGGGGTCGCTCGGAGTGGTCCCGGGGTTGACGGGGTTGGAGGGGTCGGCCGGGTACTGGTCGAAGTTGGGGTCGAAGTAGTCGAACCTCAGGCCGGCGTTAACGATCATGCCGCGGTACTCCATCTTGTCCTGGATGTACCCGGCGCCCGAGTTCGGGAACGAGCGATAGCGGCTGATGTAGATGTTGCCGCCCGACGCGGTGTCGACGCTGTAGTCGAACACGTCGTAGTACTCGGCCTCGAACCCGGCCTTGAGCTGGTGCTCCTGGCTTATCTGGCTGGTGATGTCGAACCGCGTGCTGGAGATGGTGCTCCTGGTGTCGTTCCAGGCATAGCGGCTCGCACCGTCGCGGGCGTAGCCCTGAGTGTCGTTGAGGCGCGACGGGGTGTAGGACAGCCAGTCGTCCATCGTGTAGTCCTCGCCTAGCCAGCCGCCCTGCGGATCGCGGATCTTGTAGCGGAATCGGTTCATGTACTGGTTGAGCTTGAACTCGATGAACGTGGCGTTGCTGAGGGTCTGGGTGAGGCCGAAGCCCATGTTGTACTGGTTCCAGAACCTGGTGGGCAGGACGTAGCGCACGTCGGTGCCCGGAGCCAGGGTGTCACCGGTCGCCGGATCGATGTACGGATCCTCGCAGCGGCTGTAGGCCCAGAAGCCGGAGCCGCCGAGGCCGGCCGTGCGGTCGAGCATGTAGCCGGTGAAGTTTATCTTGGTCCTCGGGTTCGGGCGGATGCTCAGCTTGGCGTTGCCCGACATCGAGGAGCTCCAGTTGTTGAAAGCGTACTGGTACCTGTGATCCTCCCCGCCGCCGATCTGCAGCCACTCGCCGGAGGCGAACAGACGGACGTCGCCCGGGACGTGCACGCCCATCGCCGGGAGCAGGTAGCTCGTGATCGGCTCGGGACCGCCGATCGAAGCCTCGGCATTGGCGCGGGCTTCCGCGAACGGGCCGGTGTTGTTCCAGTTGTTCTGCCAGTGGGTGTTGCTCGCGAGGCCGAGGGTCTGGAAGTCGTTCCCGTTGGCCTCGAGGGACCCGCTGTAGCTGTCGCCGCCCTCGCGTGTGATGATGTTGATGACGCCCGACTCGGCATTGCCGTACTCGGCCCCGAATCCGCCGCTCATTATCGAGGTTTCCGCAACGGAGGACATCGGGATGTCGTTGTTGAAGGTGTTGGTCGTGGGATCAACCTGGGCGACGCCGTCGACCAGGTATACGACCTCACCCGCGCGGCCGCCGCGCAGGTGCAGGCCGCCGCGGTAGATCGCACCGGCCTGCCTGTCGACCACGTCCTGGATGCCCGCGACAGGGAGAGTCTTGATCTCGTCGCGGCTCACGATCGTGATCGAGGATGTGGCGGCGCGGTCGATCATGGCCCGCTGGTCGGTGACCACGACGACCGTGTTGCCCACGGTCTGGGGATCGAGGCTGAAGTCCATCCTCGTGGTCATGTCGGCCACGACCTGGACTCCCTGCGCCTCCTTCGAGGCCATGCCCACCATCTGGGCCTTCAGGTCATAGGTGCCAGGCGACAGGTTGATGATGAAGTACTCGCCGTTGGCGTCCGTCATGGCGCCGTAGGGAGTCCCCACTATCATCACCGTGGCACCCACGAGGGGTGTGCCGTCCGAGTCGACGACCCGTCCGGCAATCTTGCCCGTGGTTCCTGTACTCGCGGCGAACGCGAGGCACAGGACCAGAGTGAAAGAGATCGCCGTTGCCCTTCTAAGCACCGTTGAGCTCCTTTCTCTTCTCTGGAGAGTCCGACGTAGACCTTCCACCCTCCGGCAGCATCCTTACCTCCTTGACGTCCCGGAAGGTGTAACAAGCTGCTTCACATGTACCTGACACCACGACGCACCGCCCTCCCCGGGCGGCGTCGAATACCCAACGGGAACATTTTCGCAAAACGAGAATAGGTCGGCCTTCCGGCCCTGTCAAGCACGCCCGCGACACCCCTCCTACCCCGTCAGCCCCCTGAACAGGTGCATCGTCGGGAGCCACTCGAACAGCAGGAACTGCGCCTGCCCTATGAGAAGGCTGATACGGGCCATGACCGTATAGCCGAAGCTGGCTCCGAAGGCCACCATGAGAATCGTGATGCCGACGTTCGCGGCACCGCCCACGATCCCGCGGTGCGCCTTCGAGAAGAAGAAGTAGACCAGACCGCATACGACCCCAGCCACAAGTATGAAGGTCCCTATGGCGTCGCCGGTTCCGGACCCTCCTATCGGGACCATCGTGCCCTCGACCTGGGTGAGGATGTTCGTGCGCAGCGTGGTGACCAGGCTGAGCCCGGCGCCGGTCCCCACTATCATCGCCAGGGCCAGGCGCGAGAAACTGGCGATCTTCGGCACCAGCCGGGCCAGCATGAACAGCCCGAAGATGGTGGGGATGATCATCAGCATGTCGGGCCTGGCGTCGCCGGCCCCTACCAGCCTGTCCCAGAGGTTCGGCTTGAGAACGTTGAAGATGTTGTAGATGACCCAGTATCCCGCGCTCATGCCGACGAAGAGGTGCTCGGTGAACTTGTAGAACGGGTTGTCGCGGTACAGGAAGCTGTACAGGGAGAGCGTGAGGAGCGCTCCGAGCCAGATGCCCATCACGTGCAGGTTCACTTCAGGCCTCCCTTCCTTGCGCGGCGCCCGAGGAGGAAGGTCACGTTGCCCAGGACGATGAATGCCATTATCACCAGGTGCGATATGGATTGAGCCGCCATCCCCGGCGTCGCGAGCCCGCGCGGGGCCCCGGGGTTCCTCTGCCTGAGGATCGTCTCGTAGTCCGCCGCGCCCCTGAGCCCTCCCAGCAGGCCGAGGAGCTGCCCGGTGCCGAGGTACGTGTAGAACTCGGGCGCACTGACTGCCGTGCACCCGCCCCCGATCGGCAGCCCGTAGGTGTCGCCGGCCATCATGACCCAGGCGTGGATGCCGGGGTCGCCGGCGCTGAGGCAGATGGCCATCTGAAGGTCCCCGAGCCTGCGGATGCCGTTCAGCATCGGGATCGAGTCGTAGGGCACGCCGTCCCGGTCCTGTGGATAGACGGCCTGTATCGAGCTGCCCATGCGCAGTATCGACACGGCCCCGCCGACCGTGTAGCCGAGGTTGACCCAGTCCGTGTACTGCTCGGCGCCGAGGCTGTCACCGACGTTGGACATGGCCTGCTGGCCCAGGCTTACGCCCTGAGGCCAGAGAGCCATCCCGATCACGCGGATGTGCCTGCTGAAGAGGTGGCGGCACAGGGCCACGGCCATCGGCTGGAGCTCGGCCTTCGTCGAGGGATCGTAGTCGTAGCTGACGATGACAGTCGACCCCTCGGGCAGATTGTCGATGTAGTCGTAGAGATTCATGCTGGGGCCGCTGCCCACGGGGATCGGGAAGTCGAGCTTGAGGGCCAGGGGGACTATCACCGACAGGGCCATCAGTACGTAGATGACCCTCCTGTCGACCTTGTCGAGCTTCTCGAGGATCCTGCCGCCGCTCACTCCGCACCTCCCAGGTAGCTGCGCTCGATGCCGAAGATCATGCGCAGGGAGGTAGCGACGACGCCCAGTCCGGCCCCGATCATGACGGCGCGCTGGCCGGCCATGTTCGGCACCTGCATCAGCCATTCGGCGATCTCGTTGACGAGGTTGGGATGGGCGCCCGCGGCCGCTCCGGGGACGAGCCTCCAAAGGACGTCGCCGATGGGCACCCTTCCCAGCATCACCACGAAGGCGGAGAGAAGGAGGAGCGTGGCCCTCCAGTTGGAGGACCTGAAGGCGCGGAAGGCCGCTGACGCCACGAAGAACGCGAGCAGGCTGAACATCGTGGCGCCCATGGGAACGATCATCGTCTGGAACATGTAGTCGAACGGCCTGCCGTCCTCCACGCCCCAGAACAGGCCCGCCAGGATCATCGCGAAGAACCCTATGATGACCACCGGGCTGTACTGCCAGTTGCGGAGCCTGTGCTGGATCCTGGCCGTGTGGACCTGGATGAGGTTTATCGCGCCGAGGAAGATGGCCGCCGACGCGACTATCATGTACCAGTCGGTCAGGCGCTCGCCCATCGAGGAGAACGGCCTGTGCGGGATGAAGAACTGCAGGACCATGATCATCCCGCAGATGAAGGTCACCGCCAGTGGAAGAACGAGTCTCATCGCCGCCTCACCTCACTCGACGTGCGTCAGGAAACGCAGGAAGTCGGCCATCTTCACGGCCGGGTGCCATGCCTCGCCGAGGGTGGAGGCGGCCACCCCCAGAACTATCAGGAGCATTATCACGAACTTGGCGGAGTCCTGGCCCTTCAGGCTGCCCAGCAGCTTCGGCTCGCGGGAAAGGTAGGCGCTGGCCGCGAAGAGCTCCTCGCCGATCAGCGTGTAGTCGCAGGCGGCGATGAAGAAAGGCAGCTGGCTGACCATGGCGGTGCCCGCGATCTGTATCGCGCCTACGCTCTTGCCCGTCTCGGCCAGGATGAGGCTCTCGGCGTAGAACGTGCCCAGCAGGAAGATCGCCGCCGGGCGCTGGCGGACCATTATGCCGTCCACTCCTGCGGCGTATCCGAACTGGTCGTCGGTGAGGTAGTTGATGTTCTCCTTGCGGAACGCATCGGGCCTTCCGGCAGCGAGGTACGACTCCTTCACGACCTCCTGGGCGACGCTCATGACAACGCTGCGGGTATTGGGGACCAGC
>Ga0172364_10000223_pt1 | contig 37985 bp, 37 predicted proteins | sample LakKivSesite10cm_FD_114545 | JGI IMG/M metagenome (GOLD analysis project Ga0172364, IMG submission 114545) | Sediment microbial communities from Lake Kivu, Rwanda - Sediment site 10cm | ecosystem: Environmental > Aquatic > Freshwater > Lake > Sediment | place: Rwanda: Western Province, Lake...
ACGCTTATTGTCCTCCGGCCCAGACGATAGCTTACCAGTAGAACTATTGCGGATACGCCCAACGCGGCGATAGCATCAGCTCGGGAGAGCCAGTTTGCCAGTGTCGGGGAACTGGAGACAAAGCGGCGGCTGACCACCACCATAATAAGCCCGAGAATAACAACTGACGATGACCACACATCTGTGGAGAAGTGCAGAGCATCCGCCTCCAGTGCCTGGCTCGAGTATTTCTTCGCCGTCTTCATCAGAACACGTGACCGAGTTATATCTACAATTATGGAGACACCCATCACCAGGAAACTCCACATTCCGACATCAATCTGAACAGGCCTGAAAAACAAACGCTGAATAGCTTCATAAACTATCCACGCACAGGTAATAAGTAACAGCACCGTCTCGGCTAATGCGGAGAGGTTTTCTATCTTACCGTGACCATAATGGTGGGCTTCATCTGGTGGCTGACCGGAAACACGGACTGAATAATAGGTCATGCCTGCCGCCACTAAATCTAGACCGCTATGGGCAGCTTCGGAGAGAATGCCCAGGCTCTGTGTCAACAAACCGACAGTGAGTTTAGCGGCCGTGAGGAAGATTGCCGCGATAACAGAAGACAAGGCAGCCCGCTTCTTCTCTCGGGCGCTACCATGTTTCCCTGAACCTATATCATTTGTCATTCTATTTATGGAGCCACATTATCGGTCCTGAAGATAAGGAAACCCGTGAGACTACGGTCCCACGGGTTTACTATCCCATTGCCTACGTAAGGCCCGGCTTATGTCACCTGTTCCTTGCAGCTTATTCTAGCTTTTGGAATGACGTCTGTCAACGTTCACAAGAGTAATGCAGCTACCTGATTAGCAAAGGAAGGGATTGACAGAAATGGAGATAGGGGGATTCGAACCCCCGACCCCTGCGATGCGAACGCAGTGCTCTCCCAGCTGAGCTATATCCCCGAATTCAATTCTAGCAATACCCCAGGTCGCGGTCAATTCGGCCACTCCTTGCCCCCACCCCATAACACTGCTATACTGCGCTAAAGCTATGGCCTACGAGACTGTCATCGGACTGGAGGTTCACGTTCAGCTACTGACCGAAACTAAGATGTTCTGCAGGTGCAGCGCTGACTATGCTAGCACTCCTCCCAATACCCATGTCTGCCCCGTTTGCCTGGGCATGCCCGGCGTCCTGCCCGTCATCAATGAGAAGGCTATAGAATATACGGTGATGACCGCTCTGGCTTTGAACTGCGCCATCCCCGAATATACGAAATTCGACCGCAAGAACTACTTCTACCCCGACCTGATGAAGGGCTATCAGATTTCCCAGTATGATGCTCCCATCGGCAGGAGAGGCTGGCTGACCATCGACAGTAATGGCAACAGGAAAAAAGTCAATATCACCAGGGTGCATCTGGAAGAAGATACCGCTAAATTGCTGCACAGGGGAGATTACAGCCTGATAGACGTTAACCGTTCAGGGGTGCCCTTGATGGAGGTTGTCAGCGAGCCCGAAATGAGTTCGCCCGAGGAAGCTCGGGACTATCTTGTCAGGTTGCACAATATCCTGCGCTATCTGGGGGTATCCACCGCCAATATGGAGGAAGGAAGCTTCAGGTGTGATGCCAACATAAGCGTACGCCCGGCGGCTAGCAAAGAGTTTCTGCCCAAGGTAGAGGTCAAAAACATGAATAGCTTCAAGGCAATTTATCAAGCCCTGAAGTATGAGGCGGGGCGACAGGGAAAAGTGCTCGAGGAAGGTGGAGAACTGGTGCAGGAGACCAGAGGCTGGATAGAGGAAACAGGCACAACAGTAACGCAGAGGACCAAAGAATATGCTGAGGATTATCGATATTTTCCCGAGCCTGACCTGCCTCCGCTAGTTATGGACCGTGCCTGGATAGAGAAAATCAGAGCTAGACTTCCTGAATTACCTGAAGCCCGTAGAGACCGATTCATGACCCAATATGGCCTGCCCCTGTATGACGCTAACATCTTGATTGGGTCCAAGGCCATGGCAGATTATTTTGAGGACTGCGTTACACTGGCCGGTCCCGGCAAGGCGAAGGCGGTCAGTAACTGGCTTCTGGGCGATTTCAGCCGATTGCTTAACGCTACCAACACTGAGATTGAAAATGCTAAAATAAGCCCGAAGCATCTGGCGGACATGCTTGTGCTGGTTGACAGTGGCGCCGTGAGCGGACCGACGGCAAAAGCGGTGCTTGAAGAGATGTTTCAGACTGGCAAAACAGCCAGCGGAATTGTTTCTGAAAAAAAACTCGGCCAGATTAGCGACGCCAGCGAAGTAAGAGAAGTGGTAAAACGGGTGATGGCTGACAATGGCGGGGCAGTGACGGACTACACTTCTGGTAAACAGCAAGCCCTGACCTTTCTTATAGGGCAGGTAATGAAGGCCACCAGAGGGAGAGCTAATCCAGGCGTGGTAAAGGAGATTATTGTGCAGGAGTTAGGAGGTAAATGAATTGCCTACGTATCTTTTAATCACTCAAATACTGGTATCGGCAGCCTTGATTGTCACTGTGCTATTCCAGCTACGCGGCGGAGGTATAGGCGGTATCTTCGGGCAGGCTGACTCGGTGTATCGTACCAGGCGGGGGATAGAGAGCACACTTCTGAAGCTGACCATAATCTTAGCCGTCGTGCTTGTGGTTCTGGCTACTTTGATTGGCGCACAGCCTTAGTATCCATAGATGAGTCCCATAATAACCCTGACTACCGACTTTGGTTATGATGACGCCTACGTTGCCGCTGTCAAAGGCGCCATCTTGAACATCAATCCTGAAGCCAGCATCGTAGACGTCACTCATTCTATCGGGCCGCAGGACATACTTCAGGCTGCTTTCGTACTCAATGCTGCTTACCGCTACTTCCCCAAACAAACAGTTCACGTGGCTATTGTCGACCCTGGCGTAGGCAGTGAGCGCCGGGGAATAATACTGAAGACGCCTTCGGCTATCTTTGTGGCTCCTGACAACGGGATCCTCAGCTACGTAGTTGATGATTTGTTCCCCAATGTGGTTGCCCAGTCTATTGGGAAGAGCCCGATGAATCAGCCGATTACAGAGGTAGTATTCAAGAAAGGCCTTGAAGCTGCAGCTATCACCGACCCTCGCTTCTGGCGACACCCGGTCAGCCCTACCTTCCACGCAAGAGACATCTTTGCTCCCGTGGCTGCTGGCCTTTCTCTGGGCATTTCCCTTTATGAATTTGGGGAGAAGATCAACTCTTTGCATGTTCTGCCTATAGCCAAGCCGTCGCTTGACCCGGATGGTAATCTGATCGGCCTGGTTTTGCACGTTGATCACTTTGGCAACCTGATCACAAATATCAGGAGTGACAATTTGGGTGGGAAAGATGTGGTGATTGAGGTAGCTGGGCGGCGCATCCAGGGTATTAGCGACTACTACGCGCAAAAAGAAGGGGTAATGGCTGTCGTGGGTAGCAGCGGTTACCTTGAAATGTCGTTGAGAGGCGGGAGCGCTTGTGATTTTCTGGGCACAATGGTGGGAGACGAAGTAAGGGTGATTTCAGCTGCATAGCCAGCAAGCAGCAGTGATGCCGAGCCACTTCAGTGCGCCAAGCTAGAATGTTGTTGGCAGGGTGAATCTCCCAGTCAATTCAATAAGGCTGGTGTCTGCGTCAATCTCTGGGAGGTGCCTACCATCCTGAGCATCTTATTCTTTGTGCGAAAGACCCTTCCAAAGCGGATTGGCATGATCGGTTAGGTTGGGAAAGTCAGTCAAACGGTACTTTCCAGCACCATGCAAAGGTGATAATATATTCGATGCTTGGAACAAAAGCGACTTCAGGGACAGAAGTTAATGAACAAGAACAGATGGTTGGTAATTACGGCTATCACGGTGGCAACGGTGCTGTCCCTGGCCGCTTCTTGCACGACATCAGCTAACAACCAGCCGATCATCGCCAGCCTGGAACCTGAGGCAGAACGGGTTGTTCCCTTGGGCAGTGTCCAGGTAGTGTGTACTGCTTCAGACCCTGATGACGATGAGCTAAGCTATGACTGGTCGGCTAGCGCCGGCGAAATAGGCAGCGCGGGAGATACGGTTACCTGGACCGCCCCTGCATCTGAAGGTTCCTGTAGTGTTGCAGTCCAGGTGACGGACGGTCGCGGTGGTGAAGTCATGGATCATGTGGTTATCACAGTGAGAGCCAATAACGCGCCGACCGTTGCCAGCTTGACAGCCAATGCACAGTGGGCTACTCCTTCGGGCAATCTCCAGGTGACCTGTAGCGCTTCAGACCCTGATGGGGACGAACTAAGCTATAAGTGGACAGCGACCGCAGGCACTATTTTGGGCAGCGGCCCGGTTGCGAGCTGGACTGCCCCGCAACAAGTTGGCACATACGAGGTCACAGTCGTGGTCACGGATGGTCATGGCTGGAAAGACACAAGCTCTGTAACTCTCAACGTGATGCTTGCCACTGCGCCAACTATTGAGCAACTGTGTGTTACGCCCAAAGGACATATAAACTTGAGAGAAAGCACGGCCGGGTGTGATTACGACGTGTGGAGAGAAAAGGAATACGATATTGAATGCATTGTTTCAGATGCGAGCGGAGTAGTGTCCTACCAATGGTTGTGCACAGATGGGAGTATTTCGGGGGAGGGTTCCCTGATTACCTGGACTGCCCCGGATGAGTTATCTGTTGCCGCTACAGTCACGGTAACAGTGCGTAACATACTTGATGATGAGGTGACTCGGAGCATAGACCTCTGCGTGCCGTCCTGTGCATGTGGTTCCTGGGGACTGGAATCCGGATGTAGATAGCGATTCCAGCCAGGGGCGCAGTCTTCCCGGTAACAACCTGCGTGCCACGGACACTTCGTGCAAAATATGCCTGAGAAGTCATCCAAACGATGCTTTGCGTCACCCTCATAAAGATGTTAATATGTGTGACGGCACTTGACCAAAGCTGGAGAAAATGGGTTCGTGAAAGATAGCCCAATAAGACTCGGCCTGGCAGCTATCGCGGCAGCAGTGATGCTCTTGGCCTCATCCTGCACAACGGTGATTAACCGTCTGCCAACTATCACCAGCCTGGAAGCCGATGCAGAATGGATCGCTCCTTTGGGCAGCGTCCAGTTGACATGTATTGCTTCAGACCCCGACGGCGATGTGTTGAGTTTTCAGTGGACAGCGACCGGAGGTGATATTTCTGGCACAGGCGCGGTTGCGACCTGGACTGCTCCCGAAGAAGTTGGCATGTACGACATCAGAGTTGTGGTTGATGATGGCCAGGATGGCAAAGACACAGCATTTCTAACTCTCATCACGTCGAATGGCCCTCCCCCCAGCATTGAGAACCTTGTCGTCACCGCCAGAGAGCCGAAGTATTTGAAAACAACCACTACCGGGTATAAGGTCGGGAAAACGAAAGAATACTATATTGAGTGCATTGCTTCACGCGCGAGCGGGGAACTGGTCTATGAATGGTCATGCAGTGGCGGTGAAATCTCTGGTGTGGGCTCTAATATTACCTGGACTGCCCCGGATACGTCGGGTGACGTTACAGTCACGGCAAGAGTGGTTGATGGTGCGGCTAACTGGGTCAGCAAGAACGTGGTGTTCGAGGTGGTGGATTGTTCACCCTGTGAGTTTGGATAGAATCAGGCGACAAGCCGCGATTTTAGCTAAGGCATAGTCTTCCCGATGAGGACTTCACACCAAACATACCTGGTACAGAAGATGCCCAGAAAGTCGTTCGAACTACAGCTTCCGTCGCCTTTACAAAAGTGGTAATATATGCGATGTTCTGAATTGGGGCTTGAACGAAGAAGCTTCAGGAGAGAAACTGATGAACAAAAGAAGATACCTAATAATCGTGGGAATTGTGGTAGCAGCAGTAGTGGTTGCGGTCCTATTGAACGCGATGCTAGTCAACCGTAGGCCAGTTATCACCAGACTGGCAGCTGAGCCGGAGGGAGTCCTTCCTTCGGGGATCTGCCAGGTCATCTGTAACGCTACAGCCTTCAACGGCGGCAACCTAAGCTACAACTGGTCGGCCAGCGGAGGCACAATAACGGGGGAAGGAGCTGCGATTACCTGGACCGCTCCTCCCTCTGGAGGTTCCTACAATGTTACAGTGACGGTGACCGATAGCCACGGTGACAACGCCACGAGACAGATAACCATCCCGGTAAGAGCCAATAGCTCGCCGAGTATTACTAGTCTGGTAGCCAATGCAGCCTGGACGGGCCCTTCGGGTAGTCTCCAGGTGACGTGCAATGCGTCAGACGCTGACGACGACGCGCTGAGTTACGAGTGGACAACCGATGGAGGTGATATTTCTGGCACAGGTTCAACTGTGAACTGGAGTGCTCCCCGAGGAGTTGGCGCATACAACGTCACAATTGTCGTCAAAGATGGTTACGGCGGGAAAGCCACAAGGTTCCTAACTCTCTGCGTCAACCTTGGTACTCCGCCAACTATTGAGAAGCTGGTTGTTACTCCTCAGGACAACACGTATTTGAGAAAATCGACGACTTCTGGGTGCGACTTTGATGTCTGGAAAAACAAGCAGTACAGTATTGGGTGCGTTGCTTCAGGCACGGGCGAACTGTCTTATGATTGGTCATGCACAGATGGTGATGTTTCAGGAGCAGGCTCTAATATCGCCTGGACCGCCCCGAACAAGCAATCCACAAGCACGTTATCCGTTGAGATTACCGTCACGGCAATAGTGTCTGATGATTCTGGTAATAGAATAGCCCGGACCATGGTCTTCCACGTGCCTACTTGTACATGTGGTTCTTGGGGACTGGGATCAGGAGAGATCTCATTCTAACTGAGGCCATGGCTTTCCCAGTGGCAACCTGCACGCTTTGTACCTTCCCCGTGGAAGATCCTCAACACGGGGGCTTATCTCGAGGTAGCATTTGTCAATATACAACAGAGTGACCGATTTCCTGAAGAACACCTTCCGGGATCGATTCAAGAGGTACCTGATAGTATCCCTGGTGGTTCTGGGAATCGTTATCGCATTCACGAGTCAGGCAACGGCAGGTACCGGTGACATCGATTTCTTCTATCTTCCCGGCTGCCCACACTGTGAAGGAGAAGAGCTATTCATAGAAAAGTTGGCTCAGAAATACCCGTCGATTCAAGTTGTTGAACACGACGCCACTGCAGGGACGGAGTTATTAGATGATATGCTCAAGAAGCTCGACATAAAGGACATGCCAGAGTATCCGATAATAATAATAACAATCTCGGAAGATGAGGGTTGGGTGTCTGGTGGTTGGGAATCCGAAGACACGACGGGCAGGAAGATTGAGGAGGCCTTGATAGGGTGCTTGGCAGGGAACTGCCCGGCGTCGGCAGGTGCGGAACCCAGAGACACAATTGTGTTACCGTGGATAGGGGAAATTGTACTTACCGATTATTCACTCCCAGCTTTGGCAGTAATCCTGGGTCTTGTGGATGGGTTCAACCCTTGTGCCATGTGGGTACTTGTTTACCTCATATCTCTGGTAGCGACCTTGAGGGATAGAAGAAGAATATGGTTGATTGTTGGCTCTTTTGTTCTGGCTTCAGGAGTCCTGTATTTTCTGTTCATGACGGTATGGTTCGAGACTTACCGCCAGTTTATTGGTCATATTTCGGCAGTGACAGTTGTAATTGGATTGGTGGCTCTGGGTGGTGGGATACTGCAGATAAGGGAAGTAGTAAGGGCAAGGGGTGCTATCGTATGTGAAGTCACAGATGAGGAATCCCGAAAGAAGACGATGACCAAAGTACAGAGGATTGTATCTTCCCCCATAACTTGGGGAACAGTGATGGGAATTATCGCCTTGGCTTTTGCGGTGAATCTTGTGGAATTCGCCTGTTCAGCAGCAATTCCGGCGGTCTTCACTCGGGTGCTATCTCTGGCTACCCTCACCAACCTGCAGTACTACAGCTATATCCTGCTTTATGTCCTCTTTTTTATGCTTGATGATGCCGTTATCTTCGGTACAGCCGCCTTTGCTGCGACTTCTAGCCTGGGAGACAGGTATGCCAAGTATTCCAGACCGGTAGGCGCGACAATATTGATAATCCTGGGGCTGCTGCTCCTCGTCTGCCTTTACTCCAGCCAGTCTGAGTTTTTGAGACACATATGCAGTGTGCTCCAGCTCTAGTAAAGGCCTGGACTGATCTAGGTCACGGATTTCTGGAGTCTCATGATGCTCGAACCCCAGCATCCGATTAGAATACGCCCATCATCTCCAAGCCCGCGTAGACGAGAAAAGCAATGAAGATATACCTCAGTGGTCTGGCAGGCAGGGCATGTGCTGCCCGGGCTCCGACCTGAGCCAAAGGTATGCTGGTGGCAGCCAGGCACAGCCATATAGGCAAGTTTATATAACCTATGGAATGAGGGAGGAGGCCGGGGACTCCTAGTCCATTCACGACATAACCAACAATCCCACCAAGGCTGGCAAGTATTATGGATGCCACCGACGTTCCGACAGCGACATGCATGGGGAAGTTTAGGCCTAGCACAAGCACAGGGACTATTAATACGCCGCCGCCAAGTCCGGTCAGCCCGGTGACCATGCCTATGGGAAATCCACAAGCCGCTGCAAGCCCGAGATTTTCCCTTGGCTCTGCACCCTCCTTCTTGAACCTGGGCAGGATCCTCAGGCCCATCCATAGAGCTATAGCTAGTACAAACCCTCCGAAGCCCTTTTCCAGCATTTCGCCGGGAAGGTGAGCTGCTAGGGTAGCTCCGACCAGGGCCCCAACCAGTGCACATGAGCCCAGGACTAGGGCGGGTTTCCAGCGAATTGCCTGCTCTTTATTATGTCTCCAGCTCCCACTTATGGCTGTGGGCAAAATGACCAGCAGACTTGTGCCAAAGGCTATTTTGATGGCGAGATCCTGAGAAACGCCCATGGACTGGATAAGCCAGCAGCTGACAGGGATCATGACGGCACCACCTCCAATCCCGAGCAGTCCGCTGGCAAAGCCAGTACCCGCTCCTGCTGCCAGCAGTATGAAAATATGGGTTGTTGTCAGCTTCTTTCCTTTCCCAACTTGCCTTCAAGCCAGCCCCGTTTGACAATCGATCTTTCGTCGATTTCGGGAATGTAAGGCTTGATGTCCAGAAGCGGGGTGCCGTCTATGGCATCCAGTCCTTTCACCTTGAGGATATTCTTTTCTCTGGCTATCAGCTCCGCGACAGCCAATCCCAAGGGACACGGTCTATGCGGCGATCTGCTGGTGAATAGACCGTGGGGATCTTCGTCCCAGGGTGTCTTCACCAACAAGTGGTATCTCTCTGACCTATGAAACCAGTAGATGACGATGATATGGGAAAACCCTTCAATGTTTTGCAAGCCTTCTTCAAATTCCTTGAATACTTCTATCCGCGAGATTTTCTTGCTTCTGGACCGCTGGCAGGGCATCCGGCCCTTGTCCTTGTAGGGAGAATGAATTACCCCGATGGGCTTCAATTCCAAGCTCTCCATCTTTCTCACTGTTGGGCCGCTACTGCGTAACCTGCCAGACATTGAAATCACACAGCCTGCCTGCCATCTTGCCTGCTTCTGTAAGCTCTCTTCCACGACTCCTTTCTGGAGACTAGGTAGTCCTTGATTGCTTCTCTGAGCGCATTGGCTGCCAGAAGAGCGCAGTGGACATCATCTTCAGGTAGTCCGTCGAGTGCCTTCAGTATATCTTGGTCGGTAATCTTCCGAGCCTGAGACAGCGGCTTCCCCGTAGCCAGTTCGGTGAGGATGCTGCCTGAAGCAATGCTACACCCGCAGCCATCTGTCCAGAAAGAGACATTGATAACCTTCCCATCCTTTACCTTGAGGTATACTTCCATAGTATCCCGGCGGGGACCGGTTATCCTGGCAAATCCGTCGGGGGCGGGAATCTGGCCCAGATTTCTGGGATTTAGAAAATGGTCAATTGTCTTCTCTGAGTAGGCCTTTTTCATGTCATCCAGGACCGATTGTTCTAGCTCTTTGAATGAGTCATCAAATTTCTCTCCCATATACTGTGCTCCTCTAGAAAATGATTTCCCTGGCCAGACCGACATGTCGCACGGTGTACAGCTATTCTTGGGCCTTCCCATTTAGAGCCATGACCACATTGGCAAAAAGCTGAAACACCGCATTCGAACTATATTTCTCAATTTCGCCCTCATCACACAACCTCGCTAGCTCTGGGTCAATGGGCAACCTCCCCAGGAGAGGGGCTTCGGAAGCCCTAGCCATTTCCTCTCCCTTGCTCTTGCCGAAGACTTCCAGTTTTTTACCTGTCTCCGGTAATAAGAGATAGCTCATGTTCTCCACCACTCCCAGAACTCGAACATTCATCTTTTGTGCCATCCTCACTGCCTTCTTGACTATCATCTCGGTCAATTCCTGGGGAGTAAAGACGTCGATTACTCCTGTGATAGGTATTGCTTGCAGCACCGTCAATGGGGCATCTCCAGTACCCGGCGGCAGGTCTATGATTAGACAATCCAGCTTGCCCCAGAGAACTTCCTCCCAAAACTGCGTGATAGCTTTGGACATCAGGGGACCTCTCCAGATAACGGCCTCATCTTCACTTGGCAAAAGTAGATTCATGGACATAATTTCGATTCCAGACCGCGACAATATAGGTAGAATACCTGTCTCGCTGCCGCTGGGGCGAGTATTCAAACCGAACATTTTAGGGATACTGGGGCCCGTGATATCAGCGTCGAGTATGCCCACATCCTTCCCATCCCGTGCAAAGGAAGTAGCCAGCAAACTAGCTACCAGGGATTTGCCGACTCCTCCTTTGCCGCTCATTATCGCTATCACTTTCCCAATCTGGTTAAGCTCTTTAGCCTTTACTTCGACAAGGTCAACAGTCACTTCCTTCACTCCAGGAAGCTTGCTAACTGCTGCTGCCACCTGGTCCTTCAAAGATTTGTGATGTTCTGTAGGGATGGCAGCCGAAGCCAAAGTCACTTTCGCCTTGCCGTCATTGACTTCCGCGCTTCGAACCAGGTTCATCTGCACCAGGCTACGCATTATCCCGGGCACAAGCACTTCATCTAGCGCCTTTGCCAGTTTTGTCTCTGTTGGATTCACCAAATCACCCCCTGACTGTAGTTGTTGTAGTTCTGTTTAGTTTCCCCGACGGGTTACTCTCCGTGAAAATCGGCCTCTTGCCCCCCGCCCTTGATATTGCTTTGCTTTTCGCAACAAATGGTATATTTCCTCTACCTGCCTCTTGGTCTCCTCAAGCGGACCATCATTCTTAATGACAAAATCAGCAGCCTTAGTCTTCTCCCGAAGCGGAAGTTGGGATTTCACCCTGTTTTGCGCATCCTCCCGACTCATCCCTTTTTCTTCTAGTCGTCTTAACTGGGTTTCTTCACCGGTAGAAACAACAATTATCTTGTCCACAAATATAGGGCGAGTAAGTTCAAACAGTAGCGGGATCTCCTTGATAATCAGAGCATCAGGGTCATGGCTTTTTATCTCATCTGTGATTCTTTCGTCTTCCCTAAAGACCTCAGGGTGGACTATCTGATTTAGTTTCGTCACCTCTTTCTTGTCGGGAAATACCATATCGGCCAGTCTCTGCCGATTGATAGTCAGGTCTTCATTCAAAATACTTTTCCCGAAATACTCCGTTATCTCTTTCCAAGCCTTTGAACGGGGCCGCACCACCTCTCGGGCCAATTCGTCCCAATCAATTACGTAAGCCCCAAGGTCCTTAAAAAAACTGGCTACCGTGCTCTTGCCCGTGCCGATATTCCCTGTGAGACCAACAATGACCATTTCACGCTTACTCTCATCCTTTACGCCCGAAAGCACATTCCTTCATACCTCTTTCAATCTTCGCACAGTCCACTTCCTCCGAACCAAAGCCACCGCCTGGGCAGCCATTCCTTCTCCCCTGCCGATGAAGCCCAGCCCGTTGGTGGTGGTGGCTTTGACTGTGACTTGTGCTGAATCTACGCCTAAAGCCCCACTTATACGTTTTCTCATGTCAGGGACGAAGGGTGAAAGCTTCGGGCTCTGAGCTATGATGGTAACATCAATATTGGCTACTCCGAGTCCCTTGGCCTTAAGCAACTCTGCTGTCTCGCCCAACAAAACCAGGCTTGAAATATCTTTGTATTCCGGTTCACCGGAAGGGAATAAACTGCCAATATCGCCCAAATCGGCGGCGCCACATAAGGCATCTACTATGGCATGAACCACCACGTCAGCGTCGCTCCAGCCTGACAGGCCTTTTTCGTAAGGAATATCGACTCCTCCCAACACCAATCTGCGCCCGGAAACCAAAGGATGACTATCCCAGCCGATACCAACCCTTAATTCCTCTGTCTCCATTGTCTTGCGATGATACGCGCCAACGCCAGATCCTCAGGCGTGGTTACCTTTATGTTTTCATAATCGCCCAGATAGAGCTTTACCTGATATCTCAGACGCTCTGCAGCTGCGGCGTCATCGGTAACCTCCGCGGTGAGGTTCTCATAAGCCCTAGTTATGATATCAAAGCTGAATATTTGTGGAGTTTGCGTTGCCCATAACCTATTACGCTGAAGGGTTCTTTTGACCCATTCTGTACTACTAGCAAGCTTGACAGTATCTTTGACTGGTACCGCGGCTACGGCAGCTCCAGTCTCCGCGACCATCTTCAGACCATCTTCGATTAGATTCACGGTCAAAAAAGGCCGAGCCCCATCATGAATCATGACCCAATCACAGTCTCTGATTTGTCTTAGCCCTTCCTTCACCGAATCCTGTCTGCGCGCGCCGCCTCGGCATAGAGCAACCTTAGACCAGCCTCTCTCCTTTCTCAGTTTCTCCGCGCGACCGTAATCCTTATCATTCAATACCAGGACTATCTGCTGAACCAATCTGCATCTCTGGCAAGTATCCACAGACCAAGCTAGCAAAGGTTTCCCTCTCAGAGAAGAGAAGAGCTTGTTTGCACCTGCCATCCGCTGACTGGTCCCAGCAGCGACTATGACTACACCTAACCTGCCACTTCTATTCTTGTTCCCTGTTCTCACCCTTGGCAATTTCTCTCATCCCTTCCCTTGTAAGCGCCAATCTCAGAGCCTCAGCGACCGAGCCAGCCTGGAGCAATTTGATCTCGGCGGAGTCAACGGCCGGCCTCAATTTCAAGCCGGGCATAAGGCAAGATTTGAAGCCTAACCTTATGGCCTCGGCAATTCTTCTTTCGATCTGAGACACGCCTCTAAGCTCTCCATTCAGTCCCACCTCTCCCAGAGCAACCAACCTTGAAACTGGCTTGGCATCACGAAAGCTGGAAGCAATGGCTAAGGCGATACCCAAATCAGCCGCTGGCTCATTGACCCTTAAGCCACCAGTAACGTTGACTATAACGTCCTGATTGAAAAGCTTCAATCCGGCACGCTTAATCAACACGGCAATTATCAACAGCAGACGGTTGAAATCAATCCCGTTAGCGATGCGCCTTGGCGGAGAAAAGCTATTAGAGGTAGTCAAAGCCTGAATCTCCACCAGCAAAGGACGATTCCCTTCAAGAGTGGGGACCACCACCGAGCCCATAGTCTCATCCTTATATGCGGATAAGAGAACTTGAGAGGGATTATCTACCTCTGCTAACCCCCTATCACTCATCTCGAATATCCCCACCTCGTTAGTGGAACCGAAACGATTCTTCGCACTACGTAACACCCGGTAACTACTAAAAGGCTCTCCTTCGAAGTAGAGAACCACATCAACGATATGTTCCAGCGTTCCCGGACCGGCGATGGCTCCTTCCTTGGTCACATGCCCGGTAATCAGCAAGGGCACATTGTTTTGTTTCGCCCACCTCTCTAGCCTCCAGGTGCATTCCCTCACCTGAGAGATACTGCCGGGCATCCCGGCTACATCGTCTAAATACATGGTTTGAATGGAATCGATAATGGCCAACTCCGGGGAGAGTCCTTCCAGGCACTCTAGTACAGCAGCCAGATCGGGCTCAGAAAGAAAGTATATTCCCTTGCCCCCTATACCAAGTCGCTCACTTCTAAGCTTAACTTGACTAACAGACTCCTCGCCAGAGATGTATGCGACGATCTTATCATTTTCAGCCATAATCGCAGAAATCTGGAGCAAAAGCGTAGACTTGCCTATTCCCGGCTCGCCACCAACAAGCACCAGTGAACCTGGAACCAGACCCCCTCCCAGAACTCGATTCACTTCAGTGAAACCAAGGTGAAAGCGAGGGAAGTCCCCTCTCTGCACCTGGGAGAGTTCCTGGGGTTTGTTTCCGGTACCGTACGGACGGCCGGGGGAACGGGAGGAAATGAGCTTGGTTTCTACGAAACTATTCCATGCCTGGCAGTCAGGACAGTGCCCTAGCCACTTGGGACTTTCCTTGCCGCATTGCTGACAAACGAAGACACTTTTGAATCTGGATTTGCCCTGATTGTTAGATTTCAAGTTTGCTGGCCAAGATAACTAATACTCGATAATGGCTAGCTTTTCCCCGGTCTTAACTACCTGCCCTGGCGAAACTGCCACCTCTACGACCGAAGCTTTTGCTGGGGATAATATAGGATTTTCCATCTTCATGGCTTCGATGGTGCAAATCACACCACCCTCCTGCACTGTGTTACCAACGGTGACCTCAACCCGAACTATCTTCCCAGGTAATGGCGCCTCGATTACTTCTCTAGGCATATCTACACGGTCTCCTTAACCAATGGTCTCATTACAATTTTCTCCTCGACACAATCCACAACCACAGTGTCCCCAGGCATGAATTCTCCACGCAGCAAAGCCTCCGAGAGTTGATCCTCGACCAGATTCTGGATGGTGCGACGCAACGGGCGCGCTCCAAAGACAGGGTCATAACCCTTGTTGCCTATGAAGTCCCTAGCCCCATCAGTTACTTCTAGAGTGACGTTCTTTTCTTGAAGGGAAGCAACAACCTGGTTAAGCATCAGGTCCACAATCTGGCGGATATGCTGTTTATTCAAGGCATGGAACACGACCGTAGCATCAATGCGGTTGAGGAACTCCGGCCTAAATATCTTCTTCATCTCGCCGAGTACTTTTTCCTTCATCTTTTCGTACTCTACTTGCTGTTTTCCTTCGCCCTCAATATGCGACGAAAAACCAATGCTCATGTCGCGCTTAATAAGTTCAGCACCAACGTTGCTGGTCATGACTATGATGCTATTGCGAAAATCAACCCTTCGCCCCTTGGCATCTGTCAAATGACCATCATCAAAAATCTGGAGTAGAATGTTAAACACGTCGTAATGTGCCTTCTCGATTTCGTCGAGCAGGATAGCACAATACGATTTCCTCCTGACCGCCTCAGTCAATTGACCACCTTCCTCGTAACCGATATAGCCTGGTGGTGCTCCGACCAGGCGCGCCACGGTGTGACGCTCCATAAACTCAGACATGTCAAGCCTAACCAAGGCATCTTCGCTGCCAAACATGAACTCGGCCAGCGCCCTTACCAATTCAGTTTTGCCCACTCCGGTGGGGCCCAAGAAGATGAAGACTCCGATCGGGCGTCTCGGGTCTTTTAGCCCGGCTCGAGCTCTCCTCACCGCCTTAGCCACCGTAGTTATGGCCTCATCCTGACCGATGATGCGGTGGTGCAGAGCCTCCTCCATCTGCAAGAGGCGACTGGACTCATCGACGGTCAACTTTACCACAGGTATGCCCGTCCACATGCTGGCTACCTCGGCAATATCTTCTGAGGTTACCACAGGCCGACCTTGTTCCCGCTTAATTCGCCACTCCTTTTCCATGGTCTCGATCTTTTCCGTTAGCTGAAGCTCTCGAGCACGCAGCTCACCAGAATACTCATACTGCTGAGATGAGACCGCTGATTCCTTTTCCTTACGTACGCTCTCCAAAGCTCGCCTTGCCTCAGACAAGCCAATGGGAGCACTGCCCCGTTTGATGCGTACTCGCGAACCAGCCTCATCTACTAAGTCAATAGCCTTATCGGGTAAGAAGCGGTCCGCTATATACCTGGTAGCCAGCGTAGACGCTGTTTGCAAGGCCTCGTCGCTTATATCTAGTTGATGGAATTCCTCATATCTGTGTTTGATGCCTCGCAATATCTCCAGAGTCTCTTCCATAGTAGGTTCGGCTACCAGCACAGGTTGAAACCGCCGCTCCAAGGCGGGGTCCTTCTCCACATACTTCCGGTAGTCGTCCAGAGTGGTGGCACCAATACACTGAATCTCGCCGCGCGACAACGAAGGTTTCAGGAGGTTAGAGGCATCAACCGCACCTTCAGCTGCTCCAGCACCCACAATAGTCTGCATTTCATCAATGAATAAGATACAATTACCGGCAGCTTTCTCTTCCTCGATGACTTTCTTCAGTCTCTCTTCAAATTCACCACGATATTTCGTTCCTGCCACCAGGGCACCTATATCCAGGGCTATTATGCGCTTACCCTGCAAGACCTCAGGAACTTCCCCGGCTACTATGCGCTGCGCCAGCCCTTCCACAATAGCGGTCTTGCCCACACCTGCCTCGCCAATAAGCGCGGGGTTGTTCTTCGTGCGACGACTTAGGATTTGAATTATGCGCTCGATCTCTTTGTGACGCCCGATTATAGGGTCAAGTTTATCTGCCCGCGCTAGAGCAGTCAGGTCAGTCCCAAGCTGATCCAAGGTCGGCGTGCGTGTAGCAGCCCGACCTGTGGTACGAGTCCGCGCGCTTTCCTGCCTAGCAACTCGATTCACCTCATCACGCGTTCGCTCCAACGTAATACCAAAACTCTCCAAGACACTGAAAGCTACACCTTCGCTTTCCCGCAGCAAGCCCAGCAAGAGATGCTCGACGCCTATATAGCTGGAATTAAGCCGACGCGCCTCGTCAACCGAAAACTCGATGGCTCGTTTTGCCCGAGGAGCAAGGTCGACCTCGCCCTTGACAGCCCGGCGTTCTCCCTTGCCGATCACGAATTCTACAGCGGCCTGGATCTTACTCATCGAAATACCAAAGTTGCTCAGAACCTTGGCTGCAACCCCCAGCTCCTCTCCCGCTATTCCCAATAATATGTGCTCAGTGTCAATGTAGCTATGACCCAGGCGTTGCGCCTCTCCTTGAGCCCGAGTCAGCACTCTACGAGCTCCTTCGGAGAACCTTTCAAATCCTGTCCTCATTTCACCCCTACTCGTAATCTTGTCACAAAGTATAGAACATACAGCGGTTTCAGTCAACAAACCGACCTTACTTGAACTGATGCGTGGAATAATAATATACTATGGATGGTATAGGACTATTGTTGAAGGTCAACGGAAATGCGGGTCACCGGTGGCAAAGTCAAAGGCTCTCATCTGAAGACTCTACCCAGGCGCTCTATTAGACCAACGACCAGCGTGGTGAGACAAGCCATATTCTCCATTCTGGATAACAGCCCCGCCAATTGGCACCGCGTCCTTGATTTATACGCTGGCACTGGTGCCCTAGGTATCGAAGCTTTAAGCCGTAGAGCAGAATGGGTCGACTTCGTTGACTACAGAAGAAGTTGCTGTGACATTATCGGAAGCAATTTGGAAAAGATTCGGGAACTACACCGCGCGCACGTCTATTGTTGTAGTGTGAGCAAAGCCCTTAGCTTCCTTGAGAATAGTTATGACATCATCTTCGTAGACCCTCCTTACTCTGACCCTTCTATTGACAGTTTACTAGTCAATCTAGCTCAGTCGAAACTAGTTGGGGAAGACTGTATAGTTGTCCTTTGCCACGCAAATCGCTTCCCGTTAGGCTCCGATTACGATGGCCTTCATCTCATCAGACAGCGCCGGTATGGTGACACCTTTATCTTCATATACAAGAAGGAGGTTTAGCTATGGTCCTAGCAGTCTATCCGGGCACCTTTGACCCGCTCACCTACGGGCATATGGATATCATCGAAAGAGCAGCAGGGTTGTTTGGCAAGTTAGTTGTTGGCATCTATGAGAATCCCTCTAAACAGCCGCTTTTCCCTCTTGAGCAAAGGGTCAAGCTGGTGAGAGAAGCAGTGACTGGCCTGCCTAACGTGCATGTCAAAGCCTTCAAAGGACTGACTGTAGACTTCATACACCGGATAGGAGGGAGGGTTATGATCCGAGGGCTGAGAGCGAATTCCGACTTTGAGCGGGAATTTGAGATGGCACTGATGAACAGAAAGCTGGCGCCGGATATCGAGTTGCTATGCTTGATGACTAGCTCTCAATATCAATTCCTCAGCTCTTCTCTAATCAAGGAAGTGGCTAAGCTAGGAGGTTGTCTGGAGGGCATGGTTCCTGATCATGTCGCCCTGGCGCTGAGAGATAAATTCTCCGCCCCTATTGAGGTTGCCACTGGTAAGCGCAGGATGTAAAATTACTGGCTAAAGATTAAGGAGGTAACAAGAAGATGGCATACAAAATCACTGAAGAGTGCATTAGTTGTGGGGCCTGTGAACCAGAGTGCAAGAATGAGGCCATAACCGAGGGGAAAGAGATCTATGTTATTGACCCTGCTAAATGCACTGAATGTATCGGGTGGTTTGAATCATCCAAATGTGCTGAGGTTTGCCCCGTGGATGCTTGTGTTTCTGACCCCGCGCACAAAGAAACCCGAGAGCAGCTGCTAAACAAGTGGAAGAAGCTGCACCCGGGCAAGACTCCGGCCAGCACCTAGCATCGAGCTTCTTGAATATTCTAGGCAAAAAGCCGCTGGCCATAGTGGAGGATACTCTTGATGTGGTCCCAGAATGATAGGTCGCTATAAGATCTCAGTCCGCAATAGCGGCCACTGCATTGATTGGCTCGGGAGAATCTCTCTACCATCTTTCTCCGCGTGGCCTATTTACGGCGGTGTATCGAACAAGGAACAATGCTTCCATCGGGCATTACAATAAGAGATCTTACGGCAGCCCTGCAGTCCGGCCTACAACCTTGTTCAAGCAATCTCAGGGTATTGAGAAGCATAGCTTCAGGGTTGGCTATTTGATTGTCTCGTTTTCTTAACGCTATGAATTCATTAATGGTGTGCCGCAGTATTCTCGAATCCTCTCCATTGCTGAGGCAATAGTCCTCATTCCCAGTTCGCAGTGGACTATATGAACTATAGGATATGTCTAGAGCCCACTCAATGCCCTCTTCCGGCAAACGCGATATCTCGCCCATATTGGCTTTGCGCATAGCTGTGTTCAACACAAAGTCCCAAAATTGCAGCCTAGCTAGTGTGCCAAGGGTTCGTTCCAAATGCTTGAAGAGACCAGGCCTCCTTCGAAACTCATCCTGTCACTCATCAGAAAAATCAGGTGAGACGGAGAATTGATTCACTCCTGCTTCGCACACCTGCAGATAATTGTCCTGGTTCAACACCATACCATTGGTAACGAGTGTCAGGTACGGTGTATCATTGGATTGCCTGACTGCCCCGATGAACGCTGTTACATCTTTACGTAGCAGTGGTTCGTCACCAGAGAATAGTGCTACGGCCGGACTCAAGCGTCGAGCTAAGTCTCCGTAGCCCTCTGGTTTGATTTGTTCTTCATCCTTCGTGAACCCCACAAGGTCACAGTAGCGCCAATTTAGGTTGATTGAAACCAGTTACCGTCCGCTCCTCTAGTGTTGAGGAAACAATCAATAGACACCTCTCATTGAGAAACTATCTGCCGTGCGTAGGTAGGGAAGTTTCTGACCTGGCCCCAAAATGACATCTCGCTGTAGGATCTTATAGAGACGTAACAATCACCACACCGGTTGCTCTGGGAGAATTTCTCTATCATCTCCTTCCGAGTAGTATACTTGCTGCGGCGGTGTGAACAGGGAATTAGGCTCCCGTCAGGCATTACGACGAAAAACCTTATCCCTGCCTTACAACCTGGCATGTATCCCTGTTCAAAGAATTTCAAAGTATCTCGAAGTGTGAGTGCCGGGTTAGCTAGATGAGTGCCTTGCCTTTTCAATATCATTAATTCGTTAATGGCCTGCCGTAAAGTTTCCAAGTCCTCTCCATTGTTCAGGCAGTAATTCTTATTCCCTGTCCGCAACGGAGTATACGCACTGTACGATATATCTACGCCCCACTCAGCAGCCTTTTTGGCCAAAGGCAATATCTCCCTCAGGTTGGCCTTGGTTATAGCCGTATTCAAGATAATATCCCGAAACCCTAGCTTTGCCAGCCGGGGGATACTCTGTTCCAAACGCTCATAAAGACCACTCCGTCGCCGAAATTCATCATGCCGTTCATCAGGGAAGTCGAGTGATACTGAGAATTGATTCACGCCTGCTTCACGTAATTCTAGATAATTGCCCTCATTCAACAGTACTCCATTGGTAACAAGTATTGCGTATTGGACGCCCGCCTGTTTGATAGCCTGGACTATGGCTGCTATATCCTTACGCAGAAGTGGCTCACCACCAGAGATTTGCACTGACAGCGGCTTTAGACGTTGAGTTAAGTCTCCATACTCCTCTGGCTTAATCTGTTTCTCATCCTTTATTACGCCTCCAAGGTCACAGTGACAGCAATTACAGTTGCAGGAAAGTGTTACTTCATAAGAAACTATCAGAGGACGGTTAGTTATGTAACTGCCTATTGCCTTGCCGGCAAGCTGAATTCCTTGAAACGGAGAGAGTTTTGCCACTTGTTATCCTATTGTTTCAAACCAATTGATGCCTAGCTATCCAATCCTGATGAATATGCAGACCCTAGTCTATCCGTGATTTTACCTAAAGTCCAGCCAGGATGGGATAGACCGTCTGGTCGTTCCTATACTCTTGGCGAAGTAACCATGTTCACCAAGTCAGCAGGATGCTCGTCCCCCCCTCGAGGATCCGGGCCGAACAGAGAAACGACTGCAATTTTCATCCCACTACTTGAAACCAATCAGGGTACAGTAATCCAGTCTTGAGGGAAATGTCAGCACGATTTTATTCGTCATCTTGCCCAAGCTAGAGTTAACGGAAACTAGATTTCGTAATGGCTTGTACAATCTCAAATATCTCAATATCGGTATGAACAGCATAAGTGAACTTATCGACTCTTTGTAAGAGACAGCAGTCATGTTCGTGAACCCCGCATTCTTGAGAATGTTTGTAAGGGTTCTGGTGCTAAATTGGTTGATATGAAGCCTGGTGATACACCACCACCTTTTCTTCAGAATCCTTGCTGGTATCCCTTCAATATCCGGGGTCGTTATCACAACCATCCCTCCTGGCTTGAGTATCCTATGAACTTCTTCGAGAACAATGAGTGGGTATAACATGTGCTCCAGGACCTGCCATAGAGTAACCACATCAAAATGGTTTTCAGGAAACCGCAGTTCTTCAAAGGGTTTCGCTTCTACATCTAGGCCGAACTCCTTTCTTGCATACGCTGCGGCATCCTCCGACGGTTCAACCCCTTTGGTGGTATATCCAAATTTGGAGGCGCTAAATAAGAAGAACCCTTCACCACAGCCTATATCCAAGAGACGTGTGCCATCACTATATTTCTTGACTAATTGTACTTGTGATTTAGTAGCCCGTAAACGACTGTCCCTGATGACAGCGGCGTCAACACTCTTCATTTGGGAGTAAGCTTCGTTGATGTTGCCTTCATTCTCGATAGGATTTACATAAATGAGATGACAGTTCTTACACTTGACGTGTCTGCCACGCCTCTCTCCCCACAACATATATATGGTCTCCACCACTCCTCGCGAGTCACTATCTTCCAGATTAGACTCAAAGAGCACCTCAAAATCATTCTGCCCGCAACCGGGACAGTTGCGATATTCAAAACGTGAATCCATCTCATGCAACCCTTAAAGTCTTGAAGGTGTTAGTCTTCTTTATAAGTAGTAGCTACAACCTCGAGAAAGGCAGAACGGAATCTCCCCTTTTCTCACCGCACAACTCATTGTTCGTCTGGCAAGGTAGCTACGTCCCTCAAGTCGGCAGGATGCTTGTCCATCATCTATCCAAGAATTTCCAGGCAATAACGCTTGGAGCTATGGCCGGGAAAAAATAACTAAATGCTGTACCAATCATGTAGATAATGTATTGAAGGGGCCTGAAGAAGATGGGGGGAGAACGCCACCAGATGTCTCCTACAGTTAACCCTCTTATGCCCTTACCTCTAATGACAAAACCGCTTGCCCTTAGTTCCTCGAAACTCCAGACGTATCTATGTTCCTCGTAAGGATTCCCATAGTAATCATGATGCGGGCACTTGCGTATGGGGGTGGTTAACAAGATCGCCTCCCTCGACACCCTTTCAAGCTCCCTCAGAGCTTTTTGTCCATCCTCTTTGTCAAGGTGTTCTAGCACTTCAACAAAAACTGCCAAATCGAACTGCTTATCCTTGATAGGAAGCGCCCTCACGTCTCCACAGATAACACCCTGGTAAATGCCTCTGCCATTGGATGCTCGAACATTAGGCTCATAAATATCCAACCCTATAGCATAAAATCGTTGGGTTTTGATAAGTTGTGACAGAGCACTATAGCGGCCGAAACCTATATCCAGTATCCTGGCACCTGCCCTACCTCTAAAGGCCTTCCAGATGGCCACGTTTCGCCCAAAGGTGCCAAGGCAGAACAAAACCAGCCAGTTTATCAGCCTGTGCAAATGTGTGTCTCTCATGGTCCTACGTGAACCGTGTTTTCAGAAGGCGAACTCACTTTGGAAAACCTCTAGAGGCTTTCAGCTTTCCTATAAGCAGCAGCCACGGCCTCGATAAGAAGAGAACGGAACCTCCCCCTTTCTAACTCAAGAAGAGCCTCGGTAGCGGTCCCCCCCGGCGAGGTAACCATGTTCCTCAAATAAGCCGGGTGCTTCCCTGTCTGCTCAGCAGTATGAGTAGATCCGAGTACGGTCTGTATAACCGATTCTTGGGCCATATCCCGAGGCAAGCCGATATGCACACCAGCATCGACAAGCGCCTCGATAAAAAGAAAAACATAAGCCGGACCACTTCCACTCAAAGCAGTGGCCATATTCAGATATTTCTCGTCAGTGACGTAAATCTCTTTGCCAAGAGCTCTCAGCACAGTCTGAGCGAACTCCTTTTGCCTTTGGTCAGTTTCAGTAGTTGCTGTCCAAACGGTCATCCCCTCGCCAATTTGCGCTGGCATATTTGGCATAGCTCGAATTACAGAGGAATGGTTCAAACCCCGGCATAGAACAGACAGACTAGCCCCAGCCACTATAGACAACACCGATTTCTCAGGGGCCAGACCTTTGATCTCATCCATTACCTGGGACAGATTCTGGGGCTTCACTGCCAGAACAATAAAGTCAGCATCCTTCACGCCCTGTCTGTTATCGGGTAAAGCCCTAACTCCGTATTCTCTGCTCAACAGTTCACGTCGCACCGGACTGATATCGCTTACCACCATATCTTGTGTCGCAGTCACCTTTTTAGTCAACAGACATTTAATCATCGCTTCCGCCATAGCCCCACCCCCAACAAACGCTATCCTTGTTTTCTTCTTTTCCATGATACCGTCACCTCTTCCTCTTACTACATCCGTCACGATGCTACCACAATGTTTACCACTCTCTTCGGGGCATAAATGACTCTGGCAAGCTTCTTGCCACTAATATAACCCTTCACTCGCTGTCGACCCAGCGCCAACTCCTTGGCCTCCACCTCGCTTATGGAAGCAGGCACCAGAACCTTATCACGAAGCCTCCCATTTACCTGAATGACTAACGTGATCTCCTCCTCCTTGGCTAGTTCCTCGTTGTATTCGGGCCATCGCTGGTTATGCACAGTATATGGATGCCCCGACCTGTTCCATAGCTCCTCGGCAAGATGCGGGGCACTTGGTGCCAGGAGACGGAGAAAATAGCTAATGGCTTCTTTCCACACCGGAATTGACACTAGCCCGCCTTCTTTGATCTTGGATAGGTAGTTGCTAAATTCCATGAGGGTTGAAAGCATGGTGTTGAAGCGGAACTTCTCCAGATCAGCAGTTACCTCTTTGACTGTCTTATGAGTCAGATGAAGGAGTTCTTTCTCAGCTTCAGGATCAACAGCACGGCTGGCATAATCCGTTTCCACCAGACCCCAGACCCGGTTCAGCCACCGACTGACGCCTACAATGCCCCTGTCATTCCACTCCCCTCCCAACTCCCACGGACCAATGAACATCACATATCCGCGAACGGCATCAGCCCCTAATTTGGCCACATACTCGTCACAGCCAATGACGTTGCCTCTAGATTTGCTCATCTTGTCACCACCATAGATTATGGTTCCCTGATTGAATAAACGAGTAAAAGGTTCGTCAAACTCAACCAAGCCCATATCCCTTAATGCCTTGATGAAAAAACGGGCGTAGAAAAGATGCATGACTGCATGCTCGGCTCCGCCACTATACAAATCCACCGGCAGCCAGTATTTCACCTTGGCGGCATTGAAAGCGGCAGTCCTGGTTTTGGGACTGGTGTATCTCAAGAAATACCAGGAGGAACACATGAAAGTATCCATAGTGTCAGTCTCTCTTCGTGCCGGCCCGGAGCATTTGGGACAAGAGGTATTGACGAATGACCGGCAGTATTTAAGCGGGGATTCCCCAGTCGGCCTAAATTCTGCGTCAGGAGGAAGCAGAACAGGTAAATCCTCTTCAGGCACAGGCACTATGCCACATTTATCACAGTAAATCATGGGGATGGGTGCACCCCAATACCTCTGTCTGGAGATGAGCCAATCGCGAAGCCGGTAAACAACTGTGCGCCTGCTCAACCCTCTTCCCTCTAGCAAAGTACAGATAGCCTTACAACCCTGTTCGCTAGACAAACCACTGAACTCGCCAGAATTGACCATTGTACCTGGCCCGGGATATGCCTCGGCCAGCTCCTCACCGGTCCAGTCTGGAGGACCAATAACTGTTCGCACAGGCAGGTTAAACTTTCTGGCAAATTCCAGGTCCCGTTCATCGTGAGCTGGTACTGCCATCACTGCCCCCGTGCCATAAGTCGGAAGTACATAATCAGCGATCCAAATAGGCACTCTCTCTCCGTTTATCGGATTAACAGCGTGGCTTCCCAGAAAGACCCCTGTCTTCTCTCTGCCCAGTGCCACTCGTTCGTACTCGGTCTGCCGCCGACACCAGGCAATATACTCCTCCACTTGAGCCCCATGTTCAGGCTTGGTCAATCGAGGGACTAAAGGGTGCTCCGGAGCGAGGAGGAAGAAGGTCACCCCAAAAATGGTATCCGGCCGTGTAGTAAACACTCTTATCTCTTTCTGCTCTAGTCCCTCGTCTTCTAGACGGAAGGAAATCTCTGCCCCCTCGCTCTTGCCCACCCAGTTCTTCTGCATTGTCTTTATGCGCTCCGGCCAGTCTAGGCGTGTATGATCGAGCAATTCCTCGGCGTATCTAGTAATTCTAAGAAACCATTGCTCCAGCTCTCTTTTGGTCACCGATGTGCCGCACCTCTCACAGACATCCTCCCCTATTACCTGTTCATTAGCCAGCACCGTCTGGCATTTGGGACACCAATTGACCGGTGCCTTGGCTCGATAGGCGAGCCCAGCGTCATAGAATCTGAGGAAAAACCACTGCGTCCATTTGTAATAGCTAGGCAGGCAGGTGACTACTTCGCGGTTCCAGTCGTATACTGCCCCCATACTCCTGAGTTGGCGGCGCATATTGTCTATGTTTTTCATCGTCCAGTCATAAGGGTGAATTCCATGGCTGATGGCTGCATTTTCCGCAGGTAACCCAAAGGCATCAAAACCCATGGGATGAAGCACATTGTAGCCCTGCATCCTTTTGAATCTGGCATAGGTATCTGCAGGCGCCATAGCGTACCAATGACCGATGTGAAGGTCTCCTGAGGTATAGGGAAACATGGTCAAGGCGTAAAATTTTGGGCGGCTTTTGTCTTCCCGCACATCATAGATATGGTCAGCTGCCCATTTCTGTTGCCATCTTCTTTCAATTTCCTGAGCATTATACTTTTCGGTCATATTCGCTAAAGTTTAACCTAAGTCGCTGTGAATTGAAAGCCCTCTCTGCTACTGGAAATCCATGCGCAGTACGGCAAAGGAAAACATGTGAGAGAAGAGCGGCTTCTTGTACTGGAGAACGAGACGAACGTTCTCGGAGGAGAGAAGCAGTGAACAGGAAAAGGAATTCAACCCCTGGGAGCTGGATTACGTGCTTTCCAGCCGAACTGAACCGGCGCGCCCCTGCTGTCAGAAAACCCCAGGTACTTTGGTGAAACCCACTCAGATCTCCAGGGGCGTATCGAACCTAAGATATGGACACGATCAACCTTCGGCGGACAACAACCTCTAATCCATTACTTCTGCTACCAATTCCAGAAGTACGGTGCTCTCCAGGCTACAACTATCGGGCCGGGACTCTTGTTCTGTCGCCTGCGGGGTTCCCGCAGGCCTCAACCACACGATAGCCGGTGCGCGAATCCTTCGACACCCGCTGACCGCCGAGGATGCTCAGCGTCTCTCTATTCTGAATACTTTTGTCCCGCACACCGGACAAACACCTTGAGTGGCCGGCCTGCGATTCTTGAGCATGACCCGCCGCGGGTTGCTTATCTCCCTCTTTTTCCTGCACTTCATACAATAAGCTGTTGCCATCTTGCCCTCCTTCTATTTCTGCTATTGCTATATTGTTACTATAAGGGCAAAGCTTTGTCAATACCTTTTGGACTCTCTCAGCAAAGATTGGAGGGTCTTGGCAAACCAGGCAGGAGCCAAAGAGCATCTCATTTCTGGCTACCGGGTCACATCTATCGTCTCAGTTGAGAGAAGCTGGTAGCAGCTGCAATGCCACTTTGAGCCGTCTTAGACATTTCTCTTTTCCCAGCACTGCCATGGTCTGAAATAGTGGTGGTGCCGCAGTACGACCCGTGATAGCTGCCCTTAGCAATCCAAATAGCTCACCAGTGGCCAAATTCAACTCTGTGGCCAGAGACCGCAAGATACCCTCGAGTGTAGCAGCATCCCAAGTTGCTGCTTGTTCTAACTGCTGCGAAGCAATCGTAATAGCTTCAGCCGCTGACTTAGCATCTAGTTTGCTTTTCAAAAGCAGGCCTGTATCATATGACAACTCGTCAAGGAAGAAAAAACTGGCAAGCTGAGAAACCTCGGCCAGAGTTTTGGCTCGTTCTTGAATGAGTGATAGAACCTGGCTGACGTAGCTCTCATCCAATGGGCGCTTCACCAAGTCTGGTAAGTCTTTATCTAGAAATGGCGTAGCTCGACGGGCGAATTCTTCGAGGCTCAGCCTGCGCAGGTAAACCCCGTTCATCCATTCCAGTTTCTCCTTATTGAAGATAGCCCCTGTTTTGCCTACCCTTTCCAAAGAGAAGTGCCTTATCAATTCCTCTCGAGACAGCAACTCAGTTCGGTCATCGAGCGACCACCCTAAAAGCGCTAGGAAATTGACCATGGCCTCTGGTAAATATCCTTCCTTCTGATATTCGTTAATATTGGCGGCACCGTGTCTCTTGGATAATTTGGCACGGTCGGGTCCCAGAATCATGGGCAAATGGGCAAACTGAGGAGCCTGCCAGCCAAGAGCCTGGTAAAGCAGAACATGGCGAGGAGTGCTGGAGAGCCACTCCTCGGCTCTGAGAACGTGTGAGACGGCCATCAAATGATCATCTGCTATATTAGCCAGGTGATACGTGGGATAACCGTCGGATTTAAGCAGAACAAAGTCGTCTAGCGTGTCGTGCTTGAAAGTCACCCTGCCATAAATCAAATCATGGAAAGTGGTTTCACCTTCAAGAGGTGTCTTGAACCGAATCACAGAAGTAGCACCCGCTGCCTTCAGCTGGGTTCTTTGCCATTGTGTCAGGTTCCGACAACGTCGATCATACTTCGGCGGCTGCTTACGTTTCATCTGTTCCTGCCGCATTGTCTCCAATCGTTCCGGAGAGCAATAGCACAAATATGCATGATCCTCATCAAGCAATCTCTGTGCGGCTTCATGATAAACAGACAACCGTTGCGATTGGAAATAAGGCCCTTCGTCCCAGTCCAGTCCCAGCCACCGCAGGCTATCCAATATTACATCCACCGCTCCCTCCACCTTACGAGCCATGTCGGTATCTTCAATCCGAAGAATAAAGACTCCGCCATGGTGGCGAGCAAAAAGCCAGTTGAATAGAGCCGTTCTTATATTGCCTAAGTGCGGATACCCTGTAGGACTGGGCGCAAAACGAACCCTAACCGCTGTTGGCGACTCAGACTGCATTGGGCTGTATTCTAAATCTGGGCCTGGTCCTATTTGGAGAGTGTTTGATATATATTTCTTAGCCGATCCAGGTATTTCCTCAATCTCTGAGCAAGTTGCTCAACCTGATTGAGGGCATTCTTGGTATCCTCCATCTCGGTAGTTATCTTGAATAAGATCTCGTCCCGCCTTTGACCCAGATCAGTCTCAATATCAGACATTTCCCCCACGTTGGACAAGAAGCTACTTTCCCGCTTTCCTTGCTCTCTAGCCAGTTCCTCATAGGACTTCATGTCATCAATTTCCTTTCTTTTCGTATAGAGAATACTGAATTGTAACATGGCTGGATGACTCAGACAAGACCTTGATTTGAGAAGATGCTTGCGGACATTGCTGATTCCTCATTCGCTCATGCAAAATTTCATTCTTTCCTATATATTATTAAGGGTCGTTGTTCTTGTTGTAGCTGCAGAATCCGATGCGCCAGTTCAACATAGTCTCCGATTTTCATCTTACCGGTGACCAGCCTCAGGCAGTGGACAAGCTGGTCAGGGGTCTGAGGCAAGGGTACCGGGAGCAGACGTTGCTGGGAGTCACCGGTAGCGGCAAAACCTTCACCATGGCAAACGTCATAGAGAGGATGCAGCGACCGACCCTTGTTATCTGCCACAACAAGACCCTGGCAGCTCAGCTAACAACTGAGTTCAAGGAATTCCTTCCCGAAAATGCTGTGGAGTATTTTGTGAGCTACTATGACTATTATCAACCGGAGGCTTACATCCCTAGCACCGACGTATATATTGAGAAGGAAACTGATATAAATGAGGAGATTGACAAACTACGGCATGCGGCGACCATGTCCGTCTTTACCCGCCGAGACGTAGTTGTCGTCGCTTCGGTCTCCTGTATTTATAGTCTGGGCGCGCCTGAGGAATATCATGCTTTCGCCCTTGCCGTTGAAACAGGCAAACATTACAAACGAGACAGATTGGTCCGCCACTTGGTGGATATGCAATATGAGAGAAACGACTATGATTTCACCAGAGGCAAATTCCGTATTCGAGGCGACACCCTGGAAATTCAGCCTGCATACCAGGAGATAGCTCTCAGAATCGAGTTCTGGGGAGACAAGATTGAACGTATTGTGGAGATTGACCCTCTAACTGGTGAATTACTGACTAGCCTGGATCAAGTGGATATTTATCCCGCAAAGCACTTTGTTACCTCTCAACAAAAACTGCTCGCGGCAATCGAAGACATTAAAGTGGAGCTAGGACAAAGATTGGAGGAGTTGAAGAACCATGGAAAGCTACTGGAGGCGCAGAGGCTTGAGGCGCGCACTAATTATGATATTGAGATGCTCCAGGAGGTGGGGTACTGCACCGGGGTAGAGAATTACTCCCGCCATCTTCAGCGACGGGCACCGGGAAGCACCCCGTGGACCTTGCTGGATTATTTTCCGGATGACTTCTTATTGTTCATTGATGAATCACACATGACGCTGCCTCAAATAAGAGGCATGTACCACGGTGACATTTCTCGAAAGCAGACATTGGTTGACTACGGTTTTCGCCTCCCTTCAGCCCTGGATAACCGCCCTCTGCATTTCGAGGAGTTCAACCAGCACATCAACCAGGTTATTTACGTCTCAGCCACACCCAAGCCCTATGAGTATGAGCGTAGCCAGCAAGTAGTGGAGCAATTAGTCCGTCCCACCGGCTTACTCGAGCCTACAGTGGAGGTTAAGCCAGTTAAAGGGCAAATTGATGACCTTATTCATCAGATAAAGACCCGCGTCGCTAGGGCAGAGCGTTGTCTGGTGACTACACTGACCAAGCGAATGGCAGAGGAATTGAGCGATTACTTGAAAGAAATGGAGATCAAGACTCATTACCTGCATTCGGAAGTGGAGACTCTGGAGCGAGTGGAAATTCTCCGTGATTTGCGTCTGGGCGTCTACGATGTGGTAGTGGGTATCAATCTGCTGCGTGAGGGGCTGGATTTGCCTGAGGTGAGCCTAGTAGCCATACTCGATGCCGATAAGGAAGGCTACCTCAGATCCGAGGAAGCACTTATACAGACCATGGGACGTGCTGCCAGACACATAAATGCTCATGTCATAATGTATGCTGATACTCTTACTGAATCCATGCAGAAGGCGATAGAGGAAACCCGGCGCCGGCGCCAAGTTCAGGAAGCCTACAATAAGGAGCACGGCATCAGTCCACAGGGAATAAGAAAGGCGGTCAAAGATATAACCGAGAGGGTTCAGGCGGTCGCCGAGACAAGAACTCCCTATACGGTCGCTTCTATTTCCAGTGAGGAAATGCTTCGCCTTATCAAGCAACTGGAATCAGAGATGAAAAGAGCGGCTAGAAATCTGGAATTTGAGAAGGCGGCCATGATTCGCGACCGCATTATCGAGCTAAGAAAAGACGATGACCTACTCTCACCCTGACCAAATGACGATCGGGCATCGCTTCCGGCAGAGTTGGCCTATTTGAACCTAATCTAGCTTATTCTTCTCACTGCAAGAATCTCGTCACCCCATGTCCTGTCATAGCCCGGGCTTACAAATGCGGCAGTTTTGTACCTGCGGGAGCCGCTAATGGTAGTGAATCGTCAAAACGATGTGGCGCTTTGTAGCAGCCTTCTAGTAGACGAGGGCAGCTCGAAACGGCGGGACTAAAGTAATGAGGGTAACAGGTACAAATGGGTGATTGACGCGTTTCACTACGCATGCCTATATTAATGCTATGCTTTGGCATAGTTGAGCACTTTCATGAGAGGAAGATATGCCTGTTGTTATTAATGACCAGACTTACTATAGAACGGCCGAAGTCTGCCGGATGGTCGGCATCAGTAGAAACACTCTCTTCAGGTGGCTGAAGGAGGGAATGGTCTCCGATGTCGAGTATCGGGACTGCCGAGGTTGGAGGCTATTTACCCCAGTTCAAGTGGAGGCCATTACAGCCAAGACTAGCCATGTGTCTGCGATAAGTCGGAGCGGCTGAGGAGCTAAACGAATGAAATCACTGATATCCACGGTTAAACGCAGGGACGACGACGAGGTGTTAAAGACTCTGAGCGAGGAATTGCCGGTTGGGGTCTGCATCATGCAGGATGGGAAGTTCTGCTATGTAAATAACACCTTCCCAATTGCCATCGGCTACACGGTGGATGAATTGGTGGGCAGGGGTTCCTTGGAGATTATTGCTCCTGAAGATAGAGAGATGGTGAAGGAAAACACGACGAAAATGTTGAAGGGAGAGCTGCGTTCGCCATATCAATTCAGGGTGACTTGTAAGGACGGCGATACCGTTTGGGTTATGGCGACGGTTAAACCCATCCAGTACCATGGGAAGAGGGCAATCTTGGGCAATTACATGGAAATCACCGAGCGTAAGCTGTTGGAGGAGGCAGCCAGAGAGAGTGAAGAGAGGTACAAGGAACTTGCTAACAGCATCACCGATGTCTTTTTCGCCATGGATCAGAATCTGAAATATACCTATTGGAACAAGGCATCCGAGGTTTTGACAGGAGTTCGAGCGCAGGATGCAATTGGGAGGTCCATTCAAGAGGTGTTTCCAGACAGGCCTTGGCGGAGGAAGGCGGAAGAGATGTACCGTAAGGTGCTGAAGACGCAGCAACTCCAGACTTTTGTCAACGATTATGATATTGACGGCAGGCACTACATTCTGGAAATCAGTGCTTATCCTGCGCGAGGCGGTGTTTCGGTTTTTGTCAAAGACGTAAGCGAGCGCAAGCGAGCAGAGGAGGCCCAGAGAGAAGCTGAGGAGGAAACGCGTGTTTTGCTCGAGGAAGCGCCTGTCAGCATAGTTCATACAGATCTGAAGGGCGACATCATCTACGTCAATGAGAGGTTTGAGTCAGAGTCAGGTTACTCACGGCGAGAGGTCATCGGGAAGAGTGGCTTTCAATTGGGTTGGTTCCCCGCCGGTACACTGAAATTCCTAGCAGAAAGAATGGTGGCTAGATTGGGAGGGAGTCCTGCCCAGCATTGGGAAACTCAGTTCAAATGCAAGGATGAACGATGGATTTGGATTGACCTTGAGGCCAAAGTACTGAGACGACACGGAGTTCCGATTGGCTTCGAAATCATTGCCACAAATATCACCGAGCGCAAGCAGGCAGAGGAGGCGCTCAGACAGTCTGAAGAGAGATACCGGACTATTCTTGAGGAGATGGGCGACGGTTACTTCGAAACTGACCTCGCCGGCAATCTCACTTTTGTTAATGATGCGCTGATTCGCCTCTCAGGCTATTCCAGAGAAGAGATGATTGGTATGAATTTCAGAGCCTTCACACCCGAAGAGAAGGTCAAGCCTGTTTTCGAGGCCTACAACCGCATGTATAGGACAGGTGAACCGTTGTACGACCTTCCCACCGAGGTTGTTCGCAAGGACGGAGGACGCAGATTTGCGGAAACCTCGGCTTTCCCGATCAGAAACGATAGAGGTGAAATCGTCGGCTTCCGGGGGGTGCGGCGCGATATCACGGCACGCAAGCAGATGGAGGAAGCGCTACGGCACTCCGAGGAGAAGTATCGCACTATACTGGAGGAGATGGAAGATGCCTATTTCGAGGTGGACCTTGGCGGACACCTCACCTTTGTTAATAGGTCAGTGTGCCGTGACCTGGGATACTCGAGGGAAGAGCTGATGGGGAAGAGCTACAAGGCCTTTACAGCCGAAGAAGATATGGAACCGTTATTTCTGGTCTTTAACGAAGTGTATCGGACCGGTGCGCCGAACAAGGGCTTTCCTTGGAAGACCGTCCGTAAAGACGGCACCCATGGGTTTGCCGAAACATCGATCTCTCTACTCAGGAATAACAAGGGTGAGACTATCGGGTTCCGCGGCGTGGGGCGTGACATCACCAACCGCAAACGAGCGGAAGAGAGACTGCGGCAAAGCGAAGAGAATTACAAGACCTTGTTCGATAGCTCGGTCATCGGCATGTATGTTCTGGATGTTGAAACTATGAAGGTAGTGATGGGCAACCAGGCCGCCAGAGAAATGGCAGGACTTAGCTCCGAGGGGAACGGCATCGGCATGAATCCGCTTGACTTCGTCATTCCTGAGGATAGAGCGCAAGTTCTTGAGATTGCCATGAAAGAGTTCGAGCAAGGCCTGCGGCGCACACATGAGGTTCGAGTAATAGGCAGAGATGGCCGAATCGGATGGATAAGCATTTCAGCTGCCAGGGTCATGCATGAAGGAAAACTGGCAGCCTTGGTTTCTTTTACCGATATCACCGAGCGCAAAAGAATGGAGGAAGCACTGCGTCAAAGCGAAGAGAATTATCGAGCTTTGTTTGATAACTCGGTCATAGGCACAATTGTTTTGGATGCTGAGACTATGCAAGTGTTGGTGGCTAATCAAGCTGCTGCGAGAGTGTTCGAGTTTAGTTCTATAGAGGAAGGCATCGGACTAAATCCGCTTGACCTCATTCCTCCAGAGGACAGGGACACTGTTTCTGAACTTATTATGAAGGAGCTGTTTGAGCAAGACTTGCGGACAACTCACGAATTGCGTGCAATAACCAAGCATGGCAGAGAACTGTGGATAAGTGTGACCGCTGCAAGAATTGTGCATGAGGGCAGATTAGCGGGTCTGATTTGTTTTACCGACGTTACTGAGCAGAAGCGCCAGAATGAGCGGCTTATGATGACCGACCGGCTGGCTTCGATTGGAGAACTGGCCGCCGGTGCTGCCCATGAACTTAACAATCCGCTTACAAGCATAATTGGTTTCTCCCAGTTGCTGATGGAGAAGCAAGCATCTGACGATATCCGCGAATACCTGAAGCTTATCAATAGCGAGGCTCAGCGGGCTGCCAACGTAACCACCAACCTTCTTACGTTTGCCCGGAAGCACAGGCCGGTGAAGCAACCTACTCATATTAACGACGTCATTGAGGATGTGCTCAAATTGCGAGCTTATGCACATAAATCAAATTGTATCGAGGTTCAGAGACATCTGGCCTCTGATCTTCCTGAGATTCCCCTTGACTATTTCCAGATGCAGCAGGTTTTCCTCAACATCGTTATCAACGCCGAGTACTTTATGGCCCAGGCACATAAGAAGGGAATGCTGACCATTATCACTAAACGGCAGGACAGCAGCGTAGTGGTTTCATTCAGTGATGATGGGCCGGGTATCCCACCCGAGAATCTAGGCCGCATATTTGACCCCTTCTTCACTACCAAAGAACCAGGCAAGGGAACTGGGCTTGGTTTGAGCATCTGCCATGGCATAGTGGCAGAGCATGGCGGTCAGATATATGCTACAAGCCAGCCAGGTAAGGGAGCCACCATCCTTATCGAGCTGCCCATTAGCGGTAACCACCGCGTTGGGATCACGCTATGAAAAAAGCTAACCTCAGCAAGAAGAGTATTTCCATGCCAGAGACATTGCTTATCGTGGACGATGAAGACATGATCAGGAGAATCCTTCACCTAAAATTATCCAAGGAAGGCTACGTATGCGAGGAGGCTGATAACGCTCAGCAGGCCCTGCATGTGCTGGAAACCAATCCCATCGCTCTGGTTGTTCTCGACATAAAAATGCCCGGTGAATCCGGCACCGAACTACTCCCGGAAATAAAGTCGGGCTACCCTGACATAGGTGTCATTATGGCTACGGCTGTTAACGACATTGATGTTGCCATTCAATGTCTGAAACAGGGAGCTGATGACTATATCTGCAAGCCTTTTAATCTGGAGGAGGTTTCGGTCGCAGTTCAGAAAGCTCTCGAGAAAAGGCGCCTGCAACTCGAGCTCAGGGAGTACCAGCAATTTCTGGAGGAAAAAGTTGAGGAGCAAATGATAGGGACGAGAAAACTCTTTCTTGGCGCCATGGAGGCACTCGTATCGGCCCTCGAAGCTAAAGACAAATACACTGGCGGCCATTCCCGCCGGGTGACCGAGATAGCACTGGCCATAGGCAAAGAGCTCGGCCTATCCGTGCAGGAGACGGAAGACTTGCGCTGGGGAAGTCTGCTCCATGACGTCGGCAAGATTGCCATTCAAGAGATCATCCAGAATAAGCCCGGCAGCCTGACACCTGAAGAATACGAGCATATTATGACTCACCCCCGCATAGGCGCTCGCATTGTGCGGCCGGTGGTCAACGGAAAAACAACCGAGATTATCGAGCACCATCATGACCACTATGATGGCAGCGGGCTGCATCAGGTTGTAGTCGGCCGCGACATACCATTGGGAGCAAGGGTCATCGCCATAGCCGATGCCTTTGATGCTATGACCTCCGACCGTCCATATCGGGCAGCTATGTCCATTGAGCAAGCCATAGAGGAGATTAAGCGCTGCGCAGATACTCAGTTCGATCCGGTTATAGTCGCTGCATTCCTTAGGACGGTCGGGACTGTCACGACCCACGTTTCACAACTTCATAGTGATGCCCCCGAGGGTCAGCTCTAAGCGTTGTGGAGACGCTGCCACATGTAATGGCACCTATCACGTCATCGGCAAGAGCCCCTGTCAATGGCCACTTATCCTCACGAAGTGATTTCCCACAGAACCACGAATGTGCCTGACTTCACCAGCGTGCAACCGCAGCTTTGGCCTCTTGACATACGAGCTGACTCATAAGGACAATTGAGATGCATGGCAAGTAGCTTCTACGAAGACATAGAGAAATTAAGAGGAAGCCTTGGCCGCTTACCTCAACCTCAGGTCGAGCCTCCACTGATAGTGGTAAGCGGGCTGCCAGGGACCGGTAAGTCCTTTTTCTGTCGCAAGATTGCTGCGAGGTTGCCTTTCCTGATCTTAGCAAGCGACGCTTTGCGAAAAGTCCTGTTCCCAACCCCTCAGTATGACGAACAGGAGAACAGGCGGCTTTTTCCGGCCTGCCATGTTCTCATCGAAGAGCTTCTGAAGAGGGGAATACCTGTCATTTTTGATGCCACAAACTTATCGGAGCGTCATCGAGAATATCTCTACCGAGCCGCTGAAAGAGCCGGAGCTAGGCTGATCCTGGTTTGGGTTGAGGCTTCTGCGGAAGTGGTGCGGCAGCGTCTTCTCGCTCGACAAAGAACAGCCCTGCCTGAGTGTGACTCGGAAGCTGGATGGGAGGTCTATAGTAAGATGAAGCCTGGCAGCGAAAAGATTGCCCGCAATCATCTTGTGGTCGACACCTCACAGGACATTACTGCGGCGGTCGATAAGATTGTGCGAGCGACAAGCAGATAAAGAACAGGAATTCCCTCTCCAACCTCTTCAATTCTTCACCCAAATAAAGTAAAATGAGTGTTCCAGAATGTATACATCTAAACGACCCCGAGAAAGGTCCCTTGAATCTCTGGGGACTGAGGGTAGATTGAGGCTGGATCGACCCGATGTGCACGAAAACGGGCAGATTTTCCGGGGCTGCCTCAGGGAGATGAATTGTGGAGATTAGAGTCACAGTTGGAGACATAGCTCAGATTGAGACCGATGCCATCGTGGTGAATCTTTTTGAAGGTGCGCAACAGCCTAATGGCGCTACCGCCACTGTGGCTCTGGGCGAGGCAAGTAGTCGGGAGGTTATATGAAAGTAAAGTGGTTAGGACATGCCTGTTTTTTGATTATCTCTAGAGATGGTGTAAGAGTAATTACCGACCCTTATGCTGTGGGTGGAGGTATTAACTATTCTCCCATTGAGGAGACTGCAGATGTCGTTGTGGTGAGCCATGAGCATAGTGACCACAATAACGTTTCCACAGTACCAGGGAAACCTGAAGTGATTAGAGGTAGTGGCAAGAAAGCCGCCAGAGGTATTCAGTTTAGGGGCATCACTACTTCTCACGATGCCTCGCAAGGGACACAGAGAGGATCTAACACTATCTTCTGTTTCACCATAGATGATGTCAAGCTTTGTCATCTAGGCGATTTGGGGCATGTCCTTGGTCCAGACCAAGTCACCGAAATTGGCCCTGTGGATATACTGTTTGTCCCTGTGGGTGGCTTCTACACCATCGATGCCACTGCAGCAAGCCAGGTGTGTGACCAATTAAAACCCAAGATCATCATTCCTATGCACTTTAAGACGCCCATGTGTGCCTATCCTCTAGCCGGTGTTGAGGATTTCCTTAAGGGCAAGAAAGGTGTGAGAAAAGTAGCTAGTAGTGAACTGGAGTTCGAGCGCAAAGGCCTCCCGACTGGCACCGAAATTGTGCTATTGCAGCCAGCTTTATGACTACTGAGGTTTGGTCACTGATATGAAGTCCATGGTTGTCAAAGATACGGATTTTGTGTTTGCCCCGCCTCCACAGCTGGCTTGGGCAAGACGAGTTTTGATCAAGCCCTGTGCCGGCTATCCGTTGCCATACCCGGTGACTACAAGTCCGAAATTATTGAATACCATTATCAGAGGCATCAGGAAGGTCAGTAATGCAGACGTCATTATTGCTGACGGGACCCCCAGTGGCGAATCGATTTATCCGATATATCAAGCTCTAGGATACAACTTTCATCATGTGCTTATGCTGGATATCAGGGACTCGATTTTTATAGAGGTTCAGAATCCTTTGACTGAATTCTACGCTGTTGAGAGCTTCTGGGTGCCCAATGTGGTGCTGCGCAGCGATTTCCTAATCAGCGTCACCCCCTTCAAGGTGTCTGGCAGCTCCGGGCACTTCAGCGTGGCAAACCTTCTCAGTCTTTTGCCAGTCAACAAGTATAAAAAGGGCAGGTCGGGCGGTTGGGGAGCTCTGTACGAGCTAGGGATTGAAAAAGTCCTTGCTGACCTCTATTTCACCTTGCCTTTTGACTTGGGCATTATCGAAGCCCGTCAGAAGTTCTCCTATA
>Ga0172364_10000229_pt1 | contig 37883 bp, 34 predicted proteins | sample LakKivSesite10cm_FD_114545 | JGI IMG/M metagenome (GOLD analysis project Ga0172364, IMG submission 114545) | Sediment microbial communities from Lake Kivu, Rwanda - Sediment site 10cm | ecosystem: Environmental > Aquatic > Freshwater > Lake > Sediment | place: Rwanda: Western Province, Lake...
GAATGTGGATGATGGTGAGTTGAAGAAGCTTGGAGACTATGGTGCCCAAAAGATCATAAACCTTAGAAGTGGACATTTATCAACACTTGATAATCAGACTTATACAAATATTATTTTTGAAATTACCAGGAAAGAAAGCGCCAGTATTATTATTTTTTCAAATAATAATACAGGGAAAGCTATCGCACCTCGTTTGGCTATCAGGTTGAAAGCCGGTATCGGATCAGGTGTAAGCAGGCTTCCGCTCAATGTGAGTCCATTTACTGTATACAAAAAGGTATACTCGGGGAATGCATTTGCACATGTGGTTCTCAAATCGGATGTGAAGGTTTTGACCCTTGCCCAGAATTCATTTGGCCTTGTTGAAAGAGCAAATAATGCTATGATAGAGAATGTTGAGCTGACTGTTGATACATCTTCAATGAAAACTTCAGTCAGGGATGTCCAGAAACAGGCAGGAAAGCTATTATTAACTGATGCAGAGATCGTTGTATCAGGAGGAAGAGGAATGAAATCTCCTGATAACTGGGGTCCGATTGAAGAACTGGCAGGACTTCTAGGTGCTGCTACTGCCTGTTCCCGGCCGGTAGCTGATGAAGGATGGCGGCCAATCAGTGAACATACTGGGCAGACCGGCAAGATAATTGCTCCCAACCTGTACATCGCAGTTGGCATTTCAGGGGCAACACAGCATCTGGCAGGGATAAGCGGATCAAAATGTATTGTCGCAATAAATACCGATAAAGATGCTCCTATATTTGAAGCTGCAGACTACGGAATAGTCGGAGATGCTTTCAAGGTGTTGCCTAAGATGATCGAGGCAGTTAAGGCGATGAAATCGTAATTTCTCCTTTTATGATTATCAGCATAATACGAAAAAACCTGCTATGATTCCCAACTTGATTTTTATTCTGGTATTCTTGTTTGCCGCTGGATTATTCTACTTCAAGGTTCGCACCATTTCACATGATATAAAACTCGGGAAACCGATTAAGATTGTAGACAACAAGCTTCGCAGGTGGAAGCTTATGGCTAAAGTTGCAATAGGTCAGTCAAAAATGATAACCCGACCGGTTCCGGCGTTAATGCATATCTTTGTTTATGTTGGCTTTATCGTGGTTAATATAGAAATGCTGGAGATTCTCATTGATGGGATATCAGGAACACACAGGGTTTTTTCTTTTACCGGAAGTCTGTATCCTGTATTGATATCTTCCTTTGAATTCTTTGGAGTTGCAGTTGTTCTTGGCTGCATCGTATTCCTTTCAAGGAGGAATATCATCAGACTTAAAAGGTTCTGGAGCAGTGAAATGAAAATATGGCCGCGCACAGATGCCAATATTATACTTGTCACGGAAATTTTACTGATGAGTGCAATTCTTACCATGAATTCAACCGACGGGATTCTTCAGATTCGCAATAATCCTCATTATCCGGCTGTCGGATCGTTTATCCTCAGCGGATTATTACAACCACTGTTTTCAGGATTATCCGACGGGACACTTATATTCCTTGAGAGATTCTGCTGGTGGTTTCACATAGTCGGCGTTCTGGCATTCCTCAATTATATTCCCTATTCAAAGCATTTTCATGTTTTTCTCTCATTCCCGAATGTCTATTATTCAAAGCTTGATTCACCAGGAAAGATAGCTCATATGCCCTCCATAACAAAAGAAATTAAAATGATGCTTTCAGGGAATGTTGATTATAATTCTGCAGAAGGTGGTGAGGATATAGGACAGTTTGGTTCTAAAGATTGCAGGGACTTCACCTGGAAAGTCCTGATGGAGGCATATACCTGTACTGAATGCGGCCGGTGTACATCAAGTTGCCCCGCTAACCTTACAGGCAAGAAATTATCTCCGAGGAAAGTAGTGATGGATATTCGTGACAGGCTCGAGTATTTAGGCAGGAATATAAGAAAATACGGGGCTGAATTCACTGATGATAAATCATTGCTCGATCTTGTGACCGCAGAAGAGTTATGGGCTTGTACGACATGTAATGCCTGCGCTATTGAATGCCCTGTTAATATCGACCCGGTTGCAATGATAGTTGAAATGCGCAGGTACCTCGTAATGGAAAAAGCCGCTGCACCCGCAGAACTGAATGCGATTTTTTCTAACATTGAGAATAATGGAGCTCCCTGGCAATTCTCTAATGAAGATAGACTCCTTTGGGCTGATAATATTGAGCTTATGCTTAAATAAAGTATTAATTTGTTAATATCATTAATGGAACGCCAAAAAATTGAAATTCCGGTAATGTCTGACCTGTTTGCCAGAGGGAAAAAACCCGAATTCCTATTATGGGTGGGTTGTGCAGGTGCATTTGATGACCGGTATAAAAAGGTCGTAAAGGCTTTTGTGAAGATTCTGGTACATCTGGAAGTCAATTTTGCTGTTCTTGGAAAAGAAGAATCATGCACAGGCGATCCCGCAAGGCGAGCCGGCAATGAAATGCTGTACCAAATGCAGGCATTGCGAAATATTGAACTTTTCGAAGCATATGAAGTGAAGAAGATTATGACAATATGTCCGCATTGTTATAATATTTTCAGGAATGATTATCCTGATATGGGTGGTAAATATGAAGTGATCAATTACCTGCAATTTCTGGATAATAAAATAAAAGAAGGAAAGTTAAAACTATCATCAGAATCGTTAAATAATATATTAATTACTTATCATGACCCGTGCTACCTGGGGCGGGCGAATAATATCTATGCCGAACCTCGCTCAATACTTAAGAACCTTACCTGCAATTTTGTAGAAATGCACAGGAACAGAAGATTTGCATTGTGCTGTGGAGCAGGTGGTGCCCAAATGTTTAAGGAAGCCGAAAAAGGAGATAAGGAAATTTTTATCGAAAGAACTGAGGATGTTCTGAAGACTCAGGCATCTGTGATAGCAACTGCATGTCCTTTCTGTATGACCATGCTGACAGACGGACTGAAATACAAAAATAAAGAAAACGATATTAAAAACCTTGACATTGCGGAATTGATCGTTCAATCGTTAGGATTATAATATATATAATAATATAAATATAAATATATATAATAATATAAACTAACACAAATGGAAACCATAAAAGCCCTTAAGAGCGGAGAATTTCTTGTAAGTGAAATTGAACCGAAAGATGTTTTTATTCCTGAGGAATTCAATGAAGAACAGAAGATGATTGCCAAAACCTGCAGAGATTTTCTCGAAACTGAAGTATTGCCCAACATGGAAGCTGTTGAAAAAAGCGACAGAGAACTGATGAAAAGGATACTTAAAAAGTCCGGTGAACTTGGATTAATGGGGATTTCTGTTCCTGAGGAGTATGGCGGATTTGGCCAGTCGTTTGTGACTCAGATGCTTGTTGCTGAAAGAACAGGTGCAGGTTGTTCATTTTCAGTAGCTTATATGGCTCATTGCGGTATAGGAACTCTTCCAATAGTTTATTATGGAAATGAATACCAGCGGCAGAAGTATGTTACTAAACTGGCTACCGGCGAGTTTCTTGGATCATATTGTCTGACTGAACCGGGAGCAGGCAGTGATGCAAATGCAGGAAAAACAGCTGCAAAACTTTCTGAGGACGGGAAACATTATATCCTTAACGGGCAAAAGATGTGGATCACAAATGCAGGTTTTGCCGATACATTGGTCGTTTTCGCCAAAATAGATAACGACAGAGTACTCAGCGCTTTCATAGTCGAGAGTAAATACCCCGGTGTTGTTATAGGACCGGATGAACACAAAATGGGTATTAAAGGTTCATCAACTGCACAGATATTTTTTAACGATGTCAGAGTGCCTGTGGAAAACTTACTTGGAAAAAGAGGTGAGGGTTTCAGAATAGCTCTCAGCATTCTTCACATGGGACGTATTAAACTTGGAGCCAATGTTATCGGTGCTGCAAAACAATCGATTAACGATTCAGTCAAATATGCAAATGAAAGAAAACAGTTTGGGGTGCTGATTTCAACTTTTGGTGCGATAAAATACAAACTTGCCGAGCAGGTGATTCGTCTGTTTGCAACAGAATCCGCTGTTTACAGAGTAAGTAAAGATATTGATAATCTGATTGATATATTGAAAGTTGATTGCGGTGACAAAGGTCGTGCATCAATTGAAGCTATCAGTCATTATGCAGTTGAAGCAGCCATCTTAAAAGTGGCAGGTTCAGAGATGCTTGATTATGTTGTTGACGAAGCTTTGCAGATACACGGAGGAATGGGTTATTCAGCAGAGATGGCAGTTGAAAGAAGCTATCGAGATTCCAGAATAAACAGGATATTTGAAGGAACCAATGAGATTAATCGTCTTCTTGTTGTCGACACTGCCATGAAACGCGCCATGAAAGGTGATTTTGATCTTTTCGGAAAGGCTGAATCTCTGTACAATGAACTGGATAAAATCACTGCCGGCGGACAAGCTGGAGAAACTTATTTTGCTGAGAAACAGAGATATATTGCCAATTTCAAAAAAGTTATCCTGATATGCATCCATGGTGCTGTCAAACAATTTGAGAAGAACCTTATAAATGAACAGGAGGTCCTGAATAATATTGCCAATATGATGATGGAAACCTATGTTTCCGAATCACTTGCCCTGAGAACAGCCAAACTGGAAATGCTGAACGGTGAGAGGCAGGCATACAGGGATATCCTTGATGTTAATATTTATAATACTTCCGGACTGATCAGGAAATCCGCTTTTGATGCGGTTTATTCCTTCGCGCCTTCAGACACGGCTCCGCGATTGATCAAAGCAATAGATGAACTGACTCGTGTCAAGGGTATCAATGTGAAAGATGCACGAAGAAGGATTGCAGGCAAACTTATTGAGGATAATTCATATAAGTTCTGATTTTTTCTTTAAAATTAATATCACCCGGAGCGGTGATATAAATCAATTCTCAATATGCTAAACAGCATGCGGGAGACCTTGTTTTTCATTCACGCAGGAAACTGAAAATCTGTCCGGCGGAATATCTTTGTGAATTAATTAACAGTAAAAAAATGAGACTGGAAAAGAAGATAAAATTCCTGTTTGCAGTCATTCTCCTCCTGGCATCTGTCGCTGGATTCTATTCCTGCGAGAAGTATAAGTTTATTCCTCCCGCTGTTGATCCGTCAGCAACATGGCATCTTCAGGCAGATATTCAGCCAATATTCAACGCCAGCTGTATTTCCTGTCATGGCGGTGCGTTAGCTCCGGACCTGAGGGAGGGAAAATCTTACCAGTCACTCACAAAAGGAGGGTATGTTGCTCTTCCTGCAGAAAGCAGTAAGTTGTATGCTACCATGAAGGAGGCAAGCCATCTGCCACGGTCAACAGAAACTGAAAGACTTAAAATATTGTACTGGATAACCCAGGGTGCACAGAATAATTGAATGAACCCTGCAGCTAAAACATCATATTATGAAGAAATTAATTCTGATTATTTGTTTATCGGCATTTTTAACATCTCTTTTTTCACAGGAAGAAGCGCGGGAAGAAAAAAGTTCAAAACCGGTACGGTTCACTTTTGGAACATCAATACTAATTGATAATCATACTGTTGCAACACCTTATAAAGGAGGACTGGAACTGGAGATACATCACCGCTTCAGCCTGATTGAAAATTATCACAACCTTTTTGGAATTTATGGTTCTGCAAATACCAGGATAGGCCTGAACTATGGAATAAACGACAGAATCATGGTTGGTGCAGGAACCACAAAGGATTACAAGCTCCAGGATATTCAGTGGAAATACCTTATTCTTAGGCAGACTGAAGATAACAGCATGCCCCTTTCACTTTCATATTATGGGAATGCAGTACTTGATCTCCGGAAGGACGATGCTTTTGGCCCTGAGGCATCATACAGGCATATACACAGGCTTTCGTATTTTACCCAGTTCATTGCCGCCCGTAAAATAAATGATATGTTTTCAGTACAGATTGCTCCTTCTGTTTCATATTTTAATTCAGTCCCGCAGTATACAGATACCACAGGATATAAAAACTTTAATATAGGATTATCGGCCGGAGCTAAAGCAACATTTTTTGGGGATCATTCACTTATTGTTGAATACGATCAGCTGCTTACAAGACAGGATCTTGATGAGCAGCCGAAACCGAATCTTGCCGTAGGCTGGGAGATAGGTACTGCCACTCATACATTCCAGTTGTTTGTTGCAAACTATTCTCATGTCATAAATCAGAGAAACCTTGTATTCAACACCAATGATTTTGTTAAAGGTGATTATCTTGTAGGGTTTAATGTTACGGTAAGATTTTAACAACAGTTTACTAACAGATGAAGTATCCAGCCTTGCAGTTTCTGTTTCTGTTTTCGTTTTTCATAGTTGAAGCCAATGTATCGGGTAATCACCTGCAGGATGTCACTCCCCCGGATACCAGTACCTATATATCACCTTTCGCGGAGGAAAACGAACTCTGTTTTAAATGTCATGGGCAGGAACGGTATGAATACATGAACGAAACCCTCGGCCGCCAGGTTAAGTCGCTTATGTTTGCTGAAAGGATTGTCGACAGGAATGAATTCTATAATTCCAATCATAAGAGCTTCAGCTGTGTGGATTGTCATTCTTCTGAATATGTCACTTTCCCTCATGGGGGAGAACTGAGGATGGAACTGCAGTATAACTGTATAGATTGTCACGGAGGCGATGATATGTACTCCAGTTTCAATTTTGAGGTAATTGAAACGGAGTATAAAGAAAGCGTGCATTTCAAGCTTGAAGAGGAGGGATTTACCTGCTGGAGATGCCATGATCCACATACTTACAGGATAAACGTACGTAACAGTGAAAACCTGAAGGAAACAATCCTCTACGATAATAATATATGTCTTGAGTGTCACTCGGATTACAGCCGTTTCAGACTGATGTCTGACCGGGATGAGATCAATATTATTGAAAAGCATGACTGGCTGCCTGGTCAGGCTTCACATTTCAGAAGCGTCAGGTGCATAGAATGTCACACCAGGATAAATGACACTATTCTTGTCGCACATGCTATTTTGCCAAAGGATAACGCGGTAAAAAAATGCAATGAGTGCCATTCATCAAATTCAATGCTGATGGCATCTCTTTATAAATTCAGATCCGTCGAACAGAGACGTGCAGGCGGATTCCTGAACGGCATTATATTAAATGAGTCGTATGTGATAGGCGCCAACAGGAACGAATATCTGAATATAATCAGTATTGTTCTTTTCGGCGCGGTTGTTCTTGTGATTTTTATCCATATCTTTTTCAGAGTGATAAGAAAATAAATTCAAATTAAAGAATATGTATTTATATCCGTTATGGATCAGGCTCTGGCATTTGCTGAACGCAATTCTGATTATTATTCTGATTGTGACAGGGATAAGCATGCAATATACCGGCAGGGATGGATCTGTACTGCTTGTTGGTTTTGAAAAAGCCGTGAAATGGCATAATGTTGCTGCCATTATCCTGACATTTGATTATCTGATTTTCTTCATAGGTAATATTATTACTACGAATGGTAAATATTACCGTATCGGAAGAAAAAACTTCATAGCCGACCTTGGCAGGCAGTTCAGACATTATGCTTTTGGGATGTTCAGGCGGGAACCTCCCCCTTTCCCTGTTTCAGAAGAAAATAAGTTTAATCCTCTCCAGAAATTATCATATGTTCTGATTATGTATGTAGGACTCCCATTGATAATCATATCGGGTTTAGGACTTATGTTTCCCGAGATAACTGTCAGCAGGCTGTTTGGGGTAAGCGGCCTGATCCTGACTGATATTCTTCATATTACGATGGGATTCTTTGTTTCCGTATTCCTTGTGATTCATATATATACATGCACTCTTGGAGCAAAACCGACATCCCTTTTCAGGGGAATGATTACCGGGTATCATGTATCTGATGATCATTAGGCTTCCGGAATACTGTCACATTAATGTGAAAAAATGACATCCTCAAACTTTTGCATGATAATTGTATAATCAACTAAAAAACAAATATTATGAAGACATTCAAAACAATATTTTCGGGATCAGTAATTACGGTCCTCTGCATCTCATTATTTTCTTTGAACCTGAATGCCCAGGAGAAAAAAGTAAAACCCTGGGAAGTTCCGGCAGATTATAAAACAATGAAGAATCCTGTAGCTAAAAGTGATGCAAGTAATAAGGCAGGCCTGACACTCTACACCAAGAATTGCGCTTCATGCCATGGCAAAACAGGACTGGGTGACGGGGTTAAATCCAGGGCATTGAAGGATTTTGCCGGCGATTTTTCAAGCGACTATTATCAGAATCAGACAGACGGCGAGCATTTCTATAAGACCAAGTTCGGAAGAGGCGAGATGCCAAAATATGAAGGTAAATTATCCGATGAGGATATCTGGAATGTTGTTAACTATATGAGGACCTTCAAAAAATAATAAGAGAAAGATTCTGGTGAAATAAGAAGAGACGGCATGCATGCCGTTTCTTCTTATTTTATATACATATCGATCAGGTTTAATAGCCCATCGCGGTCATTGCTGCTATCGAATTATCCAGAAGTGTCTTGATATATCCGGGATTATGAATCCCATTGCTTCTGTCTTCCTTGATTGTATTATAGTTCAGGTAGGCCAGGACCGCATTTGCCTTAAAGGTCCCTGTCTTTGCTAGTCCTGTTGATGCATTATATATTCCGGCGGCTATTAGTTTAGCTTCAAGCTGTGAGAGCTTGCCGGTTACATCATTCGTAAGAGTGGTGATCTTTGTATTAAGAGCAGTAGCATCTGTATGGCAGCTGGTGCAGCCTGTCTTCAGCATAGTCATTGTCCCGTGACTGTCGTACCATATACCCATATTGTGTCCTCCTGCCTGATAGCCATACGGGGTTGACATATGACAGGTGAGGCATCCTGAAGCGGAGGAATGAGGATTTGTTGTCGGATATGCAGTCCCTGTCAGTTCAAATGGAGTCTTGCCAAGTATAAGATTGGTGTTTGGTCCATGATGAGGCCCTATACGGGTATTTGTGATCTGAAAATCAGCACCACCTGCAACAGGAGCAGGTGAAACCAGCCGCGATTGATGACAGAATGCACACTGGTTGCTGTTGCCTTTATCCCAGGTAACATCTGCTCCGGCATACTTGACATCCAGTACCTGTGCACCAGGTTTTGTAAGCGCCCAATCTTCATCAGTGTATGTATCATGTATATTGTGACATGTATAGCAGTTTATCTGCATCGGACTCAGAGGAACTGAGATGTCCGCAGCTGATCCTTCTGACACGTATTCCAGGAAACCCTGGCTGGTATGGCACTGGACACATCCGCTTCTGTTCGCGTAAGCAGCATTGCCTCCGGTCGCATGTGTCGATTCCTCCCATTGAGCCCGGATATTCTCAATAACGGCATCTTTATTGTGACACAAGGTACAGCTCTGGTTGGCATCTTCCCCTTTCGGACCCATCGGTCCCTCGCATGATGCAAATAAAAACCCCGTTACAACCAGTAATGCAAATGATCTTATGTGAATATTCATATTCTTGATTTGATAGGTTCTAAATTGGCCTGCAATCTATGAAAAGCTACTGTTAATGAATTAACAGCACACGTGTTTTTTACAATCCTGATCATTGATAGATATGTTGTTTGTTAATGATAAATATCAACAATCTGGATGATATTTATTATAAGTAATATAATTTTGTTTACTTTAAACCGAAATTTGAATACGTAAAGAAAAAAGGCATGACAGGTAAAAACAGAACTGACAGGCTCAGTAAAAGTCTGTTGGAGTGGAAGAATTTCACTCATCTCTCGAAAGCTGAAATTCAATATGTCAGTCAAAACATGTATGATGCCGTTTTTAAACCCGGAGAAATAATGCTGAAGCAGGGATCTCCGGCTTCGAATGCATTATTCCTGTCATCGGGATTAGCTAAAATATATATGGAAGGGGCAAACGGCAAGAACGTGATAATGAACATTATAAAGCCAGGGATGGTGATAACCGGGCCGGGTGTCTACTTTACCTCGCGACAAACTTATACTGTTTCTGCACTTACTGCCGTTCATGCCTTCTTTTTAAGTTTTGAAATATTCCGCCAGCTGCTTAAAAAGAATGGAAATTTTGCAGAAAGCCTTATTGAAGATATAAGTTCAAAATGGCTTGCAATGCATACAAGGATGCTCAGCCTCATACAGAAAAAAATGCCGGGAAGACTGGCAGAAGCAATCTTGTATCTGTCGGAGGATATCTTTGATTCTCATGAATTTGATATAATTCTTTCCCGGCAGGAGATGGGCGAAATGACAAATATGGCGAAGGAGTGTGTTGTCCGTATTATAAAAGAGTTTGAAGGATCAGAAATACTGATTTCCAAAGGATCCAGGATCAAAATCCTCGATAAAACAAAGCTGAAACTGATTTCCGAAAGGGGTTAATATTATTAAATAGTCCGACTGTCAATATGAAAATACTGAAATTTCTCTTCTCACCAGTTGCAATGGGTGGCCTGTTTTTAATCTTTTCAGTTGCTATGGCAGCTGCAACTTTCATTGAAAACGACTATGGCTCAGATGCTGCATATGGAATGGTTTATAACACAATATGGTTTGAACTGATACTTGTACTGCTTGTTGTTAATCTGACAGGGCAGTTTATAATTTTAAAGTTTTTCAGACGTTCAAAACTGCCTGTGACCCTTTTCCATCTTTCTTTTGTACTGATGATCCTTGGCGCAGGAATTACCAGGTATTACGGATGGGAAGGTGTCATCCATATCCGGGAAGGCGAAACAGAAAATATTTGTAACTCCGGAGATGATTATCTTGGATATATCGTAAGAAACAGTAAAGGAGAAATCATTGCTTCTGATTCAAGGAAATACTCCGTGAATTCTTTATCTGCGGATAATTATAAACGAAAAATTAATGCAGAAGGCAATAACTATGAAATTGTTCTGGACAGGATAATCCTTAATGCTGCTGAATCGGTGGCAGAAATACCCGGTGGTGAGCCGGTTGTTTCACTGTTCATATCAAAAAGCATGCAGGGCAATGAGACCATTATTCTTCGAAAGGGTGAAACAAAATCTGTTTATGGACTTTCTGTAGGATTTGAAGCAAACGAGCAGAATGATATCAGCATTCGCAGTGACAGCGGGAAGTTTATAATGACCTCAGTTCACGCTCTTGGTCAGACAAGTATGATGACTAAAAAGACTGCCGTACTGGAAACCGGTACCCGGATCGAACTGAAACCGATGCAGATATTTTCACTTCAGGATCTTAGAATAGTACCTCAGTCGTTATCTTTTTCCGCTGCACTGGAAGCGACACGAGTTGATCCTGAAAAGCTGGTTACCAGACAGGATGCTTTTACATTCAGCGTGAGATCAGGTGATAGATCGGCACCTGTGACTCTCTGGAAAAAAGAGTCAGAACCGGCAGCCGCAGGTTCAACTGAAATGGATGGAATGGACTTTGAAATCTCCTACGGCCCGAAACCCGTGATACTTCCTTTTTATCTCCGCCTTGATGACTTTGTCCTTGAAAGATACCCGGGGTCCAGCAGTCCTTCGGGATACATCAGCAATGTAGTCCTTATAGATAAGGAGAAAAACATTGAAAGACCTTTCAGTATCTTCATGAATAACGTCCTCAAATACAGGGGATTCAGGTTTTATCAGTCATCATTCGACCAGGATGAAAAGGGAACGGTCTTATCGGTTAACCACGATTTGGCCGGTATGACAGTTACATATTCCGGGTATGCCCTGCTGTTCTTTTTTATTATTCTCTCCCTCTTCAGTAAGAGCTCTTTATTCAGGAATATTAAACCGCAGGCCTGGATTTCTCCCCTGAGGAAAGGAGCCCTCATAACGGGTCTTTTAGTTTTCATGTCCGTCTTGTCTGAAATTAATGCCCAGAGATTGACCTCCTCAAAAGAATCCTCAGAAGAATTCGGGAAAGTTCTTGTACAGGATCAGAAGGGGAGAACCAAGCCTTTATTTACGCTTAGCAATGATATTCTCAGGAAGGTAACCAGGAAGAAAAACTATGAAGGGTACAGCTCAATGCAGGTATTCCTTGGCATAGTCTTCGACTTTGATCACTGGAAAGAGGAAAGGCTTATAAGAATTGCGAACAAAGATCTGAGAAAAAGGATTGGCATTGCATCTGATTACGCGTCATTCTCCGACCTGGTCGATCTTACAGGCAGAGGTGTTTATAAACTGTCTGAAGAGGTTAATGCTGCTTATTCAAAACCTCCTGCAGAAAGGAATAAATTTGATAAGGAAGTGATGAAGGTTGATGAGCGGGTCAATATAATTTATATGATCAACAGGGGCGATTTCCTTAAGATCTTCCCTCTGAAAGATGGTTCTCATAGCTGGGGATCGCCTGAAGAATCAGTAAAAATATCCATAAGCAGGGAAGATTCACTGTACGTGGGAAGTGTCATGCCTTTGCTGGCCGGAGCTTTACGCAGCAACAATACGGCAGCGGTCAGGCAGATCGCTGAATCGGTAAGCGCTTATCAGGCAAGATTTTCTGAATATGACCTTCCTTCGCAGGCAAGGACAAATGCTGAGATCCTGTATTACAAGTCTGATATTTTCGAGCGCCTTTTCCCGTTTTATGCTACGACCGGTATCTTGATGCTGATAATTCTTGTAATTACAGTCATAAAAGTGAAAGCAGGTCCTTCGGTTTTAGTCAGGATCTTATCCTGGATATTGTTTGCAGGATTCCTGTTACACAGCTTCGGACTCGGATTAAGATGGTACATATCAGGGCATTCTCCCATGAGCAATGGCTATGAATCAATGATTTTTATTTCATGGGTAACCCTTCTGGCAGGTTTCATCTTCAGCCGGAAGTCAGCTTTCGCCCTTTCCGCAACGGCAGTGCTGGCAGGAATGACTCTGATGGTAGCTCATCTCAGCTTCATGGACCCTGAGATAACCAACCTGGTTCCTGTCCTTAAATCATACTGGCTTACCCTGCATGTTTCAGTCATAACCGGTAGTTATGGCTTCCTTGGCCTGGGTGCAATCCTCGGGATTATAATCATGATACTTTTATCACTCGTAAACAATAAAAACCGCGAAAGGATATCAGGAACCATCGATGAACTTACCATTATTAATTTCAGGACACTCACACTGGGACTCTATTTTCTGACAATCGGAACATTTCTGGGCGCTGTGTGGGCAAATGAATCCTGGGGCAGGTACTGGGGCTGGGATCCCAAGGAGACCTGGTCGCTGATAACCGTGATTGTCTATGCTTTTGTGATTCATTCACGCATGATACCGGGAATGAAGGATATTTACACTTTTAATCTCCTTTCCGTTTTTGCATTTTCATCAGTCCTGATGACTTATTTCGGAGTCAATTATTATCTGTCGGGTATGCACTCATATGCTTCGGGAGATCCTGTTCCTGTACCTTCGTTTGTTTATATAGCAGTCATCCTGCTTGTTTCTCTCTCTGTTGCAGCTTATATAAAATATATAAAATTCAGTAAAGCTGATGTGAAATAATGAGTAGTCTGGTCCGGAGGGAGGACTATAATGAGAAAGTCCTTCCCCCCTAATACCCAAAATCAGATGTCATTCCGGGCAACAACGAGGAATCTGATGAAATATAAGCAAATTACATTAGCATCTTCACCACAGTAGCGGTGAAGGGTGGGTGCATGAAGCCTCCCGGGATTGCCGTCGTCGCAGGCTCCTCCGGCGATCCCCGGGAGGGCCGCCGAAAAGAAAAAGCCTTTCATTCGCTTCGCTCATTCAGGCTTTGTTTTTTCACTTTGCTTATGAAAGCAAGCTTTCAACGCAGTGAAAAAACAAAGCCCTTCCCGCATTACGGGAAAGGCTTTTTCTTTTCGGGTGGAAGATGGGATTCGAACCCACGACCCTCGGAACCACAATCCGGTACTCTAACCAGCTGAGCTACATCCACCGTATCAGGACTGCAAAATTAACCCCAAAATTCTTATTGTCAAAATTTAAATTTTATTTTTCTCCTGATCAGTTCAATTACTATCTTTGACCGGTTCATAAAAATGACCCTGTCATTACAATTTTTTTACAGATAGAATGTTATCTGTTCAATTTTATCAGATATTTCATCAGTGCTGAAAAGAATAAAACTTATAGACAATATCTCCGGGCTTCAGATTTTCCAGCTGATGAAATTCACTGTCTTCCTGATTATCAGCATTATCCTTACCAAAAGCCACCTCTCCCGTGCCGAAATAGGCAAATGGGAAATGTTCCTCTTTATTGCCGGACTTTTCAGTTTTTTCTGGGTAACAGGAATTATACAATCCCTTCTTCCTCTTTACCACAGGAATAAGACCTACAGGAAAATAGGCGAAAACGGAAAAGGAAAATCACCCGAAATATTCAATGCGTTCCTGTTGCTGTGCTTTTTCAGCCTGTTGTTTTTTATTTTCGGACATATACTGAAAAACAGTTTTTCAGTTTTCCATTTTACAGGTAATGTCCCTTATCTCAACCTGCTCCTTCTCTATGTCCTGCTGAGCAGCCCGGTATGTCTGATAGAATATATTTACCTTCTTAATAACAGGTCGTACCGTATTTTCCAGTATGGGCTCTATACATTCACTGCCCAGCTTATACTGGTCATTGCCCCGGTGATTATGGGAAAGGACATTATCTGGTCAGTTTATGGTCTGCTGCTTATTTCCGGAATCAGATGGATATGGCTCCTGATACTCCTGAGAAGATATACCGAGATGACTGTCTCCTGGAAATTCATGAAAGAGCACCTGTACCTGGGAACACCCCTCATCCTGACAACCCTTATTAGCGGATCAGCACAATATACCGACGGTGTCATTGTTTCTGCAGTTTACCGTGATCCGGCAATGTTTGCCTGGTTCAGGTATGGTGCAAAGGAATTCCCACTTGTGCTTCTTCTGGCAAACGGACTTAGCAATGCAATGCTGCCTGAATTCTCCACCCGTTCAAGGATGAAAGAATCGCTTGAAAAGATAAAGGCTAAATCAAAAAAGCTCATGCACATTCTTTTCCCTGTGACAATGGTTATAATGCTTTTTACCAGGTGGTTTTACCCGAGGGTCTTCACACCTGATTTTCAGAAAAGCGCCGACGTATTCCTTATTTATACTCTGCTGATAATCCCCAGATTAATTTTTCCGCAGACAATAATCGTAGGCAGGAAAAAAACACATATAACGCTGATTGCCGCCGTGCTGGAAATGGGACTGAACATCCCGCTGAGCCTGCTGATGATAAAATGGGGATACAATATCGTCGGAGTTGCACTGTCTACATTCATTGTATATGCCGTGAGCAAAATGTTCCTGACAGGATACGTCTGGTATAAAATGAATATCAAACCATCTGAATACATTCCCGTGAAAATCTATGGCATTTATTGCGCCCTGATTGCTATCCTGTTTATTCTTATAGACCACAGGATAATCGATATACATTAAAGCCGGAAGACAGAAGTCGGCCACCTATGCTACCAACTACGCTAAAGCTACGTTGGTCGAAGAAAGCTTCAGTGGCTAAAAGAAGACGGAAGCTGAGGAGTGAAACAACGGAGGCCTGCGTATCGGGAACAGCAGACGGGAAGATTCCTGTTTATAAAATCTGTTTACCTTTGTATGATTGGCTATTCATTCAATCAATGATATTGAACTGATAATCAAGTAATTAAGTCATGCGTATTATTGAAGTCGGATCAAAGGAAGAAAGGAAGGAATTTCATAATTTCCCGAAGAGGTTGTATAAGGGCGATCTTTTCTGGATCTGCCCGCCAGATTCCATGATTGAATCTGTCTTTGATCCTGCTAAAAACCGCACATTTCGGAATGGTGAGGCAATAAGATGGTTATTGCGGGATGATACCGGCAGGACAACAGGCAGAATTGCTGCGTTCATCGATAAAGTGAGGTCAGCCGCGAACAGGCAGCCTACCGGAGGCCTTGGTTTCTTTGAGGTGATTGAAGATAAACAAGCTGCATTTCAGCTTTTTGATACAGCCCGGGACTGGCTTGCAGAACGAGGTATGGAGGCAATGGACGGACCAATCAATTTTGGTGAAAACGACAACTTCTGGGGCTTGCTTGTCGACGGATTCATGCCGCAGGCATTCGGTATGCCTTATAACAAAAAATATTACCGGGAGTTTTTTGAAGAATACGGATTCAGAAGTTATTTTGAACAGTATTCTTATCATCGTACTGTCAGGGGTGACGATAATAAAATTGAAAATTTCCCCGAACGGATGATGAAAATTGCAGAATGGATGTCAAAACGGCCAGGTTATTCATTCCGCCATTTTGAACTGCGGAACAGCAGGAAATATATGGAGGAAATCTGTGAAATCTACAATATAACATGGACTTATCTGAAAGACGATTTCACTCCTATCGAACCGGCAATTCTCGAGGGATCTCTGTTGAGTGCCAGACCTGTGCTTGACGAAGAGCTGATATGGTTTGCATATTTTAATGATAAACCGATAGGGTTCTTCGTGCTTCTGCCGGATGTGAACCAGATATTCAGATATCTGAACGGTAAGCTTAATGCCGTGAATATGATCAGGTTTGCTTACCATAAATTCACGAATAAGATAACAAGAGTCCGGGCAGTCATTGGCGGCGTGACGCATTCACATCAGAATACCGGCGTGGAATCAGCAATCTTTTTTAATCTTTACCAGGTTTTCAAACGCAAGAAATGGCTGAAAGAGATGGAGTTATCATGGGTAGGCGATTATAATCCCAAAATGCTGGCTATATATGAAGCCCTGGGTGCGAAAAAGGCTAAAACCCATATTACATTCCGTTATATGATAAACAAAAACCTGCAGTTTGTCAGATATAAAGATGAAATGGTTGAAGGCCAATTTGTTAAAGGTGCGAAGAAGGAGAAAACAAAATAATTTTTCATCCGTTTGGCATTTTAAAAATTGTTGATTAATTTTGCAGTCCCTGAAAATGGGATATTTGATAAAGATTTAAGATTAAATAACAGAGCAATGAAACAGGGAATTCATCCGGAAAATTACAGGTTTGTTGTATTTCAGGATATGTCGAACGGATATTCTTTCCTCAGCAAATCCACTGCTCCTTCAAAGGAAAACATAAAGTGGACGGACGGCAACGAGTATCCTTTGATCAAGCTGGAAATATCAAATACTTCACATCCATTCTATACCGGAAAGATGAAGCTTGTTGATACGGCAGGAAGAGTTGATAAATTCATGAACCGGTACAAGGATCATATAGGGAAAAAGAAAGATAAGGAAAAAGAGAAATGAGAAATATATGATTTCGCTGAAGGGGCCATGCAGGCCCCTTTTTGTTTCCGGCAGCGATGGAAACTCTGTTTTATGGCACAAAGATTGCAGTTGTCAATCCCGGCTTAATTGTCAAAATATTCTGTAATTTTGACACTCCCGGGTTAATTGTAATATGGAAAAGAAATTCAAAATACCGGTTGACACCCTGTTGTTCCCCGATTCCTCAGATGGGGAAGGTGATATAATTCCCATAATTGCTGATGGTGACGACAGCGATTTAGACAACATCGAGACTCCTGAAAACATACCGATATTATCACTTCGGAACACTGTGCTTTTCCCTGGAGTGGTGCTGCCGATTTCCATTGGAAGGCCCCGCTCAATTCAGCTCATCAAGGATGCCTACAGGTACGACAAGATCGTCGGAACGGTTGCACAGAAAGACCCCGACGCTGAAAATCCATCATACACCGATCTTCATCAGATTGGCACTATCGGCCAGATAGTGAAACTGCTTGAAATGCCCGACGGATCTACAACTGCAATAATCCAGGGTAGGAAACGAATGATCCTTGGTGACCTTGTTTCCGATAATCCTTATTTTGTTGCAAAGGTTAAGATAATACCAGAAAAGAAGCCCAATGAGAAGAACAAGGACTTTGATGCAATTGTGGGATCCCTTAAAGACCTGTCTCTCAAAATAATCAAGATCAATCCAAACATAAGCCCTGAAGCTTCTTTTGCGATCAGAAATATCGAAAACCACATTTATCTGATAAATTTCATCTGTTCAAATACCGATATAAAAGTTCAGGATAAACAGAAACTTCTTGAAATAAACGATATACGTGACAGGGGCTTCATGCTTCTTGAATTTCTGGTTCAGGAGATCCAGATCCTGGAACTGAAAAATGAGCTCCAGTCAAAGGTGAAAAGCGACCTCGACCAGCAGCAAAGGGAATTCCTTCTGCATCAGCAGATGAAAACTATTCAGAATGAGCTTGGGGGCAATCCGGCCGAAAAAGAGATCGAGGAATATAAAAAGAAGGCTGAAGTAAAAATATGGACCGAAGATACCGGCAAGACATTCTACAAAGAGCTTGACAAACTTCACCGTCTTAATCCTGCTGCTGCAGAATATTCTGTCCAGGTGAATTATATCCAAACGCTTCTCGACCTGCCATGGGGTGAGTATACCCAGGATAATCTCGATCTGAACAATGCCCGCCAGGTACTCGATCTTGATCATTTCGGACTTGACGATGTAAAGGAACGCATACTTGAACACCTGGCAGTGCTGAAACTGAAGGGAGACCTGAAATCCCCTATTTTGTGTCTTTATGGTCCTCCGGGTGTCGGAAAAACATCGCTCGGGAAATCTGTTGCGAAAGCCCTGGGAAGGAAATATGTCAGAATGTCACTGGGCGGACTTCATGATGAAGCTGAGATCAGGGGGCACAGAAAAACATATATAGGCGCCATGCCGGGGAGGATAATCCAGAATCTTAAAAGAGCCGGATCTTCAAATCCCGTATTCATCCTTGACGAAATAGATAAGGTGGGACAGGATTTCAGGGGCGATCCCTCTTCTGCACTTCTTGAAGTCCTCGATCCCGAACAGAACAGCACATTCTTCGATAATTTCCTTGAAATGGAATACGACCTTTCAAGGGTACTGTTCATTGCCACGGCAAATACACTTTCAACGGTCAGCCCTGCACTCCGCGACAGGATGGAAACAATTGAAATAACAGGTTACCTCGTCGAAGAGAAACTCGAAATTGCACAGAATCATCTGCTTCCAAAACAACTTGAAAATCACGGTGTTAAACTGGATCAGCTTGCCATAGGAAAACCCGTTATGGAGAAACTGATAGAACGGTATACCAGGGAATCAGGGGTCAGGGAACTGGATAAACGCCTTGCCAAAATCATCAGGGTAACGGCCAAGAACATTGCTTCAAAAACAGGGTACAACAGGTCTCTTACTGAAAATGATCTTACGGAGATACTGGGGCCGCCAAAATATGTCCGCGATATTTATTCCGGCAATGATCAGGCAGGTGTGGTTACAGGGTTAGCCTGGACAGCTGCTGGCGGAGAGATTCTTTTTGTCGAAACAAGCATCAGCAGAGGTACGGGTAAACTGACGCTTACCGGAAATCTTGGCGAGGTTATGAAGGAATCGGCTGTTATTGCGCTTGAGTATCTTAAATCCAATGCAGCTTTCCTTGGTCTGCCAGATAATTTCTCGGAAAAATGGAACATCCATATTCATGTACCGGAGGGCGCAATACCCAAGGACGGACCTTCGGCAGGAATTACAATGGCAGCTTCAATTGCTTCAGCTTTTACCCAGAGAAAGGTTAAAAAATATCTCGCTATGACAGGAGAAATAACCCTTCGCGGAAAAGTGCTGCCTGTAGGGGGAATAAAAGAGAAGATACTCGCTGCAAAAAGGGCCAGCATAAAGGAAATAATATTGTCGGAGGAAAACAGGAAAGATGTTGAGGATATTAAAGATATTTACATCAGGGGACTTAAATTCCTCTACGTCAGGACCATCCTGGAGGTTCTGAACCTCTCTTTACTGAAACAAAAAGTAAGCAATCCCAAAAAAATAACGTTTGAATGAAGAAAATAGCAGTTTTCCCCGGGTCCTTCGATCCTTTTACTATTGGTCATGAAGCAATAGTAAGACGTGCACTGAATCTCTTTGATGAAATTATCATTGCAGTAGGTGCAAATGCACTTAAGAAAAGCTATTATTCACTTGAAACCAGGAAGGCAATGATCTCCACAATTTTCAGGGATGAACCCCGTATAAAGGTTGACCATTACGAAGGTCTTACAGTGGATTATTGCCGGAAACACGGGGCAAAATATATTCTCAGGGGACTCAGGACTGCTGCTGACTTTGAATTTGAGAGAGCCATTGCACAGGTCAACAGGGCAATGGCATATGATATTGAATCCGTTTTCCTTCTTACTGTCCCGGAGCATACTCCGATAAACTCTACTATAGTCCGCGATATAATTCGAAGCGGCGGCGATGCATCAAAATTTGTTCCCTCTTCGATTAACCTCAGAGACTATAAGGGAGATGGGGATTGAGGATTGACCCATTTATAAGGTCCATCAGGGAAAGCCATGCACTGCTTTTAATCTTGCTTATTTCCTTGGGAAGCAGCCATTCGACCCTCGTTATGCCTTCCTTTATCTGGGGTTCAGTTACCATTTTGCCATTATAATCCATCAGGAACCAGCTCGTCTTTTTAAGATAGGAAATTCCCTGCCAGGTATAGGTATGATAGCTTGGCTCAAGAGGCTTGATTATTTTATGCCCCACTATGCCGCACTCTTCACTGACTTCCCTTAAAGCACATTCCTCAGGTTGTTCATTCCCTTCAATATGTCCTTTGGGAAGGTCCAGCTTACCCCTTTTTTCAATGAAGAGATAACGTCCCGAAGTGTGCTTCACAAGACCCCCGGCGGCTTCAACCTCTGTAAAGTAAATTCTGAATATTTTCCAGATATATTTAATATCAGGTCCGTAAATATTTATTGAGGAAACATGCGGATCAGACTGAAAGTCAGATATTATTCTATAAAGTTCATCGGTGCTGTAAAACTTGTGAAATAAGCCGTATTTTTGTAACCTGTCAGGTTCAGGGCTTATTGTAATGAATCTGTTTTCGAAATGAACCTTTAACATAGTCTTTATGGAAAATAGTGCAAAAAAGATTGCTGAATATCTTCTACAAATTAAAGCAATAAAATTGCAACCGTCAAATCCTTTTACATGGGCTTCAGGCTGGAAATCTCCAATTTACTGTGATAACAGGAAAACGCTTTCATTTCCGGAGGTGCGTTCGTATATCCGGGATTCATTTGTTTCTCTTATAAAACGTTTATATCCTGATGCTGAGTTGATTGCAGGAGTAGCAACAGGAGCTGTTCCGCATGGGGCACTGGCAGCCGACAGGCTGGAACTTCCTTTTGTTTATGTCAGATCCGGCGCAAAGGAACACGGACTTGGAAACCAGATTGAAGGATTTTATCAAAAAGGGCAGAAAACAGTCGTTGTTGAGGATCTTATTTCTACAGGCGGAACCAGTCTTGGTGCAGTGAGAGCCCTGAGGGAGGCAGGCTGTGAAGTCCTTGGAATGGTTGCAATATTTACTTATGAGTTTAAGAAATCTGCTGACGGTTTCGCGATAGAAAAATGCCCCCTGACTACCCTGTGCAATTATTCTGTTCTCATTGAAACAGCTGTCAGTACGGGTTATATCGGGAAGTCAGAAGTGGAAACCCTGAAAAAATGGCGTATTGACCCTTCCGTCTGGGGTTTGGGATAAGAATAATTGATATTAAAAGACATAATCAACCTCCTTGAAGGAATACTGCTTCTTAGTGCCGTCTTGTTTTTCAATTGCGAGAAATCCTGACGATGAGATACCTGTTATTCTGCCTTTGAATAAAGTGCCCCCGGTTTTAAAGGCGTGTAATTCCTGAAGACGGTACAGCCGAGAGATGTAATCATCGGATAATTTCTGTCTGTCGCCGTAAAGCAGTTCTTTATACCTGGAGTCAAGATCACCAAGCAGTATATTCAGGCAGGTATCTGTATTAAATTCCTTTCCGGCTGCCATTTTAATTGAAACAGGATTATGAATGGAATCCGGGAATTCAGTCTGGTTAATATTAAGGCCGATACCTGCCACGCAGCTCTCAATGCTGTTATCCATCAGCGAATTCTCAATCAGTATTCCTGCTATTTTGTCATTTTTCAGATAAATATCATTCGGCCATTTTATCGTGCAGCGGTTTACATACCTGTCAAGAAAATCACAGATTCCAAGTGAAACAGCTATCGAGATCAGGAATTGTTCTTCAGCGCTAACCAGGGATGGATAAAGTATAATGCTGATTAACAGGTTTTTGCCTTTTTCACTCTCCCATTTGTTCCCGGCCTGCCCCCTGCCTTCAGACTGGAATGCCGAACAGACCACAGTTCCCTCCGGCTCATCTCCATGCTTGATAAGCATTAAAGCATGAGTGTTGGTTGACGGAAGTTCTTCGAAACGAAGGATTTTAGAACCTATTATCATGATTAGTAATGGATTACGCTTTAAATTAAAAGCTAGTTCGAAAACAGTAACAGCAATTTTATAATTGGCACCGAAATTGCAAAAGGATCTTCACAGGCAAAAATACGGATAAAAGTTTGTACTTTTGCAGTCTGTTATGTAACTGATAATTATTGATGAGGAAAAGGTCCGACGGCGCTGATGTTCTTTTGGGTGGTGTTTTGAAAGGGATTTTCGAAAAAAAAGGACGTGATGTCCTTAAGATAGATTTACGCGAGCTCGAAAACAGAATTGCCGATTATTTTATAATATGCCACGGTACTTCGACGACACAGGTTGATACAATCTGTGATTCGGTAGAGGATACCGTAAGAAAGACCACAGGAGAGAAACCATTACATATTGAAGGTCTTGATAACTGCTTCTGGGTTCTTCTGGATTACGGAAATGTTGTTGTCCATATTTTTCTTGAAAAATACAGGGAATTTTACAGTCTCGAATCGCTATGGGCAGACGCTTCAATTGAGATAATGGAAGATAAAATCAAGTAAGGGGAAGGAGAAAATAAATGGCTGAGAATACTGATAATCCGGCACCGGATAAGAAGAATGATAAGAATATGAAACCGCGGTTTAACACCAACTGGATATTCTTTGGAATTTTTGCAGTCATAGTCCTGATTCAGGTGTTTTATCCCAGGAATCCTGCGCAGGATACAACAACAAAGCAGTTAAAGGAAATGCTTGTCAACCGTGATATCGAGAGGATTCTTATTGTGAACAAGGAACAGGCAGAGATATATCTTACAAAGGAAGCTGTTGAATCAGGCAGATATCCGGAAGTTACGAACACCGGCAAAGGTCTGGGACTGCAGGTCCCAAAACCTAATTTTGTAATGACGATAGGAGATGTGGGAACCTTTACCGCTTTCGTTAAAGAAGAACAGGAAAAGGCCGGTATTAATGAAACGGAAAGGATTATTCCTGACAATAAGAACCGTCATAATTACTTTACTGAAGTGATCCTTCAATGGCTTCTGTTCCCTGTTCTCCTGATAGTGATCTGGCTGTTTTTCATGAGGAGGATGACCGGCGGAGGTGCCGGCGGAGCAGGAGGTATCTTCAGTGTCGGTAAATCGAGAGCCCAGGTATTTGACAAGGAATCCAATGTGAAGATCAACTTCAATGATGTTGCCGGCCTTGAAGAGGCGAAGACTGAAGTCATGGAAATCGTCGATTTCCTGAAGAATCCCAAGAAATATACGCAGCTCGGGGGAAAAATACCAAAAGGTGCGCTGCTGATAGGCCCTCCCGGCACCGGAAAAACTCTTCTCGCCAAGGCAGTGGCAGGAGAGGCTAATGTACCTTTCTTCTCAATTTCCGGATCCGACTTCGTGGAAATGTTCGTCGGTGTAGGAGCCTCAAGAGTACGGGACCTTTTTAAGCAGGCAAAGGAAAAGGCACCTTGTATCGTTTTTATCGATGAAATTGATGCTGTGGGAAGAGCAAGAGGCCGGAACGTGAATTTTGGTTCCAATGATGAACGTGAAAATACTCTTAATCAGCTTCTTACTGAAATGGATGGCTTCGGAACCAACATGGGAGTAATAATCCTGGCAGCTACCAACAGGGCAGATATCCTCGACAGGGCATTGCTGCGGGCAGGACGTTTTGACCGCCAGATTCATGTTGAGCTTCCTGATGTAACTGAACGTGAAGCAATATTCAAGGTTCATCTCAGACCCATAAAGCTTGCAAAAGATTTTGATGTCAGTTTCCTGGCCAAACAGACACCGGGTTTTTCGGGTGCCGACATAGCAAATGTATGCAACGAATCTGCACTTATTGCCGCGAGAAAAAATAAAACTGTAGTTGAAAAGCAGGATTTTCTCGATGCCATAGACAGAATAGTCGGGGGCCTTGAAAGAAAAAATAAGATCATCTCATTTGAAGAGAAGAAGACAATTGCATATCACGAAGCAGGTCATGCTACTGTTAGCTGGCTGCTGGAACATGCAAGTCCGCTGCTGAAAGTAACAATAATACCGCGCGGAAGAGCCCTGGGAGCTGCCTGGTATCTTCCTGAAGAGAGGCAGATCACCACCCGCGAGCAGCTGCTCGACGAAATGGCTTATGCATTGGGCGGTCGTGCCTCTGAGGAACTTGTATTCGGCAAGGTGTCGACAGGCGCCCTGAGTGATCTTGAGAAGATCACCAAACAGGCTTATGCCATGGTCTCATTTTTCGGCATGAGCGAAAAGGTTGGAAATATAAGCTTCTATGACTCTTCAGGTCAGGCAGATTTCGGATTTACCAAACCTTACAGCGAAAAAACTGCCGAGGTCATCGACAATGAGGTTAAGCAGATAATTGAAGAATCATATGAAAGGGCTAAATCGGTTCTGAAGGAACACATGGCAGGTCTGACCGAACTTGCAGAACAGCTTCTCGAAAAGGAAGTGATCTTCAGTGAAGACCTGGAAAGGATCTTTGGCAAGAGATTGGCCGACATAATCAAGGAGAAGCGGGAGGCTGGTATCCCTGAAGTAAACGAGAGTCCGAAGAAAGAAATCAGCAGTCCAAAAAACGAAAAAGAGGGGAAAAAGTCAGAGAAAAAGAAAAAAAAGAAGAATAAGCCTGAATCTGATGAGAAAAACGAAGATGATCCGGATAAAATAAAGTCATCAAAAAAATCAAAATAAAAAAAGAAGTTATTGAACAATTTCTTCAGACGAACATTAACGGGAGCATGGATAGTGATTTTCATATTGGGAGGATTCTGGCTCCATCCCGTTTCTTTTTTTATTACAGGCCTTGTAATTGTCGCCGGAACTCAGTATGAATATTATCTCCTGATAAAGAATAGCGGCGTCAGGCCTCAGTTAATTCCCGGCATGATAGCCGGAGCGTCTGTCTATATCCTCTCCACGCTTATTGCCGCTAAAATTATCCAGATGAAGTTTTTCCTTCTTCTGATCCCGCTGATTATCCTGATCATAATAATCGAGCTTTACAGGAAACAGGAAAAACCATTTGATTCCCTGGCTCATACCTTTTTCCCTGTTCTTTACACGGCGTTCCCCGTCTCGCTTTTCCCTTTTACTGCATATGGGAGCCAGGGGCTGAATGCGCTGCTCCCGGGCTGGACCATGCCATTTTCCCCTGAGATTGTTGTGGGTTTCTTCCTGTTGCTCTGGGCAAATGATATTGGTGCTTATCTCGTTGGAATATCCGCCGGCCGTCACAGACTGATGGAGAGGATCTCTCCAAAAAAATCATGGGAAGGTTTTTTCGGGGGGCTGATCCTAGCGCTTATTTGTGCATGGCTGCTTTCCGGCTGGCTTCAGATGATTAACAGGACCGGATGGTTAATCATCTCTTTGATTATCTCATTAGCAGGAACATATGGCGACCTGGCAGAATCAATGTTTAAGAGGAGCATTGGGGTAAAAGACTCCGGTACAATAATGCCGGGGCACGGAGGTTTCCTCGACAGGTTTGACAGCGCAGTGTTTTCTTTTCCCCTGGTATTTCTTTTTATTTTACTTTTTGGATGATTGAACGGACTTGATTAGTTTTGTGCAAATTTTCAGCAGGATGAGCATTCATAAAGAAGGATATAAGATCTTAATCTCGGGGTTTCTGATTCTCGTTCTTGTTAATATTCTCCTCAGCATCCTGATTAACGACTTGCTGCTTGTCAAATGGATTTTCGGAATCGGTTCACTGATACTTTATATGTTTCTGCTCTTTTTTTTCCGCCTTCCTGCCCGGCACCTTAAACCAGATCCTGGAATTGTCTATGCTCCTGCCGATGGCAAAGTGGTTGTCATAGAGGAAGCTGAGGAGAAGGAATATTTCAGGGATCTTCGCCTGCAGGTGTCAATCTTTATGTCCCCTTTCAACATGCACAGCAACAGATATCCTGTTTCGGGGCATATTAAATATGTAGGTTATCATCCGGGCCACTATATGGTTGCGTGGCACCCGAAATCGTCTGAACTGAATGAGAGAAGTACGGTAGTCATAGAAACAACTGATGGAACTGAAGTGCTTGTTCGGCAGATTGCCGGTGCAGTTGCAAGAAGGATTGTGACTTACGCCAGAAAGGACCAGGACGTAAGGCAGGGAGATGAACTAGGCTTCATTAAATTCGGATCCAGGGTGGATATTTTCCTGCCGCTTGGAACTGAAATCGAAATACCAATTCTTCAGCAGGTAAAGGCAAACAAGAGCATCATTGCCAAAATCTGAAAAAAATCAACAATGAAAAAGAAAGACGACAGGATCATCAGTATCACAGATGATGTTAAATGGATAGGTATTCTTGATTACGATATCAAAACATTTGATATTGTAATGACGACAGAATATGGCACTACATATAATTCCTATTTTATAAATGCGGGTGAAAAAGCACTTATTGAAGTCGCGAAAGAGAAATTCAGCGAAACATTTCTGAAGAAACTCAGATCTGTCTGCGATCCTTCTGAAATAAAATATATAATTCTGGATCATACCGAACCGGACCATTCGGGAAGCCTGAAGCAGCTTCTTGAGATTGCTTCTGAGGCAACTGTCGTCGGAAGCGGGAACGCCATAAGATATCTTGAGGATATACTCAATTTCCCGTTCAAATCAATGGTGGTTAAAGACGGAGATACCCTCAGCCTGGGGAATAAAACCCTTAAATTCATCTCGGCTCCTAATCTTCACTGGCCGGATTCAATCTATACATATCTGGCAGAAGACAAAGTTCTTTTTACCTGCGATTCATTCGGAGCTCACTACTGCTCCCATGATATGAACGATGATATGGCGGAAGATTACCTGGACGCCCTCAAATACTATTTTGATGTTATTCTGAAACCGTTCAGCAGGTTCCTCCTGAAGGCTATTGATAGAATCAGGCCGATGGAGATCAATCATATATGTCCCGGCCATGGTCCGATACTGTCCGGAAACAGGAATAAAATCGTTGATCTTACCGAAAAATATTGCCAGGAATATATACAGAAAACCTCTGTTGATGCGGGAAGGCATATTATGATAGCTTATGTGTCGGCATACGGTTATACCAAAGAGGCAGCGGAATATATATCAGCCGGGATAAGGGAAACCGGTGACTTTATAACAGATATTGTTGATATTGAGCATATTGATTTAAATACCCTTGAGTCAAAAATAATATCAAATAATGCAATTATAATTGGCTCTCCGACCATAAATCAGAACACGCTTCTTCCTGTTTATAAGATGTTTGCACTCATAAATCCGTTACGTGACAGAGGTAAGATTGCCGGCGTTTTCGGATCATTCGGATGGAGCGGAGAAGCCGGGAAAATCATTATTGATAATCTGAGAAATCTGAAGCTTAAGGTTTTCGAAGATCCGGCACTATTCAAATTCCGTCCTTCCGGAACAAAGGCTGAGATACTTAAGGACTTCGGAAAAAGATTTGCACAGAAGTTCGAAGAGGAATGTGAACAAAAAAAATAAAGGGTCATTCTTCGGCTTCGCTCAGAATGACCCTTTGCTAATCAACTCACTTCAACCTGATTATGAGATCTTTATCTGCCTGGAAATCTTATTCTTTTCTTCTTCCATCTTAGGAAGTTCCACACTCAGAATGCCATCCTTGTAGTTTGCTCCTATTTTTTCCCTGTTGACATTCTCAGGAATGTAGAAGCTCCTGCAGAAAGATGAGTAACTGAATTCTTTTCTCTTGTATCCGTCTTTTTCTTCTTCGGTCTCATTCCTGGATTCAGATGAGATTGTGAGCACATCTTCATTGATATCGATCTTCAGGTCCTTCTTGTCCATACCCGGAACTGCAAGCTCAAGTATAAAGTTTTTTTCATTTTCCTTAATATTAACAGCCGGCATTGAACTTGTCCTGTTTGTCATTACAGGGAAAAAATCGTCATCAAAGAGATTTGATAAAAACGGGCTGAATGTTCTTTTGGTAATCGTTGGTAACATAGCTTTGTCCTCCATTATTTTTAGTTTAACATCTGTTTTAAATATCTTCTGTCTTCCGACTTCCGACTTCTGTCTTCCGACTTCCTCCTTCGCCAGAGCCTTCGCCGAGGCTACGGCTCTCAAAGAAGGCTTCGGAGGATAAAGTCCGTCTTCGGTCTTCCGTCTTCGGTCTTCCTTAATATTTCAATATCTGTTCCAATTATAAAAACATGACATAATGGCCGATTTGATGACAACCAGGCAGACAGTATGGCAGGCCATGTTATATTTACGTAAATTCGAAAAATTAAAGTAGGTTTGTAAAATAAGGTATCAGAAGGAGATGAAGACGACCTGGAGAAACATTCTTATTGTATTGGGAGTAGCAATTCTTCTGGCAGCTGCATGGTATTTCCGGAATATTGTAGCGTATATTCTCATTTCAGGTGTTTTATCAATAATAGGCCGCCCTCTTGTCGACCTGTTCTGCAGGATCAGGATTGGCAGGTGGAAATTCCCGCGTGCCCTCGGTGCATTGATCACACTATTAATTATCTGGGGAGTTATTGTACTGTTCTTTGCAATCTTTATTCCACTCATAACAAGGCAGATAAACAATTTTTCAACGATCTACAGCGGGAAAATTGTCCAGCTCATAGATACTCCGATAAACAAAATTGAAAATATCTTAAAGTCCTTAAACAGCACAATAACTGACGGACTTTCGCTTAAAGATTATTTTACAGGCAAAGTATCCCAGATTCTCAGCATTAACATGATACAGGATGTTTTGGAATCTGTTATTACCACTGTGGGCAATCTGGCAATTGCATTTTTCTCGATCTCCTTCATCACTTTCTTTTTTCTCAAGGACCAGCATCTCTTTTTCGAATCAATCCTGATGTGGGTTCCTGACAAATACACGGAACATTTCACAAGGGCTCTATACTCAATAAAAAACCTGCTCACCAGATATTTTATCGGTATAATTATCCAAAGCACCTGCATAATGATAATGGTCGATATTGGAATGACAATCGCAGGAATAGATTTCCAACAGGCTCTTGTTATGGGGCTCATTGTCGGTATACTGAACGTAATTCCTTATGTAGGGCCCTGGCTTGGATTCTTTATAGCCGTCACAATGGGCGTGGCATCCCACATAACTCAGGATTTTCCCACAGTTGTTGGTCCCCTTGTATTCTATATGACTCTGGTTATCGCAATCACTCAGATTACTGACAATATTGTTTTTCAGCCGGTTATTTTTTTCAATAGTGTCAGATCGCATCCTCTTGAGATTTTTATTGTTGTGCTGGCAGCTGGATTCGCGGCAGGTATCCCGGGAATGATCCTGGGAATTCCCACCTATACCGTGATCAGGGTTTTTGCACGTGAGTTCTTTTACAATTTCAAAGCCGTTCAGAAGCTTACTTCTGGTCTTCCGCAGGAGAATCCGGGAAGAGTGATTATCTCAGGCAATGAAGAGGATACTGAAGAAAGGCAGAAAGAAAAAAAATCCGGAAGTCAGGCTGTAAATAAGGTGAAAAAAAATTCTGTCAGAGAAAACAATAATCCGGATAAATAGCATTAAATGAGACGTATTCTCAAGCCACTTGCATCTTTATCCGGTTTCTACATTGACGGATTCAGGAATATGTCTTCGTGGGGCAGGAAAGTCTGGATTATCATTGTTATTAAATTGTTCCTGATCTTCTTAATTCTCAGGATTTTCTTTTTTCAGGATTTTCTGAAAAAGAGGTTCGGCAATGATGAAGAAAGAAGCAAATATGTACTCGATCAATTAACTAATCCTACCGTAACCCATGATTGAAAATGTGGATCCGGCTCTAATCGACTGGTCAAGAGCCCAGTTTGCGCTCACTGCCATTTATCATTGGATTTTTGTGCCGCTGACACTCGGGCTTTCATTTATTGTGGCAATAATGGAGACAATATATGTCAGAACCGGTAATGAGGAATGGAAACGGATTACCAGGTTCTGGATGACGCTTTTCGGGATTAATTTCGCTATCGGGATTGCAACAGGAATTATTCTTGAATTCGAATTCGGCACCAACTGGTCAAATTATTCATGGTTTGTCGGTGATATCTTTGGAGCACCCCTTGCAATCGAAGGTATTCTGGCATTTTTTCTTGAATCGACTTTTATTGCCGTTATGTTTTTTGGATGGAACAAGGTCGGTAAAAAGTTCCATCTGGCATCTTCCTGGCTGGTTGCCATAGGATCAAATTTGTCAGCACTCTGGATACTGGTCGCCAATGCATGGATGCAAAATCCTGTAGGCATGGTGTTCAATCCGGATACTGCAAGAAATGAAATGGTGAATTTTTGGGCTGTACTCTTTAATCCGGTTGCCGTGGATAAATTCCTGCACACCGTTTCATCAGGATATCTGCTGGCCAGCCTGTTTGTGCTCGGCATAAGCTCATGGTTCCTGCTTAAGAAAAGAGAGGAATGGCTGGCAAAAAGGAGCATTCTTATTGCCTCCGTTTTCGGATTGTTCTCATCCCTTATGGTTGCTTTTACAGGTGACACTTCTGCACGGACACTTTCCGAGCTTCAGCCTGTTAAATTCGCCGCTTTCGAAGCATTGAATGAAGGAAAGCAGGATGCAGGGCTTGTTGCCTTCGGTGTCCTGAAAAACTCTGAGGATAACATCGGCAGCAGAAAACTGAATGAATTTGTATTCCGGATCGAAATCCCTGGTTTCCTGTCTGTAATGAGCGGAGGCGACAGAAATGTTTTTGTCCCGGGTATAAAAGATCTTATTAACGGAAATGAAGAAAGACAGATTTTATCCGTCACAGAAAAAATGGACCGGGGCAGGTATGCGAAAAAAGTGCTTACTGATTATAAGCTCGCAAAATCCCAAAACAATAAGGAACAGGCAGAAGCATTAATGAATATTTTCGGAAACAGGGACTTTATTGATAACTATTTCAGATACTTCGGGTATGGATTTCTCAGATCCCCGGAAGATGCAATTCCAAATATACCAGTAGCATTTTACACGTTTCATCTGATGGTTATGCTTGGATTTCTGTTCATAGCTGTCTTTGTTGTATCTCTTTTCCTTGTACTGAAGGGAACGCTGACGAAATACCGATGGTTCCTGTGGATTTCCGTGGCAATGATTCCTCTCGCCTATATTGCCAGCGAATCCGGATGGATCCTTGCCGAAATGGGAAGACAACCATGGATAATCCAGGATCTGATGCCTGTCTCTGCAGCGGTATCACAGATCAGCCCAGGATCTGTGATGACAACTTTTATCCTCTTCTCAGTTCTGTTTACAGCACTGCTCGCTGCAGAAATTTCTATAATGACCAGACAGATCAAAACCGGACTAAAACACTAGGAGGGTTTAATTATGACATTAATGATATCATATTCTTTTCTTCAGGGGTACTGGTGGGTAATTATCTCACTTCTGGCAAGCCTGCTGGTTTTTCTAATGTTTGTCCAGGGCGGGCAGTCGCTGATATTCTCACTCCCTGATAATGATGCAAGGAAAGCTATGATGGTAAACACTTTAGGCAGAAAATGGGAATTGACTTTCACCACGCTTGTGACATTCGGCGGAGCATTTTTTGCTGCATTCCCCCTTTTCTATGCAACCAGTTTCGGAGGAGCCTACTGGGTGTGGGTAGCAATCCTCTTCAGCTTTATCATTCAGGCAGTTGCATATGAATACCGGTCAAAACCGGCAAACCTTTTCGGGAGAAAGACCTTTGATATTTTCCTCTTCATCAACGGATCTCTTGGTCCTTTCCTTATAGGTGTGGCGGTGGCCACGTTCTTTACGGGTTCACAGTTCACCCTGAATGAAATGAACCAGGTGAAATGGGCAAATTCGTGGCATGGCCTTGAAGCTCTGATAAATGGAAGAAATCTGGCACTAGGACTCACTCTTGTATTCCTTGCCAGAACCAACAGTTTACTTTATATAATCAATTCAGTTGATGATGAAGGACTTTCAGCCAGGTCAATCAATAAACTGATCATCAATTCATTATCATTTCTTGTATTTTTTGTTTTTTTCATGGCGGCAATCCTCTTTTCGGAAGGATATACAGCTCATCCTGATACTGGCAATATCTCGATGGAAAAGTTCAAGTATCTTCATAATCTTATTCAGATGCCGGTTGTGCTGATCATTTTTCTGGCAGGTGTCACCGCTGTTCTCTGGGGGATAGGTGTCACAATCTTCAGGGGCTGCAAAAAAGGCATATGGTTCACAGGTTCCGGAACAATACTAACTGTTTTTGCACTATTCTGTACAGTCGGTTTCAGCAATACCGCCTTCTATCCATCTTCCTTTGATCTCAACAGCTCGCTTACTATTCACAATGCATCGTCAAGCCTGTTTACACTTCGGACAATGATGTACGTTTCATTCATCATCCCATTTGTAGCAGCATACATCTGGTATGCATGGAAATCAATAAACAGGAATAAAATCACCGGGGAAGAGCTTAAGGGGGAAGGACATGTATATTAACGGCGACCGGCGAACGGTTACAGGCACCTAATTAACTGACCGCAGGACTGCAAGACACTAATGAAATAGTATCACATGGTATTCTTTCCCAGTAACGGGGATATCAGGGAAGCCGTGATATATAAAGGTATGATCAGAGGTGCGGCACTTATGCCAAACAGAGCAAATGAAACAACTACCATCAATATAAGTATATATCTTCCTTCATTTCCTTTTAATTTAAAATGATCTGTCTTCAGGGAGAGGAGCGGTAGCCTGGTAACCATGAGCAGGGACAGAACGACAGTTAAAATCAGAAGGAAAGCCACCGATCCGGTCAGTGTGTTTAGAAATTCCGAGCCGGAGTAATGAGATGCGATAACCACCGAGATCACTGCAAGAGCGTTTGCAGGTGTCGGTAAGCCTTTGAAAGATCTGCTCTGTGATGGGTCTGTGTTGAATTTCGCGAGTCTTAAAGCTGCACATACAGGCATAATTGCCGGAATGAATGGAAGAAAAGGGAAGGTTTCTGATGAAGGCTGAATTTCAATAAGCCGGCAGATTAGTAATGCAGGAGCGACTCCGAAACTGACGATGTCAGCAAGGGAATCCAGTTCTTTCCCGATATCTGAATATGCCTTCAGTATTCTTGCAGACATTCCGTCAAGAAAATCAAAGACCATTGCTGCAAGGATGAGCCATGATGCTGTGACAAGGTTGTTGTTCAAGGCATAAATTGCAGCTATGAAACCGGATGCCAGGTTCAGTGATGTTATGAAATTGGGAATGTGTCTTTTCATAATATCCTTAACATAGGAAAAACAAAATTAAGATAAAATTCAGTTTCAGGTTATCATTATGCTCCGATTTTATATATCTGCGAAAATCAGCGTGATCTGCGGGAAACAAAGAAGAACTCTCCCGCAGATAACGCAGATTAATAAGTTATAATACTAATTATTTATTGTTAGTTTTGCAGAGCAGAGTCTGGCATGAATGAATGAACTTGAGGGAATAAAGATAGCCATCGATTTTGACGGAACAATCGTGGAACATCAGTATCCTGAAATTGGCAAGGAGAGACTATTTGCCTTTCAGACACTTAAAGAGCTGGAGAAAAAAGGTGCAAGGTTGATATTATGGACCTTCAGGGTAGGAAAGGAACTGGATGATGCAATTGAATTCTGCCGGAAAAATGGAGTTGAGTTCTATGCTGTGAATAAGAACTATCCTGAAGAAATAGTGGATGAGTCAGTAAGCAGAAAAATAGATGCAGACATATATATCGATGATAAGAATGTCGGAGGATTTCACGGCTGGAGCGAAGTGTGGCAGATGCTTTTCCCTTTTGAACTTCAGCAGAAAGAAGCAGAAAAAAGGATCCTCTCCGCGCGAAAAAATATTTTCAGACGTTTATTTTCTGGGAAAAAAAGAGCCAATGAGGAATAGTTACCTGAAATATCTGTTTTCAATACTTTTTCTTTTGTTCTTCACATGGATGTTATCGTGTTCAGGCAAATCACGAAGCGTACCGGTAAAAACGACCATGAATGAACTTCCTGAAGCGCCCGGCAATCTGATTAAAATGACCGTGCCTGATGAGAATTCCGAGTTTAAGGCGGGAGCTTCTGTTAATGTGGTTATTGATCCTGAAAATAAAAATCATCCACCTGATTCTGTGATTATCTTTTTTGACGGGAAGAAAGTTGCAAGACTGGGACCTGAATCCTGGAAATGTCAGGTTCCGCCATCCTATACGGCGAGTACAGGCAGGAAATCATTAAAGGCAGTTGCTTATAAAGACGGCAGGGCAAATACGATCATCACCCGCTTCATGATAATCCTGTCCGACATTTCTCCCAAGAGATATGGTTATAAAGTGTTACATACTTATCCCCATGACAGAAATGCTTTTACGCAGGGCCTTTTTTATGATAAAGGTATTCTCTACGAAAGTACAGGTCAGGAAACCAGTTCTACTCTCAGGGAGGTAGAACTTGCAACCGGGAAGGTAACGCGGCAACTTAATCTTGATCCGTCGCTTTTCGGCGAAGGAATAACCCTGTTCAGGGACAGGATCTTCCAGGTCACCTGGAGATCGAAAGTTGGTTTTGTTTATGATAAATCAACATTCAGACAGATAAACAGGATTTATTACCAGACAGAGGGCTGGGGTCTTGCAACGATAGATGACAGGATTGTAATGAGCGACGGGTCCAATGTCTTGTATTTCTATGAACCTGAAATGTTTACAGTTGTGTCACATCTTGAGGTCTATGATAACGAAAAGAAGGTCGATCAGCTTAATGAGCTTGAATATATAAAAGGTGAGATATGGGCCAATATCTGGATGACAGACCTTATAGCCAGGATAGATCCGGCGACCGGTAAAGTACTCGGATATATTAATCTTAAAGGGCTTTTAGATGAACGTGATGCCGGTGCAGATGTACTTAACGGTATTGCTTACGACAAAGAGGGAGAGAGAATATTTGTCACCGGTAAGAACTGGCCTAAGCTTTTTGAAATAAAGATTACTGAATAAGTTTTGTACCGTATACGATTTTTATAGCTGCGGGCAGTATACCAAATTCTACAGGGGTATGACCGAGAGATTCGCCATCAGCTTCCGCGTACAGCGGGATATCTGATTCCACCCGCAAATTATTTGCCCTGTACCCGTCAACTTTCGGATGGCTGAGTATCGTTCCGTCGTAAAGGATCTTAAGGTTCTTAATGATTTCTATTCTCCCCATATCCTTTATTACGGTAATATCGAGCAGTCCGTCGTCGGGAACGGCATCAGGCGTTTGTCTCATGCCTCCGCCGCAGTATCTTCCGTTGCCAACGTTGACTGAGAAAACCCTGCATCTGCTTCTCCTGCCGTCAATGATAATATCCACATCAGCTTTTGTATATGAGATAAGGCTTGTAAGGAGATTGTAAAAATATATCGCATTGTTGCTTCTTCCCTTGTCCTTCTGCCTGTTCGTCTTTCTTACCACGAGCGCCTCAAATCCCAGTCCTGCAATGTTTATGAAATATCTTTTTTCCTGTTCATTCCCGGATAAGTACCTGATAATACCAATGTCATGCAAAAGGAGCTTATTCTCTTTTATCACATTCACGGCACCTTCGTAGACAAGAGGAATCCCGAACATCCTGCCCCAGTCGTTACCTGTACCGACAGGTATCATTCCTACCGAGATTTCTTTTGAAGGACAGGTTTCCTGGAGGAAAATACCATTTACCACTTCGTTCAATGTCCCATCGCCACCAATGGAGATTATTTTCCTGTAACCTTCTTCGACAGCCTCTTTGACAAAGTGAATAGCATCGCCTTTTTTTTGAGTGAATCTTTCAAAAACGGGAATATTTTCTTTCGATAAAAGACCTGAGATCCTTTCCCAGTCTTTTTTGCCCTTTCCGTTGCCGGCATTGGGATTAATAACTGTAAACCATGTGGTACTTTTTGATTCTTCGGTCATATTGGCAGGGTTAAGTCGTGTAAAGATGGAAATAAAACCTTGAAGAGGTTCGGGATGGAATCCAATTTTATTTTTCAACATAAATTAATATAGGAGATATGTTGTTATATATCAGTATGATATGAGCTTCAGGAAATAATTTTATTGTTAATAACGTGTTGAAAACCCCGCTGAAAATGTTTACAATTACATCTTTTAGTCCCGGAGGCAGAGAGGCTTTAAATAGTAAATTTGAAGCTCAATACAGACATGAAAACATTAACAGGATTGAGATGGGAAGGATAATAGCCATTGCGAATCAGAAGGGCGGTGTCGGAAAGACCACAACTGCAATCAATCTTGCAGCCAGTCTTGCTGCGCTTGAAAAGAAAGTGCTTATCGTAGATGCTGATCCGCAGGCAAATGCCACATCAGGCATAGGGATTGACACCCGGCAGATAAAAAGCACTATTTATGATTGCCTGATTGATGGCAGGGATCCTAAAGAAACCTTACTCGGCTGTGAAATTGAAAACCTTTCGCTGATGCCGTCAAATATAGATCTTGTCGGCGCTGAAATCGAAATGCTGGACAGGCCGGAAAGGGAAAAGATTCTCAAGAATGTTCTGACCGGGATAGAAGATGATTACGATTACATTTTAATAGACTGCTCCCCTTCACTCGGATTGCTGACTGTAAATGCTCTTACTGCTGCTCATTCTGTTATCATACCTGTGCAATGTGAGTATTTTGCTCTTGAGGGTCTCGGCAAGCTTCTTAATACCATCAGGATCATTCAGGGCAATCTTAACACTAACCTTGAAATTGAAGGATTCCTTCTTACAATGTATGATGCACGGCTGAGATTATCGAACCAGGTCGCCGATGAGGTTAACAAACATTTCCAGCAGATGGTTTTCAGGACAATCATACAGAGGAACGTTAAGCTTTCAGAAGCACCAAGCTTCGGTCAGCCGGCAATATTATATGATGCAGATTCACGGGGAACGGTAAATTACCTTAACCTGGCCAAAGAACTGCTCGAGAAGCATACTGCGAAACTAAAAACAGCCTGAGGATTACCTTTAAAAGACAGTCGCCATGACAAAGAAAAATGCGTTGGGAAGAGGATTAGGCGCTTTAATAGAAGGTGTGGAAAAAGAGGTCCTTGAAAGAAAAATTGAGCCGAACCAGCATATTCCTGTTGATTCGATAGACGGGAATCCTTTTCAGCCCAGGACCCACTTTGATGAGCAGGCAATGGAAGAGCTTGCCGCATCAATCAGAAAACTGGGTATTGTACAGCCTCTTACTGTACGTGAATCCGGTGGTGGCCGTTACCAGCTTATTGCAGGAGAGAGACGATTAAGGGCAGCGCGCCTCGCGGGTCTTACACACGTGCCGGCTTATATCCGTATAGCTGATGATCAGGCAATGCTCGAACTCGCCCTGGTCGAAAACCTGCAGCGCGAAGATCTGGATGCCATTGAAGTCGCCATAAGCTTCGAACGGCTTGTCGAAGAATGTAAAATGACACAGGAACAGCTTAGCGACAGAGTCGGAAA
>Ga0172364_10000233_pt1 | contig 37628 bp, 29 predicted proteins | sample LakKivSesite10cm_FD_114545 | JGI IMG/M metagenome (GOLD analysis project Ga0172364, IMG submission 114545) | Sediment microbial communities from Lake Kivu, Rwanda - Sediment site 10cm | ecosystem: Environmental > Aquatic > Freshwater > Lake > Sediment | place: Rwanda: Western Province, Lake...
CCATGGAGCGGTTGGTGTGGATATGGGCAGGAATATTTTTCAATCTGAAGACCCGGTGGCAATGATCCAAGCAGTCAGGGCAATTGTGCACAAGAATGCGAGTGTGGAAGAGGCGCATGCGTTATTTGAAGAGAAGAGGCATAAATAATTATTTAGCCATTTAACCGATTGTTATTTAAATAAAGATGCGTGTAGCTGTCTATTATAATAACAAGGACATAAGAATAGAAGAAAGACCAGTCCCACGGATTGGTGACAATGAACTACTTGTTAAGGTTATTGCCAGTGGAATTTGTGGTAGTGATGTGATGGAGTGGTACAGAGTTAAGAGTGCACCAAGGGTTCTGGGACATGAAATTGCAGGAGAGATTGTTAAGGCGGGAAAAAACATAAAAAATTTTAAGATCGGTGATAGGGTGTTTGTTTCCCACCATGTGCCCTGTAATGAATGTAGATACTGCCGGAAAGGCTATCATACAGTATGTGAAACATTAAAAAAGACAAGTTTTGACCCTGGTGGTTTTTCCCAGTATCTGCGTATTCCTGAAATTAATGTTAAATTTGGTACATTTTTACTTCCCGATGAAGTAAATTATGAAGCAGGAACGTTTATTGAACCATTGGGTTGTGTAATTCGTGGTCAGCGTTTTGCTCAAATAAATAAGGATGATACAGTTTTAGTGATTGGTTCAGGCATTGCTGGGATTTTACATATTAAATTAGTAAAGGCAATGGGTGTAACAAAGATTTTTGCAACAGATATCAATGAATATCGTCTGAATTTTGCAAAAAAGTGTGGGGCAGAGGTGATTAATGCTCAGGACAATGTGCCTGAGCAGATAACAAAATTGAATCGTGGACGTCTGGCTGATGTAGTGATTGTAAATACTACTGCATTCAGTGCATTTGAGCAGACATTCGCCTCAGTTGACCGTGCTGGGACTTTGCTGCTATTCGCGCCTACTGCACCTGAAGTGCGTATTCCCCTGCCCCTATATGACCTATATTTCAAGGGTGTGAAGATTGTTTTTTCTTATGCTGCAGTAACCCAGGATATACTTGAGGCAATTGAACTTTTAAAGAACAAAAAAATAGATGTGCTTGATATGATAACGCACAGATTTGGTTTGGGTGAAATTCAAAAAGGATTTGAACTCGTTGAAAGGGCAGACAAATCACTAAAAATAATCATTGAGCCACATAGGCCCATAAACCCTTGACCTTTTCTTTTTTATAATTATACCTTTATACTACATACTAATTTTCACTACTTTGTCTTGAACAGTAACCATAAATTTTTGCCTGCCTTAGGAAATCTATAGAGCACATAAATTCCTTTAAATATCAGACCGAAAGCCTGAAATTTAATGGAATTTTTGGTATTTTCTATTATTTCATATGTACCTTTATCCCATATTTTTACAATACCTGCACCATACGAGCCTTCGGGTATTTCGCCTTCAAAATTTGCATAACTCAAATCATGGTCTTCAACCTGAATACAGAGCCTTTTTATGCCAGGCTTTTTTGGTGGTTCTTTTGGCACAGCCCAGGATTTCAATACGCCGTCCATTTCCAGGCGCAGGTCCCAGTGCAGATGTGTTGCTTTATGTTTATGAATTACAAAAATCAATCAGCGTCTCTTTAAGAACCTAAAAATCTTTTTTGATGTATCCAGTAGTGTACTGATTGATTCATCGCGGTTAAACTGGTCAATAAAATAGGCAATAAACTCAGAAACATCAACCTGTTTAAACCAGGGCGCATTTTTTAATTTTGGACTTCTATAAGTAAGATTCGTAGCATAGGCCCTTTTTATGAGATGCCCTTTATATGCCTTATCAAACCGCTTAATGCCGTCATCAGTGAGCAGGGCAAATGTGATGATAACATAGATATTTCTCGCACCAGATTTTTTCAATTCATTCGCTGATAAAAGCATTGATTGTCCTGATGCCAGCATATCATCAATGATAAGAACATCCTTATTTTCAACACTCGCACCAAGAAATTCGTGCTTGATTATGGGATTTTTTCCATCCACAACCCTTGTTGTATTGCGTCTTTTATAAAATAAACCTAATTCTACACCAAGACTATTTGCATAATAAAGGCAGCGGTCCACCGCACCTTCGTCCGGACTCACAACCATTAATTTCTTTTTATCCACAATGATATCTTTTTCATTTTCAAGGAGTAAGCGAACTATCTGATAACTGGCATGGAGATTTTCAAAGCCCATAAGCGGGATGGCATTTTGCACATGGGAATTATGGGCATCAAAGGTAATTAAGTTTTTGACACCAAGATTTTGTAATTCCTGTAGTGCCAGTGCACAATCAAGCGACTCCCGCGCAGTTCTTTTGTGCTGCCTGCCTTGATATAACAGAGGCATAATGACATTAATCCGGTTTGCCCTGCCACCAATTGCTGCGACCACCCGCTTTATATCCTGAAAATGGTCATCCGGACTCATTGGACTTTCAATCCCCTGAACTGTAAATCTGCAGTTATAATTGCCTATATCCGCAATAATATACACATCACAACCGCGAATAGATTCATAAAGGACTGCCTTTGCTTCGCCATTCGCAAATCTCGGACATTCACAGGGTTTGATAAATGACCTATTTTTTTGATTGCCATAACGCCTTTTCACAAGTTCTCTGTCAACGAGTTGGGCAAGTTCCCTGCCACCAGGTGGGGCAATCAGTGCAACTGGTATCAATGGTTTTTTATTAGTATTCATTGTCTGAACACTGGACTTGCGATAAAGAAAATCAAAAAGAATGCTGCAAGGATATACATTATGACTGAGACTTCTTTACCCTTGCCACTGAATAACTTGATAAGTACATAAGAGAAAAAACCGAGTGATATGCCATTGGAAATACTGTATGTGAAGGGCATACTGGCAATTGTGATGAATGCTGGGACTGCCTCAGAATAGTCTGCAAAGTCTATTTTTATTACGGATTCCATCATCATTATTCCTACAATAATCAATGCGGGTGCAATAGCAACCGAAGGTATAAATCCCACAAGTGGCGCAGCAAATATTGCAATCAAAAATAGGATTCCGGTAGTAACCGCCGTGAGACCGGTTCTGCCACCTTCTTCAATACCTGCGGCACTTTCAATATAGGATGTTACTGTAGATGTGCCCACCAATGCACCCAGAACAGGCCCCAAAGAGTCGGCGAACAGGACCCTTCCAATCCTCGGTATATGGCCTTTTTCATCTATAAACTTTGCCTTCACTGCAAGCCCAATAACAGTACCTGCTGTGTCAAAGAAATCTACAAATAACAGCGTAAAGATAAGAGTGATGAATGACCATTGTAACGCACCAATGATATTCAACTGAAACAAGGTTGGTGTTAAAGAAGGTCTTAATAATTGCAATATTTCACCCTTTGTCCTGAAAAAGGGAATAAAACTTAAGATTGTCCCTAAAAGGATACCAATGAGTATTGCTCCTCTAATCTTTTTTACCAAAAGTATGGTTGTAATCAAAAGAACGATTCCTGCAAGGATTATTTTAGGATAGATATCAGGACGGGCAATGGGTGAAATCTTAACAAAGGTAACAGCGTCTTTGGTAATGAGACCTGCCTGCTCAAATCCAATAAAGGCAAGGAATAAGCCAATGCCCACACTCACTGCACACTTAAGGGTGAATGGGATAGAATCTATAATAATCTCTCTCAGTTTTGTAAGGGTAATTATCACGATTATTACCCCTTCAATAAAAAAGAAACCCAGACCAATACGCCAGTCAATACCCATACCCGCACATATTGAATAAGCAAAGAATACGTTCAAACCCATGCCTGGTGCCAGGGCAATGGGATAATTGGACAATAAGCCCATGGCTATGCTTATTAGCCCGGAAACTATACAGGTTGCCAAAGTAACTGCACCTTTATTCATCCCTGCAGCCTGGAGAATCAACGGGTTTGCCGCAATTATGTAAGCCATTGTCATAAAGGTTGTTATTCCTGCAAGGATCTCTACTTTTACATTTGTATTATTCTCTTTTAACTTAAAAAACTTATCAAACATACTACCTCCTTTCACTGCCTACTACTTACTACCTACTATCTTTTTATCTTCAATTCTTATCTTATCACCACAATCTTTGTCACATCATTTCCCGCACCGTAAGTATTTAAGAAGCAGTAATAGATACCACTTCCGACATAATCGCCATTTTCATCCTTTCCATCCCAGACAAATGCTGCATTTGGTGAGAGTGGATTAGTATCTGTATACCTTCCAGGAACAAATAGCTTGTGCGCTTCTATTTTCTTTATAAGCCTCCCGGTAATTGAATAGATACGTAACTCAATGTAGGTTTTGGTATTCAACACAAATGGCAGATAGATATTATTTTGAAACCCTATTGTAAAGGGATTAGGAAAAGGCGTTACAAATGAACAATTCTTTGTAGGTGGTATATCTGGCGGTGTATAATAAAATGCTTGGGCTGCATCAGGCCAGCCATAACCGATGCTATCGCTTGGAAGACTACCAAAATATGCCGTTTCAAATAATGCAGTTCTGACTGAATCAACTGTCCATCTTGGATGTCCTTCAAGCAATAAGGCACAAATCCCCGAAACCATTGCGGTTGCTCCGGATGTGCCAAACGAATATAAATAAGTATTTTTTTCATCCGGGTTAATCACAACCGGTGCTGCAGAAAGGCAGACAATTTCAGGTTTTAATCTGCCATCATAGGTTGGTCCTCTGCCTGAATATTGCCAGCGATGGAATGTAGAATCAATGCCGCCAACGGTTATTGCATCTATTGCATCACCAGGTACCACAAGTTGAGGTATTGCGACATTGCCTGCTGCAGTAACAACAATAACACCCCGTTTTATTGCCTCATATATCGCGATTGATGTGGGTGCAGTCTTACCATCATAATCATAGGGCCAGTTATACCAATCTGTATAACCAAGGGAACTTGATATAATATCTACCCCCTTAGATTCAGCCCATTCCAATCCAGCAATGTATGTATCTTCTTCTACAGGAAATTCATATAATGAATCAGGGTTTTCAGTTTTGGCGACAATAAACTGGGCACCTGGTGCAATTCCAATATAATTATTAGCGGCATAGCCACCGACCAGACCAAGCATCTCAGTGCCGTGACGTGGATGAAAATAATTCGGGTCGATAGAATAGTACCCATCGGTATTGCGATCTCCTCGCTGGCAATAAAATCTTTTTACCATTGATGATATTATACTCAGCGTAGGTAAATATACAAACTCCTTATTCAATGAATCAACAAGTGAGAAGTTATTACCATTGTCATAAGATAGGCGTTGATATATTTTGCCATTGGTCTCCCAGGTCGCAGTAATTGTGCTACCCTGGCGGCAGATGGAAATCTTGCCAACAGAATTAAGGTTATCCGTGAGATAGACCGGAGCACTGAAACTATTGCCAAAGTCATCAGAATGGAAGAAGGCAATCCGGAAAAAAGGGGCATTTGAGGCATCTTTAAAAATGGTAAATACGGTATCACCCGAACATACTACTGAAGGGTCTTTACCAATGATGCCGCTGAATTTCTGGTAAACTGTATCAACCGGGATTGTTGACCAGGCAAAGAAAAGTGAATCATCGGGAAACTGGTAATAAAATATACCAATCTTTGATTGTCCGGCAAATGCTGCAGAAAGTTTGATATTTGCTGAGCTGGAGATAGCTAATAACTGGTCGGGAAATCCACTGATATTGCCTTTACGCAGGAAAATATTATTCTTATTCTGATAAAAGAAATAAACTGTATCATTATATTGAACGGGTCTTGGATTTTCATAAGTACCACCTATGATTGTAATAGGTCCAGCGATAATTGTAGTATCCAGGGCGAGGAAATTTAATCCATTACGATTACGATAAAATAGAAATGTTGTATCCTGACCGCACAGAGAGAATTCTGATACCCAGTTATTATTGGAATTATTAGTCAATTTTCGTAATGTACTCCAGTTATTTCCATTATCAGATGAATAAGTCCACAAAATATCCCGTGCCGGCATATAGACATAGATTGTGTCGCCAATAAGGAATAAATCATCCCTATTAATCTGCTTATGATACAATATGTCTGTATAAACGCCATAATTTGATGTTATTGCATTATCATCTAAAAAAATCTGGTCTCCACTCAGAAAATCATATTCGGCAATAACATTGATACTGTCTAAGGCAATGTGAGTTCTTCTGAGTCCTGTATCAAGAAATCCAATCTTTATATTTGAGCCGAATACCCCAATCTTATGGAGCGAGTCAATTTTAAACATCTGTAATTGGTTTGCAGTATAGATGCCGGTTGTATCCTGAAATGCAACTTCAAGCTCCTTAATATTTTTGAATCCAGCGACGGGCACGATTTTATAAACGAAATCCAGTTGAGCAATTTTTTCAAGATTATCGCGATTTATTATAAAACTTGCGCCATTGAGCCATTTTGAGCGGTGCAGGAGAATGGCACCAAGATTTTGAAGTACTTCAACATAATCCTCTTTCAGCGGAATATCACCATAATCAACAATGCCGTTCCTTAAATTTCGTCTCATCATAGAATTCCGATTGATATTATTTTTAGTGAGGGTCAATACCTTGTCAATCTGGTCGGTGGTTATTCCCTTATCGGTAAAAAAGACCCAGGTACGAATCCATTCTTTTTCAAAACACCGTGGGTCTATCTTATTTCCAGACGAAAGTCGGTAATTATACAAACTGCCTATAATCATTAAAATTTGTAGCATATTTCCTCCCTATTTAATTCTATATTTTTGTGGATTGTCGATATGAGAAAAAATTTTCGCTGCAAAATAATAATTTTAAAATATATCATAATCTTTTCGGTTTGATTTTTTGAAAGGTAGGGCGAATAAGAATCCAGCTATAAATCCACCGATGTGGGCAAAATAGGCAACACCACCGCCCTTAATACTTATAGAGACAAGTCCTAATAAAAACTGGTATAAGAACCATATGCCAATAAAAAAGGGGGAAGGTAGATAGGCGATTCGAAAAAAAAATCCTAAGGGAATTATGGAAAGTATCCGGGCACGAGGGAAAAATACAACATATGCACCCATTATCCCAGAAATAGCACCACTCGCACCAACCATCGGAATTTTTGAATTTGGTGTAGTAATGCTATGGAGAAATACTGCGGCAATACCACAGATAAGATAAAAGATAATAAATTTTATATGTCCTAACCGGTCCTCAACATTATCGGCAAAGACCCATAAAAAAAGCATGTTACCTAAGATATGTATAAAATTTGCGTGGATAAACATACTGCTAAATATTGTTAGGTAGGAATTTATCCCAGCAGGATTAAATAAATCATAAGGGATTGTTCCAAACTGATAGATGAAGTTTTCTTTATAAGTTCCCAGGGAGAATTCATAAACATAAACAAAAATATTTATTCCTAATATTATATAAGTAATTACGGGTTTTGTGTACGATTTAATCTCATCTTTCAAAGGAATCATAGATTCTTCCTATTTCGCATATGGCGATCGCAGCAATTGCCTTACCTTCACCGATGTTACCGATTCTTTCGTTTGTCTTGCCTTTTATTGAGATATGCTCGGGAGTTATTGATAAAGCGTTCGCAATTTGTTTTTTCATTTCCGGGGTATATGGCAGGATTTTAGGGTTTTCCGCAATGACGACCGCATCTATATTTTTTGTAAAAAATCCCGAATTTTTTAAAAAATCACCTACCTTTTTTAAAAGTTTGAGGCTTGAGATATCTTTATATTTTTTATCATCGGGTGGAAAATGGGCACCAATATCCCCTAAATTCGCCGCACCTAAAAGTGCATCACATATGGCGTGTAGTAAGACATCGCCATCAGAATGTCCAAGTAAACCCAGATGAAAATCTATTTTCACACCTCCCAGATAAAGGGGAAGGTTCTCAACAAGTCTGTGGATATCATAGCCAATCCCAACCATAGAATATTTTATCCGTTTATTGTAAAAAGTCAACAATAAAAAAATTACTATCTTATACTGCGCGGTTTTGTTGCCTCCCCTATTAAATAATGTAATTAACCGCGGGTATATCTTGAAATAAAATTCCAAATCCCATCTCGTGACGAGCCTCGATGCGAGACAAGTACCAAATCCCAAATTTTAAACATTTCTTGTTCATAACTCCTTAGCTTCACAGATTCATAACATCAATTTTCGCCCTTTTTAATCTTTTTTCGCCATTTTCTGACTTCTATCAGCTCTCTTGTCTTCTTTAGTCTTTTTGAGCCATATTACTTTTTACTTGACAGATTTAAAATTTTATGTAGAATAGTAATATGATTGAAAAGGAACTGAAAGAGCAGATAAAGAAGAAAATTATTCACAACCACTATTTTCTCATCAGTGATGAGCCCTTACTTGTTAATAATACGATTAATGAGATTAAACAGGCACTGAAGATTGACGAATCATTTGATTTTGAAAATTGTTCAATACAGGAATATGAATATTCGGATATCATCAATAAAATTTTGACTGCACCCTTTGTATCATCAAAAAGGATGCTGGTATTAAAAAATATTGAGAAGGAGAGCATCAATAATCTAAAGGAATTTGCTCGTATGCTTTACCATGTTCCTTCATCAAGTTGTCTGGTGATGGTTTATCAAATGGATAAGAAGAGGATACAAAATCGTCCCGCCGAAAATTATAAAAAAATCCTTGAATTATTTCCTGGTGCACAGTGCGTAATGCTTATGCCTGATGAGGCAACAATTCACAGATGGATAATAAAAAAAATGGAGTCGCTTGGGCTCAAAGGACGTTTGGAGATTGTTAATTATCTAAAAGAAGAGTTTTCTGATGATATTACAGGAATGAAGAACGAGATCCAAAAGATTGAAAATTATCTTTATCAGGCAAAGCAATTAGGATTGGGTGAGGTTAAAGAGATCTCACAGGGTCTAACTGATTATGATGCATATCGCCTGGCAAATAATTTCTTCCAGCATCGAACTGAAACAATTGAACAGTTTATTGGATTGAAATCATACATTAGAACGCCACTGATTGTAATTGATGCCTTGGGGCGTTTATTGCGTAATTATGCCTTAAGATCCGATGACAAATCAATCGGTTATTTAGCCGCTGAATTGTTGCGAATTGATAACTGTTTGAAGGCAGGCTCAATTTTCCCCGATATCTTGCTGGAGATTTTTTTTATAAAAAATTCAGGTGTTTTAAATAAAGGAGCAATTTATGGAAAATGATTTTGAAAAACTAAAGGCAATTGAAGCCGAGCGGAACGATCTGCTTAGTAAATTAAAGAAGATCGAAGAGAAAAAAACAAGTGTGAGTCATGAGGTCTACATGAAGGTTAAACACGACTATGAAGCCAAATTGAAGAAACTTGATGAGAATATTGCGGAGAACCGAGAACTGGTTAAAATGGAAATGGGGCACCTTAAAAAAGAGGTTGGTGATTTGTCACAGAGACACAAGGATCTGAAATTGCAACTGGAAGAGATTGAACTCCGTTATTCGATTGGTGAATATAGCGAAGATAAGTATAAAGAATTGGGACAGGAAGCTAAAGAAAATTTTGCTGATGTCTCAGAAAAGATTAAAAAGGTAGAAGAACGAATAAATTGGTGTGAAGGATTGGTTGGAGCCGAAGAGGTAGAGGAGAAACCAGTGATTGAGGAAGAAGAAGTGGCGGCAGAACCGGCGATAAAAGAAGAAGAAAAAGAAGAAAAAACAGAAAAAGCAGCAGAAGAATTAACAATTGATGAACATATTCTTGAAGAGAAACTGCCAGATGAAGTTAAGAAGCTTGATGAATTACTTGTGGAGACAGATGCGTTACTGGAAAAAGAAGAACCATCGGTTAAAGAAAAGCCAACAAAAGAAAAAAAGGAAGAAGGAATTGCATGCCCCAAGTGTGGATATATTAACCCGCCCGATTCCTGGTATTGTGAAAAATGCGGCGCAGAAATTTTGACGGGGAATTGATACTCGGATAATGGATTTTTAAAAAATGCAATATGAACATCAGGCTATAGAAAAGAAATGGCGGAGATACTGGATGGGAAAAGGGCTTTTTGTCACGAATGATAATCCCAATAAGAAATATTATGACCTGGTTATGTTTGCTTATCCATCTGGTGACATCCATATGGGTCATTGTAAAAACTATGTTATCGGCGATGTTATCGCACGTTTTAAAAGGCGAATGGGATTTGATGTCTTACATCCTTTTGGTTGGGATGCCTTTGGTTTACCTGCAGAAAATCGGGCGATTGAAATTGGCGTGCATCCTCGCGAATGGACCTTGAATAATATCACAGTTTCTGATGAATCACTTAAAATGTTAGGCATCAGTTATGACTGGGAACGGGAGATTATCACCTGTCTGCCGGATTACTATAAATGGACCCAGTGGATGTTTTTATTGATGTATAAAAGGGGTCTTGCTTACAAAAAGGAAGCCTATGTAAACTGGTGCCCAGGCTGCCTGACCGTGTTAGCAAATGAGCAAGTTGTTGATGGACATTGCTACCGTCCGAACTGCAAATCACCCATTGAACGGAGAAGATTGAATCAGTGGTTTTTCAAAATTACTGATTATGCAGAAAGATTATTACAGGCCCTTGATCAAATAGATGGCTGGCCTGAAAGAGTAAAGCAGATGCAGCGCAACTGGATTGGTAAAAGTGAGGGGACAAATATTGTTTTTCCCGTAAAGAATTCAGACATTAAATTGGAGGTTTTTACAACCCGTGCTGATACTATATTTGGTGTTACTTTTATTTCTATTGCTCCAGAAAATCCGTTGCTTGAACAACTGATAAAAAGTTCAGTATATCAAGATGAAGTGCGTGCTTATATCCTTGAGGCATCACACAAGAATATTGTGGATCGTGCAGAGAAAGAGAAGGATGGGGTTTTTACCGGGATTTATGCGATAAATCCGATAAACGGCAGTGAAATTCCAGTATTTGTCGCTGATTATGTCCTTGTTGAATATGGTAGTGGTGTGGTGATGGGCGTTCCTGCCCATGATTTTAGGGATTTCCAATTTGCCCATAAGTATAATCTACCTGTAGAGATTGTGATAAAACCCAGGGCCGGAGAAATTGACCTTACAAAAATGGATGACGCCTTTGTCGATTACGGTATAATGATAAATTCAGGTGAATTTAATGGTTTGACTTCAGAGCAGGGAATAAAGGCAGTAACTGAATATTTGCAAAACAAGGGTTTAGGTGGCAAGGCAGTAAACTACAAGATAAAGGACTGGCTCATTTCAAGGCAGCGCTACTGGGGTGCGCCCATCCCTGTAATCTACTGTGATAAATGTGGTATTGTACCGGTTCCAGATAAGGATTTACCTGTATTGCTTCCGGAGAATGTAAAGGATTATATCCCGAGGGGAAAATCACCACTTGCTTCAGCTGATGATTTTATCATTACAACCTGTCCAGAGTGTGCAGGTCCGGCAAAACGCGACCCAGATACAATGGATACATTTGTTTGTTCATCGTGGTATTTTTTGCGATATTTAGACCCTAAAAATAGGAGGGAATTTTGTTCAATGGAAAATGCCCGAAAATGGCTACCCATTGACCAGTATATCGGTGGTATTGAACATGCTACCGGCCATCTCATTTATTTCCGTTTTTTCACAAAGGTTTTGTATGATGCCGGCTATATACCGGTTGATGAACCAGCAACACATCTGTTCACCCAAGGTATGGTGTTGAAAAATGGTGAGGTAATGTCAAAATCCAAAGGCAATGCTGTCCCAGTTGGCCCCTTTGTAGAAAAATATGGGGCAGATGTTGCACGGCTTACCATATTATTCGCGGCACCGCCTGAACGGGATCTGGAATGGAGTGATGAAGGAGTAACCGGTGCCCAGAGGTTTATTGAACGTGTTTACAGACTCATTATGGAAAATAAACATCTGGTGATTAAAAATCCTTCTATCCATCCTCAAACTGAAATCCAGAAGAAACTTTATATTAAAATTAATCAAACCATTGCCCGCGTATCAGGTGACCTTGAAAATTTCAAATTTAATACCGCAATTGCTGCACTATGGGAATTGTTAAACGAACTGTATCAATACAAAGAAAGAGACGACTTCTTCAGATATGGTCTTTATGTAACGACAAATCTCCTGTCACCATTCGCACCGTATCTTGCTGATGAACTATGGTCAAAAATTGGTAATGAAGGTAGTTTGATGACAGAAAAGTGGCTTGACTATGACCGAAATTATTTAAGTGAAGATAAAATAGTGATTGTCCTGCAGGTAAATGGAAAGGTGCGTGGCCATATAGAGGTTGGAATAGATACTGATGAAGAAAAGATAAAATCCCTTGCCCTTGCAGACGAGCGGATAAGGCGCCATACCGATAACAAGCAAATAAAGAAGATAATCTATGTACCCGGCAAACTTATTAATGTAGTGATCTAAGAATTTATCGGGTGCATTGAAAAATTAGAAGGAGGAAAATATGAAGAAATCAAGAAAGGCAACAAAAAAGAAAAGGCTCACGATTAAAATGTTAATGCTTGATATTTTGAAGAAAAGCAAAAAACCATTGCATTATCGTGAGATTACAAAAAGGTTAAAGGCTCGGGGTTATAGATTTCATCGTAAAGAGCCTGAGCGTTCGGTTTATATTACAATAAAACGGAACCCCAGAATATTCAAGAAAACTAAACCGGCGACCTTCAAACTTAAGTAAAAAAAGGGGGCGAAACGCCCCCTTTTTTATTTCCTTTTATTTTTCTTCTCTTTTTGTTTTGGTTCTTCTTTTTCTTGTCCCTTCAACTTTGCGGCATATCCTTTTAGCCTTTTTTCTACGAGAAAATTTATACTATTTTTCTCAAAGCCAGTTTTGGTGCGCCGTCCCGCCTTAATTTTACTTAAGATTTCAATACCTTCATCTATTGATTTTATGGCATAGATATGGAATTTTTTTCTTTTTACTAGATCAATAATCTCTTGTTTTAGCATCAAGTCATCCACATTCCTTTTCGGAATTATCACACCTTGATTACCAGTTAAGCCCTTTGCCTTGCATACCTCAAAAAATCCTTCAAGTTTTTCATTGACTCCACCTATCGGTTGAATTTCGCCATTCTGATTTACCGAACCGGTAACCGCAATACCCTGATTCAATGGCACGTCTGATAGGGCAGATAAAATTGCATATATTTCAGCACTTGATGCCGAGTCACCATCAATCTCACTGTATGACTGTTCAAATCCCAATGTCGCGTCCATCGAAAGTGGTATTTTCTGGGCATAACGTGAGCGTAAAAACCCTGAGATAATAAGAACACCTTTATTGAATGTTCGGCCCGCAAGATTTGCCTCTCTTTCAATATTGATTATGCCTGCTCTGCCCACTGAGGTTTTGGCAGTAATCTTTGTGGGTCTGCCAAATGTGTAATCACCAAGTTGATATACGGAAAGTCCATTTACCTGGCCTACTGCCTTTCCTTTTGTCTGAATCATTAAGATATCTTTTTTTATCATTTCCTGAATTTTATCCTCATACATATTTACCCTTTTGCGCCATCCCTCTATTGCCCTTTCCACATCCTTAGAATTAATATCAGTATTTTTTCTCTGCCTTGCCCAGTAGTCTGCCTCTCTGATGATATCAGCAATTACATGGAATCTGGTTGAAATTTTATCTTTTCTACCGGCGAGTCTGACGCCATATTCAATGATGTCCGCAATTGCTTCTTTTGTGAATGGCAACAATTTCTCTGATTGGCAGATTGATTTTATGAATGAGGCATAATCATTTATGTTTTTGATATCTTTTTCCATCTCTGTATCAAAATCTGCCTTCACCTTGAAAATTGTTTTAAAGTCTTCATCACCATAATAAAGAAGATAATAGAGCCACTCATTACCAATCATCACCACCTTGAGATCAATTGAAATCGGTTCTGGTTTGAGGGCAGATGTAGAGAAGAGATAAAAAGGGTCAAATACCTGAATATCCACTACACCATTACGGAGGGCCCTTTTTAATGTCTGCCAGACTGCCGGTTCGACCAGGGCATCAAAGGCATTTATCACTAAATAACCACCATTGGCACGCAGAAAAGAGCCTGCCTTGATATTTAGAAAATCGCTTGTGAATACTCCGGGTGATGGTGAATATCTTTCAATGGTGCCAAAAAGATTTTTAAAAGTGGGGGCGGTCTCAAAGATGATGGGAACACTCTTTGTTTCTGAATTATCAACGAGAAGATTAACTTCAAATGGTCTAAATTCATCCTGTCGCGCGTCCTTTTTTAAAAAACGTTCAATATTTGTCAGGATTTCTGCAAGGATTTCATCAAGATATTCATCTATCTTTTTATGGTTAATTTTTTTTCTGATTTCATCAATCAAGTGCCCAACCATTGGTTTTACAATCCATTCATTCAATTTTGCCAGTTCGTCATTTAATGCATCCTGATTTTCTTTTGTCTTTGCGTAGACTGTTCCCATTTCCTGTTCTAATTTCTGAATATCATCTTTTATCTTTTCTAATTTTCGGGGCTCAAGTTTGCCTTCGTTAATTAGTTGTTCCAATTCTTCAAGATTTCTTGTTTTATCTTCAATAATTGGTAGTATTGCGGGTTTTACAAATGGTCCCATTTGCACCTGGATCAATTTAAATCCCTCTCCCTCGACCTTTTTTTCAAAGTCGTTTATTAGTCGCTGTTGTTCCATCTCATATTTATTGACAATCTGCTGTCTTCTTTTTTGGTATTCCTCACTGGCAAAAATCTGGGGCATATTCATCCTTAATTGATAAATCAATCGTTCCATGTCTTCTTTAAACTGTTTTCCTTTTCCTGCATCAAGGATGATAAGTTTGGGTAAATCGGGATTTTTAAAATTGTTTACATATAATAAATCCTTTAATTGCTCTTTTTTTGTTTTTAATTCTTCAAGTAATTTTGTAATTGCGGTGGTTCTTCCGGTTCCCACCGGACCGGTAACAAAAATATTATAGCCTGGATACTTTACATTGAGGCCAAGTTTAATTGCCTCAATTGCCCTGGGTTGGCCAATTATCCCTTCACAAAGGGCAAGTTCCTCACTCGTCTTAAATTTCAAAATTCCTGGTGTGCATTGCCATCTTAATTGCTCAGGCTTAACTTCAAATCTTTTCATTATAATCCTCCTTTAATTAAAAATTAGTAAACAAAAATCTGGAGCGCAACAGCTTTTCGCGGTAGAACAAAGAACCCATTTTTCGGAGCCGTTGCGTTGTTCTCCAATCTTCTATTAGATTGTAATTATAATCATAATCGTTTAGGTGTCAATGAATTTTCTCAAGTTTTTTTCCCTTGACTTTTTATATTTTATAGTTATAATATTTAATAGAATAAGGGGGTAATATGAACCGTGTTGTTGTTATTCTTTTGTTAGTGGCAGGGATCGTATCTGCCCAGACAATGGTTGTGCGGGTATATGGTAGATGGAATGACCTTGCACGCATATCACCCAAATACAATCTTGACATTGCCACTGGTAGGGCAAATGAATGGTACGACATTGTTGCTGACCGCAATACAATGGACAGAATCATCGCTTCGGGATTAGCCTATGAGGTTCAGATATACAGTCTGGAATTAGAAAAAGAGAAGGTGAGGGGCCAGTATTATTCTTATGACCAGTATAATCAGATGATGAGGCAGATGGCACAGAATTACCCGTCAATCTGTCAATTTGATTCCCTGCCTATAAGAACCTATCAAAACCGCTGGATTTATGGTGTAAAGATTTCGGACAATCCCAGTTATGAAGACCCAACTGAACCCGGCTTTTTGATTGATGGTTGCCACCATGCCCGGGAATGGGCAACACCTTTTGTAGTTTATAAGTTCTGCGATTCAGTCACCAAGGTTTATGCGAGCAATAATGAGATAAAACAGATCGTGGATAATGTAGAACTATACTGTTTTCCCATAATAAATGTTGATGGATATGTTTATGATTATCCCGCGGGAAATATGTGGCGTAAGAATCGTGAACCATTTGGTGGTGCTACGGGAACTGATTGTAATCGTAATTATGGTGGCTGTGGTGATAGCATTGCTGGTGACTGGGGTGCAGTTGATGAAGGACAGGCAACCCATTATCCATCTCAGGAAACATTCTGTGGTGCCTATGCTAACTCTGGAGACGAAACCAGGTCTTTGACTATGTATGTTCGTTCTCGGATAATCAATGCCAATATGTCATATCACAGTTATTCGGAATTGCTCATGTGGGGTTGGGGTTGGACAACGATGGATATTCCTGATGGTGTAGTGGTTGCCCGTCTTGGCAATCGTATGGCAGGTATGGTTAATAGAATTGGTGGTGGAACTTATGGGTCCGGACAGATTCCTGAAGTCCTTTATGCAGTAAGTGGTAGCAGTATTGACTGGTTCTACTCCTGGTGTCATTGGCTTGGAGGAATCGCAAATCTTTCATATACTACAGAAATAGGAACTGCTTTTTATCAAAATCAATCACAACTTGACGGAATATTCTATGAAAATTTTAAGGCATTAAAATACCTTGCTCAATTTTGTAGGGATTCAATTGGACCATTATGTGAAGGTAAGGTTGCACCACCACAAATCTATCCTATCGGCAATGTGGGACAGAATTTTACTATTAAATGGCATCCAATAAATACAACAGAAAATCACCCAACTCAATGGGAACTTGTAGAATTATCAAACCCCAGTGTGATTGAAGATAATCTCGAATCGGGTTCGGGTCGCTGGGTCTTGCGGGGTTTTACCCTTTCTACTGCCCAGCACCATTCAGGTTCTTATAGTTTCTTTTCCGGTAATACCAATGATATGAATAATGGGGTGCTCACCCTGCATCCCTATCTTGTCCAAGCAGGCGATTCAGTGACCTTCTGGTGTTATTATAATCTTGAGAGTAACTATGATGTTGCAGTAGTAGAGGTTTCAGAGAATACAAAAGAGTGGTTTAACCTTGATACGACAAGGTTCACTGGTACCCAGACTACCTGGACAAGAAAGGCTTATTCACTTGCCAATTGGGTTGGGAAGTCAATCTATATTAGATTCCGTTCAATGACCGATGGCAATACGCTCAACGGTGGTTTTTATGTTGATGACATCAGACCGGTCTGCTTGTTCGGTAATGTAACAACAATTTCCAATAGTATTACTGATACTACCTATACATTCACCAATCATGCAAATGGTGAATTTTACTACTATGTTCGTGGCTATAATACGACCTGGGGCTGGGGTGAATATTCCTGTCTGCAAAAGGCGAGCGTGGGTGTAGGCATAAGTGAAGAGACAGAAAAGCATTCTCGCTTAAGAATAACTTTCGCACCTACTATGTTCTCTGACAGGATCACTTTTTATGTCAGTGGAAAGATTGACCAGGATATGCCAATAAACATACAGATATATGATGTAACCGGCAAATTGGTAAGACAATGGGGCGGTGAGGCTATCAGACGATCAGACGCAATCGTCTGGTATGGTGACGATAATGATGGAAACCGACTTCCGGCAGGTGTCTATTTTATCAGAGTACAGAATGGTGAGAATATTCAGAATGGGAAGGTGGTTAAACTCAAATAGTCCTTGAATAACAAATAAAGGATTCATAAGTGTTCTGCCCTGACAAATGTCGGGGCAGAATTATTTACTAGTTCTCAATTTTTTTAATTTTTTATCTTTAATTGACATCGCATATTTTTTTATATAATCAAAAAAAAGGAGAAGTATGGGAATAAATTTGATTATCTTTTTATTATCTATTCAGCCCATTCAGGTTTATGAATATAAACTTGATAATGGACTTAAGGTTTTAATTTATGAAGATCATTTTGCACCGGTTGTTGCTACCCAGGTTCATTATCGGGTTGGTTCATACAATGAAATTCAGGGCAAAACCGGTGTCTCTCATCTTTTAGAACATATGTCATTCCGGGGTACTAAAAAATACGGTCCTAAAGAATATGATCGCATTATTGATGAGGCAGGTGGTGAGGAGAACGCCTTTACCTCAACGCATCAGACGGTTTACTGGGCAAATTTATATAAGGACCGATATGAAATAGAACTGATGATGGAGGCAGACCGGATGCAGAATTTGCTTATTAACGAGAATGAATTCATTCCGGAAAAGGGTGTAGTAATGGAAGAGCGGAGGCTTGGTGAGAATGACCCCTATGGTAATCTCTTTGAAACCCTTGATTTGATGACTTTTATATATCATCCATATCGGAATCCGGTCATTGGTTATATGAGCGACATAGAAAATATCAGCAGAGATGATGTTTACAACTGGTATAAAAAATACTACAATCCCGCAAATGCAATAGTCGTCATAAGTGGTGATGTAAATAGGGAAGAGGCAATAAAGTTAGTAAAAAAATATTATGGTAAAATAAAAGGGACACAAGTAAAAGAGATTGAATATTCAGAACCACCACAAAATGGTGAGAGAAGATTCAAGTTATTCAAAGATGTTAATTCTCCTGCCCTGGCAATAAATTATCACACTGTAAAAATCAACCATCCTGATGCTTATGCACTTGATGTCATAAATAAGATTCTTTCCTACGGCAAATCATCAAGGTTTGAAAAAATCCTTGTGCAGGAAAAAGGTATGGCAGTAAATTTAGAGGGATATCATTCAGCTTCTGAATATGGCGGCACATTTTTTATCTTTGGAATACCACAAAAAGATATAAGTCTGGAAAAACTCGAGCTCGAAATTTATACAGAACTTGAGAAACTGAAAAAAGGCAATATAACCGATAGAGAAATAGAAAAGGCAAAGAATCAAACCTTTGCCCAGTTTGTTTTTCGCCAGGACTCACCTACAGGAATTGGTTTTACCCTTGGCCACTGGGAGATAATTGGCGGTGGCTGGCAGAATATTAATATCTATCCTGAAAAAATTCTTAGTGTGGCAAAAGATGATATTGTACGGGTGGCGAATCAATACTTTACAGAGGATAATAGAACCGTAGGTTATCTATTACCAGGGAGGTAAGATGGTGTGGCGGTTTTCTACTAAACTACTTTTAATTGTCAGTGTGTGTTTCTTAAGCGCGCTTCGAGCAATAAATATTCAAAGGGATACATTGAGTAATGGTTTTGTAATTTTGCTCAGTGAGGCGCATAAGATTCCAATGGTTGAAATAAAAGTAATTGTCAAGGCGGGCAGTGTGCTTGACCCTGTAGGTAAAGCGGGTCTGGCAAATCTTGCGGCGAAAATGCTGATAAGGGGTACTCGAATACATTCTGGCGATGAACTTCTTTCCCGAATTGAATACCTTGGTGCTGACCTTAATGCAGGTGCAACAGAAGATTATGCAGAGATTTCTGCCCGGGCATTAAGTAAAGACCTGCCTTTATTGTTAGAAATTATCTCTGAATGTCTTACAAAACCCTTGTTTGACACGATCGAATTCAAAAGATTGCAAAGAAGAACTTACTCAGAGATTGTAAGTCAGATGGACGACCCATTCTATATTGGTCAGGTAGAATTTCGTTCTTTACTCTTTGGTAAACATCCGCTGAACCATGACCCACTTGGTTTTGATTCCACTATTAATAACATAAGCATCACTGATATAAAAGATTTTTATAATATGTATTATGCGTCAAATAATGCGGCACTTGTGCTCGTAGGTGATTTCACTTATGATTCAGCAATAGAATTAATGAAAAGGTATTTTGTAGATTGGCATAGGAAGACAATCACCAATTTTTCAGGTACATCACCAGCTGTGAATGGTAAAAGGGGGTTAATCGTTAAAAGGGATATATCCCAATCTTATATCTTTTTCGGTTTTTCAGGTCCTGATTATAAAGCAAAAGACTGGATACAGACAAGGATAATGAATTATATACTCGGCGGTTCTGGATTGACTTCAAGGCTTGCTACAGAAATAAGGGAAAAACGTGGACTTGCCTACGATGTTTTCTCCTTTTTTGATAGATTTAGTTATGGCGGTTATTTTATTGCAGGAGTTCAGACCAAAAACGAATCAGCAAGTGAGGCGATAAATTTGATTATTCAGGAATTGAAGCGTATCTCTCAAGATGTGCATATAGATGAATTAAACCGTGCAAAAAAATATTATATAGGAAATTTTCCATTAAACTTTGATACTTATCGGGAAATGGCGAATTTCATTACAAAAATTGAGATAGAAGGTTTGGGTCTTGATTATGCAGATAAATTTGAAGGGTTGGTTTCGGCAGTTACCTTAAAGGATATAAAAGAATCAGCACAAAAATATCTTCATCCTGATGATTTTTCTCTTGTCATTGTAGGCAATATTGATAAAGAAGCGATTAAGATAAAAAATATTGATTGGGTGAGATAGCCTGGTACAATTATTAATCTTCGCTCAAAATTTTTAAAAATATCTTGACTATCTTCGGGTCAAACTGTGTGCCACTGCATTCTTTTAGCCTGTGGATTGCCTCTTTTTTATTCAATGCCTTGCGATATGGTCGGTTTGTTGTCATTGCATCATAGGCATCAGCCACGGCAATTATCCGTGCACCAATGGGAATTTCATTCTTTCTCAGACCATTCGGGTAACCTGTGCCGTCATACCTTTCGTGCTCAAACCGAATGATCTCACAGGCGCCAGCAAGGTGACCGGCATGTTTGAGGATATTATGGCCTATTTTTGGATGTTCTTTAATAACTTCATATTCTTCTTTTGTGAGGGGACTGCGTTTGGTCAATAAAGAATCACTTATTCCGATCTTTCCAATATCGTGTAGATAACCTGCATAGTCCAATTCTTCCATTTGTTCATGTGAGAGTTTGAGCCTTTTTACAATCTTTAATGCATATTTTCTTACCCGCTCAGAATGACCTGAGGTATAAGGGTCTTTTGCTTCAATTGCCGAGACCAGTGTTTTGATGCTATCAAGATAACTCTGCTTCAGTGAATTATACAATTGACTATTCTGAATTGCAATTGATGCCTGATTAGCCACAAGGGTCAAAAGTTCCAGGTCTTTTTCATTGAATGTATTCTTTTTATAACTTTCAATATTAATCACACCAATAATCTTCTCACCAACTTTTAACGGTACCACAATTTCAGATTTTGTTTTTTTGTCAAAAATATGATAATGGCAATTTTTTGAAACATCATTGGCAATTTGTGGTTTGCCTGTTTGGGCAACATAGCCAGTAATACCTTGACCCAATTTTAGTCTGAGTCTTGGCTGGACTTTTTTAGAGTAAGGTTTTTCTGCAGCCCGGATAACAAGTTCGCCAATCCGTGGGTCAACTAGTGCGACTGCCGCTCTCTCGTAATTTAAACTTTCTTTCAAGTGTTGAACAATACGTTGTAGTAATTGTTCAAGTTCAAGGATTGATGAGAGTTCCTGGCTTATCTGTTGGAGAAGATATAGCTCCCTCACCATTTTGGAGAGTTCTATTGTCAATTTCTTGTGTTCAGTTATATCTGTGGCAATTCCCATTACGCCCTGAACCTTGCCCTGTTTAAATATAATGTTTTCACTTGTATTGAGATGGATTCTATTTTTGTTTTTATCAAGAACCACAAGCTCATAGGGTTTTATATCTTTCCCGGATATTTGCATCAAAAATGTCTTACGGACGAATTCCAGTGATTCTGGCGCAACGATATACTTGAAGTGTTTACCCAAGAGTTCTTTAACCTTGTAATGAGAAATTTTTTCTGCAAAGTCATTCAAATAAATCAGTCGTCCTTTTCGATCAACCACATAGATTACTGCGTTAATATTTCTAAAAAGTAATTTGTAATAAGAGTTGATATCTTTCACATCAAAAAAGTCAACAAATTTTAGTTTCTTTTTAATTGAGCTAATGCTCATAATCTATTATACTTAAATACTTAAGTATGTCAAGGTTGACAGAACATTAAAATTATTTATAATTCAAATATGTACTGGGTTGATATTGTAATTCTAATTATAATCATTAGTCTAATTATTCACGGACTCATTACAGGATTTGTTAGAAGTATTTTTGACCTCGGTGGTATAATCATTGGGATATTTCTGGCACTTGAATATGCAGAAAGATTAAAGATGACAAAGTTTCTGGCATTTTTATTAATATTTATCGGCACCGTAATTGTTGTTTCTATTGCCGGCAGAATAATTTCTAAAATTATCCATCTCACACCTTTGGGAGTAATGGATCGATTAATGGGTGGAGCCCTGGGATTTATTAAAGGGATTTTTTTCTGCTTTGTATTTTTGATTTTGCTTTTTCTGCTTAATAAAGGGAGTGTGTTAAAAAAATCTGAGATTGCACCGATAATCTTAAAAAGTGGGATTTCCGCAAGTCAGTTATTACCTGAAAAGTGGTATAAATGGATTAAAAAAATAACTATGAAAAAAGAAATAGTACAATTCAAAACAGATTGGTTACATGGTTGAATGGCAAAAAATGTTTAATAGGAGTGCCCGTACTTGTGTTATATTTAACCATTTAACCAGTTACCAATTATTAGTCTTAGATATTTAGGTATTGTTATGTCAATTATTACTTTTTTGTCTGATTTCGGGGATAATGACTGGTTTGTTTCTGCGGTTAAGGGTGAGATTTTAAAGATAAATCCTGAAGTTCAAATAATTGATATTACTCACCACTTGAATCCATTTGATATAAAACAATCTGCATTTGTTTTAAAAATGGTTTATAAAAATTTTCCTCAAGGGACTATACATCTTACAGTCGTTGACCCCGGTGTAGGTGGAAAAAGGAAACCATTAATTATTTCCTCGGGTGGCTATTATTTTGTTGGACCGGATAATGGGATATTCTCGTATGTTCTTAAAAAACCTATTGTCTACGAAATCTATGTTACCAAATCAGCAAGTTCAACCTTCCAGGCCCGGGATATTTTTGGTCCGGTTACAGCGAAGATCACCCTTGGAATGGATTTAGAGCTTTTGGGAAAAAGAATAGATAAATTTCTAAAGTTTCATTTTCCTGAAATAAAAAAGAAGGGCAATAAAATTTATGGTGAGGTTGTTTATATAGACAACTTTGGAAACCTTATAACAAATATACCGGTTAAAATTGCGATAAAAAAAATTTATCTAAATAAATTCTTCTCGGTTGAGGTTAAAAAATTTTATCAGATGGCAAAATTTGAAGAGGCAATTGCCTTGGAGGGAAGTTCTGGATATTATGAAATTGCCTGTTATAAAGGCCGGGCTAACACGAAATTAAATATGAATATTGGCAATGGAATAATTGCCGTGATATAAGATAATTTATTTCATTTTTATTACTTTTATTGTTGATTTGTATTCGGCGGATTCAAATCTAATAAAATAGATACCAGCGGGTAATCTTCTATTATTGTCGTCCTTGCCATTCCATACCACTTTATACTCTCCAGGATTTACGATACCATCAACAATTGCGCAAACTTCAGTTCCATTTGTTTCATAAATATTTAATCTGACTGATTGTTGCTCAACGATTTTATAAGAAATGAATATTTGGTCAGTAAATATGGTTGACAATACTGGTCCGAATCGGCACTTATGGTGATATGCTCCATTTTTTTCTGAAATACCACCATCATGGACCTTAATCTTCCAGATAAATTGAGAATATACACCATTGGTATAGAGATAACCACCGTCAGACTCATCGCAATAAGTAATGCCTTCAGGAATATCACTCTGAGGAGACGGATGGTCAAAGTACTGGATAATAAGAAATGGTGAGGAATCGACCGAGATTTCGTTTATATCCAGGGCAAAGGCATCATCGTTTGCCCAGATTGTGCTGTCATTGTCATCATAGGTAATATCCATAAACCATTGAATACTTCCATCATTTTTATAAGTGGCGATTACATTGCCAATGGTATCCATTTTCAGAATAGACTGGGAATCCGCCTCTGTTGCCCAGAGATAAGTTCCATCCCAGGCAAGCCCTCTTGTATCATATCCTGTGTTAAAGGTCCGAACAAAATTACCGAGTGTATCAAGTATATGGATATTGCCAGGTATCGGATAAAATTCACTTGTATAAAGATAACCATTTATCATCGTGAGCCCAATATTATACCGTGGTGTTGTATCAGGGAAATTGAATTGTCTTATAATCAGACCATCATTTTTTTTAATTTTATAAAAAACAGAATATGATTCTGTAGTATTTGTAAAGATCCAGAGATAATCTCCCTCTTCGGTCAGTCCCATTCTCATCTCACCCGGTGGCGCAGGAATAGAATCAATAAGACGCAGGCTTGAATATCGGGGTTTGACAGTAGAAGCTGTTCTATGTTTTAGGGGCATGTTTGAGGCACCAGTGCCTGTTTTATAATTGTGGACAAATGCATTGGCTGAGGCAAAGATGAATATGAGACTGAAGATAATCAATCTTATTTTATTAGCGCGGTATGTCGGAATCATTTATAGATTATAATAAAATTTTTTTAATTTGCAAGGGGGAGTTTATTTAGGATATCAGAAAATCAAGGGGCAATTTCATGCATTCTTTCTCGAAAAATGGTGTGGCGAGACATGTCTTGCGCAACGAGGCAAAAAACTTCAGGTTGACATTTTCATATGATTTGTTATAATCACTTATGTTTTTCCTTGAGCAACCTATAACCCGAAGGCAGTTTTTAAAAGGTCTTGGAATAATTACACTCGGTGGATTATTCTCAAAAGAGATTTTTAAAAATCTAATGGCAAAGGAACTTGAGACAACAACCGGTTTTATCAAGCCCAGCCCGGCACTGTATTATAAAAAAATGGATGGCAAAAAAGTGCAATGTCTACTTTGTCCAAGGGAATGTGTGGTTCCTGCAGACAATAAGGGATTCTGCCGTTCAAGGAAGAATATCAATGGTGATTATTACACACTCGTTCATTCAAATCCCTGCGTAGTCCATATTGACCCGATAGAGAAAAAACCGTTATTTCATTTTTTACCTGGAACAACTGCCCTTTCTTTAGCAACCGCAGGTTGCAATTTTACCTGTAAAAATTGCCAGAACTGGGATATTTCCCAGGCAAGTCCAGAACAGACCGATAATATAGAAATATCACCACAAAAGATGGTTAAACTGGCGGTTCAGTATCAAACACCAACCATCGCCTATACCTATACTGAACCTTCAATATTTTTTGAATATATGCTGGATATTGCAAAACTTGCGCACAAAAATGGAATTTCAAATATCTATCACTCAAATGGCTATCTTAATCAGAAGCCGCTTGAGGAATTAATTCCATATCTTGATGGTGCAAATGTTGATCTCAAGGGATTTAGCGAAGATTTTTATAAGGATATAACAGGCGGGACACTCGCGCCGGTTCTGAATACACTTAAAACACTGAAAAAAAATGGCGTCTGGCTTGAGATTACAAATTTAGTCATTCCCACAAAAAATGATACAGAAAAAATGATTAAAGACATGTGTGAATGGATAAAGAATGAACTTGGTTGTGAAGTTCCAGTCCATTTTTCAAGATTCTACCCCCAGTATAAATTACAGAATTTATCACCCACGCCTATTGAAACTTTACAAAAAGCTGCTAAAATTGCGCGGAAAACAAAACTATTGTATATCTATATCGGCAATGTGCCAGGCATAAAAGAAGAGAGCACCTATTGTCCGAAGTGTAAAAAAATATTGATTGAGAGAAAGGGTTACGATGTCAGGCAAATAAATATTATTGACGGCAAGTGTAAATTCTGCAAACAAAATATTCCTGGACATTGGAAATAAAAAAGGCGATAGTTCTTTATATATTTCTGCTTTTGTATAATAATCTTATCAATCTTTTGCCCGCTGATTTCCATGCGAAAATTTATGTGGGTTTTAATTTTCTTCTTCTTATTTTTTTGTTATATTATAGCGCAAAATTTTTAAATTTGAATTTTTTAGAAATCGGTTATGAATCTAAATATTTTTTCAATAGTTTAATATTTGGTTTTTTATTTTCTTTGATAGTTCTTTTGCCTTTTCTTTTTTTGCTTATTTTATTACCGAAATTGGGAGTAGTTATAAAGCCCCCGCTAATCATGATTGATTCACAGTCAGAATTTTTTTATAAGCTATTTATCAGAATTCCTTTAGGTACTGCCTTATTTGAAGAAAATCTTTTTAGGGGAATTCTTTATGCTTATTTGATAAAGAAAAATTCTATTAAAAAGACATTCATTATAACCAGTATATTTTTTACAATATGGCATATTATGCCAGTCTTGAAAGTTGTGAGTTCAAATTTTCAAATGAGGCTAAGTTTGGTTGGTATGGTTATGTGGCTGGCAGGAATTATTGGTGCTTTTATAGCAGGGCTATTCTTTGCAATTTTGCGATATAAGGGTAAGAGTATCGTGGGTTGTATTATCAGCCATGCATTAATAAACGACCTTACACTGATAATTATTATCTATTTATGGAGATAAAAAGGGGAGAGGCTGGTTTTGGCAGCTAAAAAGAACTCACTATTAACACCCAAAAATTTTCAGAAACCTAAAAACTATTGGCATTGGTCAGGGTATTTTGGGTATTGACAATTCGTCAATCAGGAGTATACCATAATATAAGAATTTAAAGGGTTTTTTATGTAAAAAACGAAAAAAGGGGACGGTGAAAAAAGAGAAAAATAGGAATGGAATGCAGTGTAAATGGAGATAAGTAAAGAAAAGGAGAGAGATGAAGAATTTTGTCATTCTATTTATGTTTTTGGTAGTTACAGGTTTGCCTGCAACCCGGGTGATTGATTTTACCGGTAACTGGGGTCAGTATCCACTTTTCAATATGCTGAATGAAGGTCCAAGTGGAGTGGAGATAATCTTCAGTATGCATCAGTTGGTGATTGAGGATGTAGAGGTGGATGGTATGCCAATGCAGGTTTATGGTGTGCCCACAATATTTATTCCTGAGCCAGGTGTGCCGAATTTGAATGCGATATGTCGGTATGTGGCGGTGCCTGAGGGTGCTGATGCCAGGATAGAGATAATAAGTAATCGGTCTGAGGTTTATCATAATATTGATGTTGCACCGGCCCCGACTATTCTGCGGGAAGATGATGATTCGCCTTTGGTGTATAAGAAGAATATGGATATCTATGGTCATGATGCCTATTGGCCTTCTGCACCGGTGCGAATTACTGAACCTAAGGAGATTCGTGGTGTGGATGTGGTGGTAGTTGGTGTGATGCCATTTCAGTATAACCCTGTGAGAAAGGAGTTGATCGTTTATAAGGATATTCATTTTCGGATTAATTTTATTGGTGGCAATGGTCATTTTGGTGTGGACCGATTGCGCAGTCGTTTCTGGGAACCAATATTACAGGGTAATTTACTCAATTACAAATCTTTACCAAAAATTGACTTTTACTCTCCACAGCGACTCAATGCCCGCGAGGGCTATGAGTATATTATAATTGTGCCTGATGATTCAATCTTTATTGCCTGGGCAGATACGATAAAACACTGGCGCAAATTGCCGGGTATTTCTACCGAAGTTTTTACTTTAAGTCAAATAGGTGGTTCAGATTCGGCCACAATCAAGAATTTTTTAGTAAATGCGTATAATACTTGGAATCCAGCGCCAGTGGCATTTTTGTTGCTTTCGGACTATCCTTCTTCAGGAAGGGTTTACGGTATAACCTCGCCTGGGTCAGGAGACGATAATTGGTATGCAGATATGAATGGCGATAATTTGCCGGATATGCACCATGGTCGGATCTGTGCCCAGACAGATTCCCAACTGAATATAATGATAAACAAGTTTTTGGGTTATGAACGAAACCCATATACTACACCAAATTTTTATGATAATCCACTTCTGGCTACCTGGTGGCAAACCGATAGATGGTTTCAATTATGCAGTGAGGTTATTCGGGGTTTTTTGATAAACAGTCTTGGAAAAAATCCGACACGTCAATATGAATTATATGCAGGCACGCCTGTTCCTGGCTGTCTTTGGTCAAACAGGCAAGGAACTCGACCAACTGTTCAATACTGGTATAACCTGGGGTGGCTTCCTGACACCTTAAATCCTTATGATGCTGCCTGGTGGAACAACGGTTCACCAGGTGGCATCAATACTGCAATAAATGCTGGCACTTTTATTTTTAACCTACGGGCAGCCACTTATGATACGAGCTATCTTAGCGGGCTTATAAACGACAAGTTTCCATTTGCATTTACATTGCGTAGCTCAGATGGCAATTTTGCCAGCATTAATCGCTGTTTTGTTGAGGCATTTATGAGGATGAATTACGGTGCCTTGGGCTGTAATGGTGCTACCGGAGTAGTTTATTCTTTTGTAAACGATGTCTATAACTGGGGGATTTATGATGGGCTCTGGCCACAATTTGACCCTGGTTATCCGAATTTTGATATGACGGGTTATCCAAATCTACGACCCTGTATGGCAATGACCCATGGCAAGTATTATCTGGAAGCATCCTGGATGCCGGATTCAGCAGGTGCTGGCGCATACAGGGAATATATCTATCATCTCTTCCATCACCACGGCGACTGTTTTACCACATTCTACTCGGAAATGCCAGAAAGTTTGACGGTAAATCATGCATCCGTGCTACTTGCTGGTGCTACATATTTTACAGTGCAGGCAAATGATAGTTCAGTGATCGCCCTGACGGTCAATGGAGAAATCATCGGTGTGGCTGAAGGCACTGGTGCACCACTGAATATTCCAATTCAGCCCCAATCACCCGGCAATATAATGAAGGTTACTGTGACCAAGGCAGATTATTATCGGTATGAAAAAGATGTTTATGTAATTGGAGGTCCTGAAGGGATTGTCCCTGGCACAGTGATTATCAACGACTCAATAGGTGGCAATGGTAATGGTGTTGTTGAACCTGGAGAAACAATCCATTATGGAGTTTATGCAAAAAATATTGGTTTAGATACTGCCTGCAGTGTATATGGTTTACTTTCTACAACTGATTCGTATATATCAATTTCTATTGATTCAAGCTGGTATGGTAACATCCCTCCTGGTGATTCGTCTTTATCAGACCCTTTTTATTGCTTCACGGTTGCACCTGATTGCCCTAATAATCATACGATAGTATTTTTGCTTGCCTTTCATGATACAAGTAATACATACAATTCATATCCTCATGTTATAGTTTATGCTCCAGTTCTTGTTTTTGTAGATGATACAATTCTCGGTGGTTATAACAATGGTATTCTGGATCCTGGTGAGACTGCAGAGCTGGTAGTGACGATAAGGAATGACGGTGGTGGTGTAGCGAACAATGTAATTGGTGTTTTGACTGAAAATTCGCCGTATATAATGGTCAATGATGCAAATGGTAGTTTTGGAACGATTAATCCTGGCGATACGGCAAATAACAATGCTGACCCGTTTGTGGTTACCTGTGATTCTGATGCACCGATTGGTGATAGTGTCCTTTTCCAGCTGGCATTGACCTCTGGTGTGTATGTGGATACAATTCAGTTTTATGTTGGGATTGGTTGTTTATTGCCTACAGATACGGGTTATTATTATGTTTACTGGTCAGGTTGTCCTTATCCAAATGTTGCTCCGGTCTATTCTTGGTTTGCGATTGATACGACGCAGACACAGCATCAAGGGACATCGTTGAACCCCAACGATGATCAAACATTTGTTGTGAATCTGCCCTTCGCCTTCAAGTATTATGGTGCGCATTATACCCAGATTTCCATCTGTTCTAATGGTTGGCTGGCCATGGATGCAACGACTTCTACTGATTATTCAAATACCGGTATACCTAATTCTGATGGTCCACCGGCAATGGTTGCTGGTTTGTGGGATGATTTGAATCCTAACTATTTAGGGGAACCGGGTGATGTTTATTATTATTTTAATGCGTCACGGCATCAGTTTGTGGTAGAATGGTTTCGTGTTCCACATTACGGCAATCCTGCTTTAATGGAGACCTTTGAGATTATCTTGAATGATCCAGAGTATTATCCAACTCCGACTGGTGATGGTGAGATAATTGTGCAATATCTCAATGCGATGTTGGAGCCGGATAATACCGTAGGTATAGAGAATAGTGCACAGAATGTTGGTGTGGAGTATTATTACGATGGTAATTATAATCCCTGGGCAGTTCCAATTCAGGCAGAGTTTGCCTTAAAGTATACAACAGCTGGATATTACTGGGGCATAGCTGAAACAGAGCATTCCTCCCAAATTATTGGCCCTTTACTTATGGTCTATCCGAATCCATTCCATGAATTGTTAAATCTCAAATTCCAAGTTCCAAGAACCAAATCCCAAATTCGTGACAAATCCGCAATTCGCAATTCGCAATCCGAAATGTCTTTAAGGATCTACGATGTAAGCGGCAGGTTGGTCAGACAATGGGACTATAAGAGTATAGGACAATCAGGCAAAATCACCTGGGACGCCAGCGACGATTCCGGTCATAAATTACCATCAGGTGTTTATTTTGTGAGATTAGAAAGCGAGAGTTTCAAAAAAGTAGAGAAGGTAATTCTGTTAAGATAAAAAGGGGACAGGCTGGTTTTTGAAAAAACAGGCAGCAGTCAGGTTTATGATTTGAGATTTTTTTTGGTCCACTTCAGGCGAATTGGGAATTGGTGTTTGGAATATTGTAAATTACTGTTATTTTGTTTCATACATTGATTCTATTTCGAGTTTATAAACTTCCGCAATATTTTTTCGCCTTATTTTCAGGGTTGGGGTCAACAATCCACTATCGACTGTAAAACTTTTTGGTATCAATCTGAATGCCTTTATCTGTTCAAAGGAGGCAAGAGAGGAATTTGTTTCAGCAACTACGTGATTTATAATATCTGTAATTTCGTGATTTTTTAGCAGTTCTTCATAGTTATCGTATCCAATCTTTTTTTCCTGAGCATAATTCTCGATTATTTCTCTGCTGGGTACAATCAAGGCAGTTATATATTTTTTCTGATCCCCGCATAGGACTACCTGTTCAATATACTTGTTCGCAGAAAGTTTCGCCTCAATTGGTGTGGGGGCTATTTTTTTACCACCTGATGTTACAATGATTTCTTTTATTCTGCCAGTAATTACAAGGTTTCCGTATTCATCAAACTTGCCTTCGTCTCCGGTATGAAACCAGCCTTCATTATCTATTACCTTTGCAGTTTCTTCGGGTTTATTGAAATATCCCTTCATTACATTCGGACCCCTGACAAGTATTTCGCCTTCAGGATTTATTTTTACCTCAATATTATCAAAAGGTTTCCCAACTGTGCCCAATCTATTGTCCTCTACTGTGCAACAACAAACACAGGGCGAGGTTTCGGTTAAGCCATATCCTTCAACTATGTTAAAACCAAGCACATAGACAATCTTTGCAATCTGTCGGTTTAGTGGCGCACCACCAACTACTATTGCGCGGATTCTACAACCACCGATCTTTCTGAACTTTGATCCTACAAGCCAATCAAGAATACTACACTTAATTTTAAGCCACATTGGAATCCTGAGTTTTTTATATCTGAGATTGGCGCGTTCATTGAAATTTTTTATTGCGCTGTAGACAAGTGTGCGCATTATGGGCGAATGGCCTTCTACTTTTTGCAGGGTATTTTCATATGCCTTTTCAATCACCCTTGGTGTTGCCAGTACTACAGTCGGTTTAATTACTTCTGCATCCTGTGCGGCAGTTGAAAGATTCTGGGCATAGCCGATTGTTCCGCCATTGAATAAGACAGTATAGTAATTGCAGGTCCTTTCTAACATATGGGCAAGTGGCAAATAAGAAAGCACTGCGTCATCTGGTGTAAAATGGAATTTTTTTCCTGCGGTAATGGCATTGGAAAGGATATTGTTATGGGAGAGCATTACACCCTTGGGCTCACCAGTTGTGCCTGAGGTATAAACAATAGTCGCAATGTCATCTCTTGAAATTTCTGGAATTTCTATATTTTCAGCCAGTGTTTTTCTCAGGTCATCAAATTTAAAATAATTACCTTTTTCAATATTTGTTGGATCAAATACGACAATTGTTTTCAGACTGGATGTTTTATTTTTAATCTGTTCAATCTGTTTATATAATTGTTCATTTTCCACAAATATAAGTTTAATTCGTGCATCATTAATAATATATTGTATTTGAGAAGCAGGCAAAAAATGTTCAGGCATATGATACATAGGAACCACAATGCCGCCGATTCTTAGTACGGCAAGGTCAGCAATTGCCCATTCTGGACGATTATAAGAAATGATACCGATTGTTTCACCTTTTTCAATACCATTTTTCTTAAGCCAGGTGCTTAAAGAATCAATTGCATTACTCAGTTCATGATACGTGATATCCAAGAAGTTTTCTCCTTTTTTATATCTTAAAGCAATCCTGTTTGTATTCTTTTTTGCTGAATCAGAAAATGTTTCATAAATTGTATTCATCTTACCTCTCCTTAATTTTGGGTGATTGTTCAAATTTTCCAAAAATTTTAATAAATCCAAACACGATCATACCTGGCAAAATAATCCATATTGGCCTCTCCAACCACCAGATTCCGATATTATCTGTAGTGTGGTACCCCAGTCCGATCTGATAAAGTAAAAAAAAGGCAATTGAATATGCAGTAAGGTGCCAGAGATAAAGGGTCATAATTGTTCTATTGGCAAGGATGACTAAAATCCAGGGATTTGTCCGATTAAGCCATTTATTTATTTCTTCTCTTAAAAGCATTGCCAGGCCAGTTAGCCATAAAGAAAGCATAATGATACACATAGTTGGTGGATTCATATTGGAGATTTTTTCAAATCCGGTGCCAATCATACTCCTTGGATAAACACCGATATTTGTCAAAATGATAAGGCCAATGAGTCCGATTAATGCAATTATAAATTTTTGCCACCTTTGGATATTAATAAGTGTTCCATCTTCATAGAAAAACCCGAGTTGATGGACAAAAAGCCAGACAAAACCAACATTAAACCAGGCGATTCCTGGAATATTAAATCGGAAACGAAAAATATCTACAATAGCCGTTAAAATTAAGAAAAGCACAGGAATTAATATTTTGTAAATCTTATGTAATTTGAGCATAAATGGTGCAATAATTGTTACAAAAAGATATACTACAAGGAACCACAGGGGACCAACAGTTGCGATGATTGCAATACTATATTTTCGCCAATCAGGCAGAAAAAGGATTAAAAGAATAGCTATAAAAATCCAGAAGATTAAGAAAACAATAGTGGGTTTGAGCAATCTTATTGCACGTTTTTTATAGAATACATTTAATGGTTGTCCCTTATCTTTTAAGGCATTCAATGTCCGACTATTGGAAAAGCCACCAACAAAAAAGAAAAGGGGCATAACCTGCAGTATCCAGGTGATTATCCATAATCCTGAAATCATTCCCACGGCATTATATACTTTTATTCCATCCCCGTTTTTCATTACAACTGCACTCAACCAGTGTCCCACTACTACAACCAAGATACTGAATGACCGCAAGAAATCTATGTAACGGTCTCGGGTTTGGGGTGTCTTTTTTAAAATATCTTGCAGGCGCACACTCATTGACAATAGCTTCATTGCTTGAAATTTTAAGCGGAATTTATGAAAAGTCAATGGTGGTGATATATTTTAATGTACGCTGAATGTTACGGCTGCATCTGTTCAAGAGGCGAAGAAAAGCAGAAGCGAATTTTCTTCTCGCCAACTTTATGGGCTGAGCGTCTTTTTATAAACCAACCCCGGTGATAAAATAACCGGGGTTGATTGAGACAGCAATTTACTTGCTTACATCAATTGCAATACAGGTTACGGTACGTTGAATTCCTTTAACACCTCTTACTTTAGAAACAATTATGTTCTTGACTTCCCCAAAATCTTTTCCTTCAACATAGCAGATCGCATCATGTAGCCCAGTAACTACATGGGCATTTTTAACACCGCCAATTTTATTCAGTGCTTCCACAACTGCTGACTCCATTCCGGTTTCGGTATTAATTAAAAGATAAGCTCCAACCATTTTATGCCTCCTTCTATATAAACCATTATAAATATTTTTCCCCCATAGTCAAGGATTGACATCTGCAAAAAATCAATTAAAATAATAGGACATTATGCAAACAGAATATCTTGCTGATAAGATTGAAGATTTCATTGCTTATCTCAAAAAGGAGAAGAATTATTCTGCCCATACACTCAGAAATTACAAAAATGACCTTGAACAATTTTTTGAATATTTGCAAGAAAATGGTACGGCTACATTTGATAAAAATACAGTTTCTCAATATATCAGTTTTTTATTAAGATATGGATTGGATTCCCGCAGTGCGGCAAGAAAACTTTCTGCAATAAAAACATTTTTTAAAACATTAAAAAGGCTGGGATATATCAATGAAAATCCGATAGTTGAAATTAAGACCCCCAAATTAAAAAAACATTTACCGGGTTTTCTTACCTACGAACAGATAAAACAGAGTTTTAATATCAGTAATTTACGCGACCGAGCAATAATGGAGTTATTATATTCCTGCGGTCTGCGGGCAAGTGAACTTGTGGGATTGAATCTTGAGGATATTGATTTTAATAGGGAAGAGGTAAAAGTAAGGGGTAAAGGAAGAAAAGAAAGGATTGTACCCCTTGGGCGGATTGCACGACAGGCAATAATAAAATACCTTGCTGAAAGAAATCAGCAACTAAAACCCGGTAGTCCATCAGCTCTTTTTTTGAATTACCGGAGTGGTCGTCTGACAACCCGTTCATTGCAGAGGATTGTTCATAAATATCTAACAAAAATGGCAAATGCCTCGGGGACAAATCCCCATATCCTGCGCCATACATTTGCCACACATCTCCTTGAGAATGGTGCAGATTTAAGAGCAGTTCAAGAATTACTGGGGCATTCATCTCTTTCCACCGTACAGATTTATACACATCTTACAATAAAGCGCCTGAAAGAAATTTACAAACGAACTCACCCAAGGGCAGAATGAAAGTCACGAATCTCCGCAAAACAGGACAAATTCCAGATCAAAAGAATAATTATTTGTTTTTCAGATATTTGAATTCAGAATTTATAGATTGTTTCGAATTTCGGATTTTAGGTTGTGGATATATCTGGAATATCCTTTTGTTTTTTATTTTAGCCTATTTATTCTGTTCGCACACTGATGTCTGGTATCAAATGAGGCGTAATAATTTTGAACTTGTGGAAAAAGGAAGTTATCGCGGAACCCTTAAATATATGCCCCATCCTGGTCAATATGAGAAACTTGTTAATCGGTATCGTCAGGAGATTGAAAAGAATCTTGATTTACTTCCTTTGATTACAAAACAGCACTTTCTGGTCAACGAGGATTTAATTTATCAATATAAGTTCACCTGGTTTGATGAGAAGAATAATTTTTTAGTCCTAAGGTACTTTGCCCATATTTTCAATCACCCTATCTACGCGGGTTATCAAATTCTGTTCGTCTATGATACACATAAAAATATAATAATAAAAATCTGTGTTTCTGAGGTGCCCCTTGAGTAGCGTTATGTCCTTATTAATCCTTTTGCAACAAGTATCCAACCCTGCTGATTCATCTCTGTTTTATAAAGGGTACAAAGAATTTTTAAATAATGAATGGGTAAATGCTGAGGAATATCTATTACAACATTATGAATTATATCCTTCTTCAGTCTATAGGGCGCAGGTTCTTTATCTATTAGGTGAAATAAAATTTAAAAATGAACAATATGATAAGGCGATTGAATACTGGAGTGATTTAAACAAACAATATCCAGAATCAAAATATGCTATACGAGGGACTCTGAGAATGGGTGATACCTACTTCAATCAGAAGAAATATAATGCTGCACTAATGATTTATACAGCGGTCAAAAATCTTAATCCCGGTGAAGAGATTTTGCAAGAGGTCGGCTCGAAGATGCACGAGGCGCTCTATTATCTGGGTCAATATAAAAGTCTGATTGATGCACTGTATCATTTTATTAATACAAATTCAGATACGACCAAATCGGGTGGTATTATTGCAAAAACAATGATGAGGATTGCGAGAATTCATCTGGAAAAGAAAGAATATTATTCTGCCTTGGTCTTGCTTAACAGACTACAAGATACTTATCCTGATTCGCCCATAATTGCTGAGGCACTTTTTGAACGGGCAAATACCTATAAATTGCTCGGTGATAACCAAGGATATAAAAAGACACTTTCTTTATTTATAACAAGAAAGGATACTTCGGATTTTTATACCTATGCAGTTATTGAACTGGCAAACCTTTACTTTAATGAACAGCAATATGATTCATCATTACATTATTGGGAATTGTTATTCAAAGATAACGAGAACTACAAAGATATGGCATTAAAGAAGATCGCAGAAATTTATAACACAATCGGCCAGAGGTATGAGGCAATCATTGTTATTCAATCATTAATAAATGGATTTCCTCAATCAAAATTCATTCCTGATGTGTATCTACTCTGGGCTGAAATCCTCAAAAATCAGGGTGATTTTCAACAGGCAATAAAGATTTTAAAAGAGCTGGTGGAAAAGGTTGGTTCAGAACCTAAAATTTTACTGGCAGTAGGAAATATTTACTTTGAAATAAAAGATTATGATTCAGCCTTGAAAATTTATCTTATGGCAAGTGAAGCCTTTAAAGACCAGAGGGATGAATCGGCACGGGCATTAATCCTTGCTGGTGATGCGGCATACGCAATGGGTGATAAGAATAATGCCCGTCAGTATTATTTAAATGCCCGTTTTATTGCCCTTTCCGAAGAGGTTAAAAATCTCGCAATGATTAAAATAAACCATCTGGATTAGAATACTACACCGGTTTATTTTTTGTTTCTTCTTCAATATGATGTTTGATTACACGCGCCTGGCTAATATAGATTGTATCCTCACAGATATTTGTTGAAAGATCAGCAATCCTTTCAAGATTTTTTGCGACGAGAAAGTACTGTATTGCAGAACCAATCTTTTCCGGTTCCTCAAGCATATAGGTCAGCATTATCCTGATGATTTCATTGCGCATTTCATCAACGGTGCTGTCTCTTTCGCAGACCTTCTGTGCCCTCACCGCATCATTGGTAATGAAACTTTCCACACTTTCCTTTAACATATCATTTACAATCTTTGCCATTGTCCAGATGTTTGATATTGGTTTAATACGCGGTTGTTCCACAAGAAAATTCACGCAGTCCGCAATATTCACCGCATGGTCGCCCATCCTTTCCAGGTCATTATTCATCTTTATTGCACCAATGAGAAATCTTAAATCAGAACCGACTGGTTGATGTCGGGCAATCAATTCAATACATCTTTCTTCAATTGTAATTTCCATCTTATCAATTTTTTTATCAATTTCTCTAATCTCACGAGCAGCTTTTAAATCACGCTTTTTCAGGGCTTCAAGGGATTTACTTATGGATTCTTCTACCATTGTTGCCATCGCGAGAACTTCATTTTTTAAGTTCTTTAGTTCTTCATCAAAATAACTTGCCATTGCTCCTCCTGTTATTACCCAAACCTTCCGCTGATGTAACTAAATGTTCTTTCATC
>Ga0172364_10000235_pt1 | contig 37362 bp, 22 predicted proteins | sample LakKivSesite10cm_FD_114545 | JGI IMG/M metagenome (GOLD analysis project Ga0172364, IMG submission 114545) | Sediment microbial communities from Lake Kivu, Rwanda - Sediment site 10cm | ecosystem: Environmental > Aquatic > Freshwater > Lake > Sediment | place: Rwanda: Western Province, Lake...
GGCTGTGAACGTTGTGCTGACCCCGCTCGTCGGCGCCAACCGCCCCGCCACCACCCCACTGCCAGTCCACGCCACCGAGACGTCGCTGATATAGTTGCCTTCCGCATCGTACCCCGCCACGTAGACCGTGAACACCTCGCCCGCCGTCAGCGTGTGTGTGCCCACTTCGCTCCCACCACCGCCCGCCGCATCCCGAATCACGATGTGATGGAAGATACCCAGGTTAACTGTGATCGTCCCCGTCGTGTCGGTGATGCCGCCGCCCGCGTTCGCCGTGATCGTCCCGCTGGTGTTCCCTGTCGTCGGAGCGAAGGCGAAACTAGAGCCAGTTCCCGTCTGACTGTCCAGTGTGCCTGTCGTGGCCCATCCCACCACCCGGTCGGCAATGAAGTTGCCGTCTGCATCGTACCCTGCCGCGTAGACTGTGAACACCTCATCCGTCGTCATCGCGTGATCGCCCACTTCGTTCCCGCCGCCACCTGCTGCGTCCCGAATCACGATGTGGTGCAGCGCACCCAGATTGACCGTGATCACGCCCGTCGTGTCGGTGATGCCGCCGCCCGCGTTCGCCTGGATCGTGCCCGTGCCCACCGGACCGGCCGTGAACGTCGTGCTGACCCCGCTCGTCGGCGCCAACCGCCCCGCTACTGCCCCGCTGCCTGTCCACGCCACCGAGACGTCGCTGATATAGTTGCCGTCCGCATCGTACCCCGCCGCGTAGACCGTGAACACCTCATCCGCAGTCATCGCGTGATCGCCCACTTCGTTCCCGCCGCCACCCGCTGTGTCTCGAATCACGATGTGGTGCAGCGCACCCAGATTGACCGTGATCACGCCCGTCGTATCGGTGTGGAGACTGCCATCCGCAACTGTGACCGTCCCCGTACCAGGCATAACAGGTGCAAAGGTAGTGGCACTGACACCGCTTGTCGGGCTCAGGTTGCCGCTGACTACACCGGTGCCTCCCCAGGTGACGTCGGCCGGGTTGTCAATAAAGTGCCCGGATGCATCGTAAGCGGCGACGTACACGGTAAACGTATCGTCCGTACTCATCGTGTGCGTCGCGACCTCACTGCCCCCAGCACCGGGCGCATCGTTGATGCGCAGGCTCGCGCGCGGACCCACACCGAACCTCACGGTGACGGTGCCCGCGACCGTGGCTGTGACCGTCGCCGTGCCAGTAACCGTCGCCGTGGCGGGTTCCGCGCTGCTGGTCAACACAGCCATAGCTACGCCATTGGTCGTCGTCCTGACGTACGGTGAGGAGGGCAAGGAACCCGCGCTGGTCGTGAACGTGACTACCGTACCATTCAGCACTGGATAGTCGTGCACCGTCGTCACGGTCGCCGTGATTGTCGAAGTACTGGCACCATTGGCCACGATAGTGGGAGGGTAAGCAGCCATAGCCACTGCGCCCACCGGTGCCGGCACAGCCATTATGCCTGCCCATCGCGTAAACACCATGGAGCCCTCTTCGAACGAAACGGATGCCTGCGTGTCTTTATCCTTGATCAAGAAGGCTGCGGGCGGAACATATTGCAGGCGGAACGTATTCGCCGTGGCCTGGCTGGCCGTGGGCTGCATCTGTAGCACGACAAAGTAGGTCACAGTCTGACTAGGCGAGACAGCAGCCAACGGGTTGCCTGAGGGGAACGTAAACGTGATATACCCGTTATTGATGGGGGAGAAATCTGTCAGCGTCACCACAGGTGAGTCCGATAGTTGCCAGACACCATCGCCATTGACGTCACGATAGATGCACAGGCTCTGGAATAGAGCACTGGCCTTGGCCTGGTCCATCGCTCCTGATGCCTCCAGGCGGATTGACAAGGAGCCGAGTTCGAGATCGTGGTCGTATGGTCGGCCATTGTGCGTGATCCCGAAACTCAACCGGGACTCTGTGGCCCCATTTTCAATCGTGGCGAGGCTATAATCCGTCTGGAAGTCGTGCCGAACGATGCTGCCCAGGTTACGCCACACGCGCACCTGTCCAACAAAAGGCTCCTCGACACAGTTCGCCGCCGCAACGTCCAGGCGGCCATCGCCATCGAAGTCAGATGTCTCTGCCTGGTACACCGGGCGCGCAGTGATGCTCAGATCAGCACGGATCCAGTGAGTGTCCGTCACGATTTCCCCAAAAGGAACACCGGTATTGATCCACATGGGGAGCTTTGTGAGATGATCGCCAAAGCCACTGACCAGGTCGAGCCATCCATCGCTGTTCAAATCTCCTACATTGACGGCGCCGATGCCGTTCTCAAGCCAGGGGCAGTCTTCCGGGTAAGTGCCAGGAACGGTAGGGCAATCTGAACCGGGCTCAGCCCAGGAACCATACCCGACAGCCGTAGGTTCCCAAATATTGCCACTGAAGGGAGTACCATCGTTCTTGTATACCAGGACCTGGTAGTCCCCTTCAGGACCACCTCCTGAAACGACGTCCAGATAGCCGTCGTTGTTCAGATCGCCAACTGCCACGCTCCAGACGTGTGCGCCCCAGAACCAGTGACCACCAGCCACGATAGACATCGGCGCATCGTCGCGACCGACGTCATAGACTTGCCAGCCAACAGATGAATAGGGATCCCCCAGGCTGCGGCACGCGCGTACCTGGTAAGTATTGGGCCAGTCATCCGGATCCGCACTCGCACTCGAAGGCGCATGGTCTGTACCAAAGACGACGTCGGTCCAACCGTCATTGTCCAGATCACCCAACGCGACACTGTTCGCCGAGTAGGTGGTCGCACATACCGTAGACGAAATCCAGGGAGAAGCAAAAATGTCTCCCGCCGGAGGCCGAAGCAACCAGATACGATTATTGGTACTGGTCGGTACCTCACGCTCAGCAGGATGCTCGAAAGTTGTGGTAATACCGGTCGAGGCAACGATCTGGAGAGTCCCCTCTCGACCGACATCGCCCAGCGCCAGGTTCATCACCTGGCGAGGGAACGTCCCGGCGATTTGGGAAGGCCAATCGCCTGTGAACGGTGAGCCATCGTTGTGCCAGACGTGCACCAGTCCGCCGGTATCGGTCAGCGTGGTACTGGTCGCAATGTCTGGCCAGCCATCGCCGTCCAGATCGCCAACCGCCACGGCGAAGAAGCCGAAGGATGAACCTATCGTGGTAGAAGGCCAATTGCTCACAAACGGAGACCCGTTGTTCCGCAAAATCACCAGGCTGCCATCCAGCGTAGTGATGACGATGTCCGAGCGCCCATCACGGTCCAGGTCGTGGACATCCATGCCGTGAAGGTTGGCCCTGGACAGGGCATCAGCCGTATGACTGGCCAGGCCAGGAGTCTCAAAACGTGCCGAGGATCGGATCAGCACATTCGTCCAGAGCTGCAGACCGCCAGTGTTGGTCCCGGTATTGCCGCTCGCAGTGACAAAGTCATCGTCCCCGTCCCGGTCGAAATCGGCGGCAGCGAACGCGAAGGTAGCATCGGTCGTGCTACCGATGTTCAACTGTGACCAACCGCCACTAAACGGTTGCCCCAAGTTACGGAGTGCGGCCACTACAGAGGGAGTGCCTGCGCCGGTCGCCACCACGTCGAGTCGCCCGTCGTGATCAGCATCTGTCACTTCCAGGCCAACGACGGGCAAGTTATTAAGATTGCTGAGCGTAACTGAGGCGCCCCAACTGGTCGTGAATGGCTGTGTGCCGGTGAGCTGGTTGCGCCAGGCGATGACCCTGCCAGTGGCCCGGCCAGCCAGGACATCCGGCGCGCCGTCGGCATCCAGGTCTCCCACGTTGACAGACAGAATAGTGCTACTAAAAGTGCCAAGCGTGTGACTGAGTGCCCACGAGCTAACAAAAGGGTCACCGGGATTGCGCCACAGGCGCACTGCGCCAGAGCCGCTACTACCGGCGGCTTCGACGATGTCTGGCCAGCCATCCCGGTCAATGTCAGCAATCCAGACTTGCCTGATTCGATCGCCCGGCGTCGCGATAGTGACGGGGGATGGCCAGGGCGTGTCAAATGGCTGTGTACCGGTGAGTGGGTTAGACCACAGGCGCAAGATGCCATCCAGGCCACCGCTGACCAGATCCAGTGTACCGTTGCCGTCCAGGTCTGCAGAAGCAATGGTAGTCAAAGAGAGCACAGACGTGGTCAGCGTATTGCTGACACTCCAGGCATTGGTAAACGGTGATGCAGGATTCCGCCACAGGCATAGCTGGCTGTTACCCACGTCATCGGCACTGGCGCTGACCAGATCTGGCGCGCCATCGCGGTCCAGGTCAACAGCGAGCACGTCGCGAATATTGTACATTGCACTGCCCACTGTCACCGTTTGTGCCCATTGTGCCGTGGTGATGCCAACGTTTGACATGACCCTCAACTGGTCTGCCTGTCCGAAAGCAAGGTCGGCATGACCATCGGCGTCGAGGTCGGCCGCCGCCACCGCACGCATGACCCCTTGGGGTGTTACAGGGAGCGCTGTGGGGCCCTGCATCGAGATGGGATTCCCTCCAATCGGTTGAGCAGCAAAAGCAATGCCTGGCAGATGGCTCACCATCACGGCTACGGCAAGGGTCCCGAGCAGCAAGGCTATAATCAACGACAATCTGCTCGATCTCGAGAACGTTGTCCTGAAGCCCACCTTCATCGTTCCACTCCTTTCAATTCACTGATATCTCACACCACGTGCATTTTGCCCCATGGTTACTACCAATACATGGACGCGACTGCCTCAATGAGCAATCCCGCCACGAGTGTACCATCGGACCGTGTTTTATGGGTGAAGAAAGAAACTCAAAACCCTTAAATGTGGCAGTACTATCCGAGAAGATAGCGGTAGAATCGTTTTGTAGGCAGCCAGGCTACGCTCGCCATCAACAGCATTGAGAGCGCGACAGTCAGACCAAACAACAAAGGCAGAAGTAACCATCCCTGGGAGGCCACCCACGGCGTGGCGCGCTCGATCACCTTAGCCAGGATACCCATAATTGGATAGTGGCATAGATAAATTCCATACGAGTGAGTACCTAGTTTGTTGACGGCACGGCTGAACGGCATCGGCGACCGGTCGAAGACCACAAAGCAGAAAACGAGTGCTGTGGAAAACGAGGCCGAGGAAACCTTGGTTTGATCACCCCCTATAGGCCACACCTCTCCTCCTATGTGATAGACTATGGCCGTTTCCAGAACCGAGAGACCGAACAAGAGCAAGACCGTCCAGGGCAGAATAGACTTGAAGCGGGCAAGAGAATTCTTGACCATGCCGGGGAACATACCACACACGAGACCGAACGGAAAATAGAATGCGAACCGTAGATACTCCAGTGGCCCAATGTCAACCCAGGACGTAACCGCTCCTGGGAAGTACGGGGGATACACCCGGGCATAGAACAAGGCTACAGCCAACAGCTGCACCACTGCTGCACCGGCAAGAAGCCAGCCCGTGCTACTTCTGGCCCACTTGACCACTAGAGAAGCCAAGAGGTAATACAGGATCAACAGAGGGACGAAGTAGTACTGTACAATCAGGGTGCGCAAAAACTCAGCCAGCGCTATGGGGCGTCCCTGAAACGATTGTCCGACCACCAGGATCACCGACCATATCAACCACGGCCATAACAGATTGGTGACCCGTACACGGATGATCTGCCAGTGCAGGTCAAATCTGCCACCGCTGGTGGCATAGGCGATGAAGTAGCCGGTGATGAACATGAACGCGGGGATGGCAAACTTGCCGATCTGGTCAAATACCACGAAGGGATATCCTTGTGCCTCACCAGCGGTGAAACGCGACAGCACGTGCCAGTTGGCATGGTTGAATACCACCCCCAGAATCGCCAGGCCACGTAGGTAGGGAATTGTCTTTCTCAAGCCCTCCATCCTTAACTCATATTAAAGTCCAGCACACATTGACGAGATTGTGGGTGAGCATCGGTGGAAATACACTGCCAGTGCGCTCTCGGAGCCAACCAAAGACAAACCCTGCGATCAATTGCATGGTCAACGTCGGCCAGTAGAAAGACAGGTGCATCGTGGGGTCCACGCGGAAAGCATGGGGAGCCCAGAAGATCACCGACGTGATAACCCACCCCCACCCGACTTGAGCGCCCAGGAGTTTCCAGGGACGCCCCCAAGCCGCGTTCAGGCCAGGCTGGATCACACCACGATAGCTGAGTTCCTCGGCAATGCCGGGCAGGGTCAATTGGTACAAGAGATATTCGAGCACGATGGGTGTCGTCCCGGCCGGTCCAACACCCAGGCGCTTGATCAACAAACCCCGCACTACCACACACAGGAGCATTAAGCCCACGACGCCCAGACTGGCACGCCAGGCCTGTGGCGGGACACGCAACGTTAGTCCGGCCCTGGAACTTGAGCGCGTAGCGAAGATGAATACCAGGGCCCAGACGGCTTCCAAGATCATTGCCTGCCAGGGCTCTCTGATGAACGTCCAGAGCGGCTGCAACCGAGTTAGCGCCAGACTGATGAAGAAAAAGATGGCCAATCGAACCAGGCTCAGCAGATTTACATCCTGCCCATGGGAACACGCTGCTCTGACAGCCACAACGATGAAGGGCAGACCAACAGCCATCGAACATGCCCATTGGATCAGAGATCCACCCAGCCAATATACCACCTTGTCCATATCACCGCCCGCTTCTCAATAGTTCTTGAGCACTATAGGCAGATATGAATTAAAGCCGTTGAGAATGGATATAGCGGACAGGGCTACCGCCGCTGCGCCGTTGCGAGATACCATGGCCCGATTGACGATCGCTAACGTCGTGGTGGTCACCGGTACCTGTGCCCGGAACGTGATCGTCACCGGCACTGTACTGGTGACAACTCCCGACCAATAGATGTGGGCACCATCGGGGCACTGCACCGACCCCTTCCAGGCCGGCGTGATACGTGCGCTACCAGCCACGTAAGTCGTAGGCCACGGAATGGTATCCGTGAGCGACAACGAGGCACTGCTCTCTTCGTAGAGGACGATGGTATAGGTGACTGTTTCCCCACCCTCTAGATGGACCTGACTCACCCGTTTGAACGAGTCTTCAAAGGCATATAGCCCAGCGATAGTGAACGGCGCATTGCTGATATCATTGATGGTGGAAGTGAGTGTGCTGCTCACCTTCACCCGCACACTACTGGACGGATCATTGGGGATCGTCCACGTGTGCACACCGTCGTTCGCCGTGGACGCGACGATCGTGTGCGTGTGAGCAAACCCATCGGTCGAGTATTCCAGGCGTACATTCCCCACCGAGCCCGTGGAAGACCAACGAATATCCTGCTGCTCTCCTGCTTTCCAGACCTCGCCGCCGTTGGGCGCTTGCAGGGTCAATGTGGGAAGTATCGGCTGACCGGCATCAGCAACGTAGACGTTGAACTGGGCCAGTTCCTGATCGCGGCTTATGCCATCATCCATGTTGATGGTGTCGGTAATGCCCTCAGCGCGCAAACGGGCGACGTTGCGCCTCTGGATGTTGCGGAACCACCCACCGTGAGTACTGGCCATGGCCTGCTGGTATCCCGATGCGTCGCCATGCACTTGCCGGATCAGTGGTCCGAGGATATAGTCCGAGGCGTAGTAATCCACAGCAAAGGGATCTCGACTGGCCAGCAGTACGTCTTGCCGGCGAGCATCTCCATGCGCACTAGCATTATCAGTTGGATTCACCCAGATCGCGTCAACGATGTCCAAGTCGGCGCGACGAACGCGGGCCATTTGCCGGCCAATCAAGCCATAGTCGCGGCTATAATCCGTGCACGAATAACCATTATCACTGGGGCCCAGCAGCCAGCAGTGCATCTCACTTACACTGCTCCAACGTCCAATACCATCATACGTTGTGATAAACCCCAGATAGTTCTTGACCGCAATGGTAGCCCAGGCAGCATTATGGCGCTTGAGGACGGGCAGATTGATCATCTTTAACCGCGTGTGGTCAAAGTGGGAGCCATTCCACAAACCCTGGCGCATGCTAATCCGCAATTGCATCCCATTGCAGTTCACCTGAAACTTGGGATATGACAACCGCTTGTGCCCTTGCTCTGTCGCGGAGCCATCGGCGTCCATCAGCACGTAGCCGTCGTTGTTGTCTCCTACATCATAGTCGTTCACAAAGTTTCCGCGAATACTCTTCCAGTCCGAGATGCACACGTGATACCCCCGACTCGCAAAGGCTTGCGCCACTTCCTGGTACGATTGATCCTGAAATTGCGAGTTGTTTCCGCTGAGCTGATGGTACCAGTCACTGTTGTGTCCTTGAGTATTTTCAGCAATGATGACTGCCCCAGTGAAGCCTTGAGGGTGCTTGACCAGCCGGTAGATTACTCCTTTGACCACATCGGTATTGGTGCCATTCCGGCCATCCCACTGGTTGTTGATCTTGATCACAATCACATCGTCGGAGCCAAAGAGCCCAGTGGGATGCCCGACCGTCTTGTAAAAGTAGTCATCATGTGACTCCATAAGGTTGACCAGAGCGTCCACGCCATCATCATGGAGGGCCTCATCAGAAGATACACCGCCAGGAATATCGCCGCCATCCAGACTGTGTTGGGGCTCAGGTACGCTGGTGATAACAAACACATCCGAAACTGCCGTGGGGGAGGTCCAGCCCGGCAGGTCAGGACTGACGGCCAGAATAGGTGCCGCCGGGTCGGTGATACTGCCATGCAAAATGACCGTCAACAGCAGGCTGACGGCGAAGAACACCAGCCTGGCTGGCGAAAAGGCCACCTTGAGACGGCGGAGGGAGACAGCCGAGCTCAACAACGCCGCCAGGTAAGCCAGAAAGCCAAGGCTGTTGGCCGCGGCGATACGCTGGCAGGGATAAGTCAGCCGCCGTGGTTTGGTGCCGCTGCGCAGCAGCAACCAAATCAGTGAGCCGAGCCCTATGAGCCAATAAGCAAGATCCCATCGCTTTGCCGGGGACCGCTGTAGGGATAGGGTATCCTCGCTTTCGGGATGATGTTTGGGATGTAAATGCTTGTCCATCAGATTCTCCTTTCAATCTTCCAGGCGACCACTCAAAGGTCCACTCGTCCGGGATGCCGGCTCGCTGGCGCAGGTCGCCATATGCCAGATTATGCCAAGCCGACACGCCTTTGTTATTGATGTGCCCTTGTCGTAATAGTCAGGCGCAGTACATTATCTTGAGAACCGCCAAGGACAACAGACAGTCCCTCCGCTAATTCCTGTCCCGAGTACAAGTGCGTCTCGCCGGTGTCAAGATTGGTGACCAGGTAGACACTTTCCGGCTCAACCACGTACCACTCGGGCAACTGATTGAGACGCGGATACTCGATGGGCAGGTGCCAGATGGTTCGGTGACGCGGCGTGTCGAAATGCAGTTCGCCTTGCCAATCCTCCTGGCTAGTAAGGTATACGTACAGCGTTTCTCTGTCGTGATCAAAAGCAGCACCAACCCGCACACTCTCCTGCCAGGGATCAAGCATAAGTCCCAGTGTCTTGTATTGGGCGTACAGCAGGGCAGTGCGCACAAAGTTGCCATCCAAATACCAACCCTCCACGAAGCCGTCGGAGCGTTGCTTGAGGAACAGGACCTCAATTTCGTCATCTACCCAATAGTGGCACTCTGGGATATCGAACCAGGGCAGTAGATAGAGCATGGACTCAATGGAATCAGCATAACCGTCCTGTAGCTCACCCTCCCAATGTATGGAACGCTTGGTGGCAGCCGCCCGCATCGTGCGCTCAATCTCAACGGCGTAGCGGTCCGTACCCTCGGCCAAATCGAACGTCTGGAGTCCATTGAGTATATATCCCCATGTGTCTGCCAGACTGTTGTCAAAGGGCCGTAAAGTGTCTATGTCTACGCTATTGTACCACAGGCCCTCATCCGTACGCCCTGTCACAAGAATCGTATCCAGGAATTGCCGCAAGGGTTCCCGATACCGGTCAGCCTGAGGCCGATTGAGCATCCGCTCCACAAAGTACAGTTCGGTCAAACCAGGAATAATCTCGCCTCCGTGATCCACCAGGCGGAAAGGCCGGACGTTGGCGATACTCTCCGCGGCCGGGCGGAAGCGCCGGTCCTCTGTTGACGGACGTCGAGCCTGGAAATCCCAATAGTCTGCCGGGAGACCCTGATTGCCGGGGAACACCTCAAACAGATATGCTTCGCCGATACGTTCGGCCATTTGTAAGTAGCGTTTGTCCCCGGTGGACCAATACAACCGCGAGAGGACTTGCAGGAGATCTCCATTGACCTCTGCCCCGTTGGATGGAATCACGCCCGCTTGCGTCTCGACGTAGGCTATATCAAGAATCGCATCTATCCCTTCACGCATGCGGTCGAACCAGGGACCTGGCCCCAACCGTTCGGTAATGGCGAGAAGTCCATCCTTGGCGTACTCAGACGTACCAAAGATGCGCGTGTCCAGGTCTTCTTCTACCACTTTCCCCGAGGCGAGCGTGATACGACAGGCCAAAGCCCCACAGATTCTACGCTCATTGGCCAGTGCCTGTACCCACGAGGCCCGATTGTCTGGATCAAGATAAGCACTGGCGATCAGCAGATGCGAAAACGAATCGGCAGCCACATCTTCACTATCCCACTGGTTATAGAAGGGTGACGCAGCGTGAGGAATCAATCCAGTAGTGGGGTCACGCACCGCTTCCCATGCTTTGAGTGTGTGGTATGCACGCTGAAGTGCCTCCTGACTGAGTATCGCGTTCAACATGGCTGCCTGCTCATAGTCGTGATGCGCCAAGGCCTCGTGAAGCGCAGCCACCACTAGCCGTCGAGCGGTGACACGATCCGCAGGCACGATGGGCTCTGGATAGAGAGGCAGTGAAGGGGGCAGTATCCCAGCCTGCTGCAACCGTCCGCGCACACGATCCTGCAACCTGAGAGCGGGGACTGCGATCGCCACCAGCACCAAACCAAGGCCGGCAATGCCCAGGATAAAGAAGAGCGGTGATCTGGAATTCCACTTCATAATGATGAGTCTCTCTCTTTGGCGATAACCTGATCTCACACAGCCATATCAACCAGCGATCATGTCTGTCTAAGGACACAAGGGAGGAACATCCGCTTTGCTTCAACAATGACAACAGACCGGGCTGTAGCCGTGCCACCGTTGGATGCGGTCAAATGTGCTACGTTGACGATCGCATACGTGCCACTGTGCGTCACTGTGACCGGATAGACGATGGTAACGGGTTGGCCTGTCAAAGGCGCCCCCCTCCAGGTCAGCTTACGTAGTGCCAGATCATAGGCTATAGAACCGTAACTGGTCGTGTACGCAAGTGGATGGCTAATCCCGCTCGGTAGCACGTCTGTCACGGTTAGCGATTGCCCGGAGCCCAAGACGTGCAGTGTATACGTGATCATGCTACCAAGGCTCAGGGAACCCGAAGGTGCTGGAACTGCTTGAGCACTCTTTGTGAATTGCGCTTCCTGTCCCCAACTCACGGCCAGTGTTGGGCGTCCTTCTGCATTCCAATCACCGGTATCGGAGGCGACAAAATACTTACCGCTGTGATAAGCGCCATAGGCCTGATAGAGGGCAAGGCGCAACGGTTCCCTCGCCGCGTATGCCTCGGCTACTGCCCGGCTCACGTCCCACACCCTGGGTACCCCTGGCCAGCCAGGGAAGTTGGCAATTGGATTTATCCATGCAGCAGCGACATTCTCCACAGCCAACGGGGCGTTATTCCAGGCCAGTGTTGTCTCGTCCCAATCCTCTGCCACGGTGAGTACCTGGATCAAAGAAGGCTCTGCCTGTCCGGGACCACCGGCATTGCCAAACTGGTGCAAGGTCAGTGTAGCTGAGAGGATGGCCTTGCCGGACGGAAGGGAATCGAGTGGGAAGGTAACATAGTACTTGGAGAAACAAGGCCAGTCGGCGACGTCGGTCTGGTTCTGGACGTTGAAATCGGAACGCTCAGCATTATAGAACACCTCGTTCGTATATCCCCATTCCGTCCAGAAATCCGTGCCCTGTCCACAAACGGTATACCCGCCCACAGAGGCATCGGTAACCTTCGCGCCCGCGAGGTTGTGTTGGATGGTGGTGGCGCCACTAACGGGCACCGCAGGAGGTTGGTAGGGGGGCGGATCAAACACCAGTTGGCCCCAGGTGATGGGTTGAGTCCCCTGAGCCGCTTCGGGCCATCGCTTGTCGGCAATGGGCGGTGAACCCAGAGCATTGTCCCGGTCATGCATAGCGAGTGCCAGACCCCACCGGGTACCGTCGGCCGGGGGGCCGGAAAGCCCCAGGCTGACGAACGGGATATAGAAGTTCAGCACCCAACCCCGGTCATCGTGACCGCTGTCATCGTTGTTGAAATCAGAGCCACGCCAGCCAGCAGTAGTGGTAAAAGGAATCGAGACAGTCACCCAGCTACTCCCATCGCCTCGAAAACTCATCTGGTAGTCATTGCGCGCTCCCCCGGTGTTGAGCTGTGCAACGAAACGGTAGTCATTGGCATCAGGTGCGCTGCCACCGTCGCCATCCAGGTCCAGGTAAAGAGTAGCACCGTCCCACCTGGTCAACTCAGAACTGTGGGTGGTGTCATACCACAGGTAACGATCAAAGACAGAGACCCTGATACGGAGATGCTCACTGTTGTAACCTATACCCACGTCGGCGTAATTATCGGTGCTGTTGACCTGACCAAACCAGAGAATCGCCATTTCAGGGACGCGCACTTCGCCATCGAAGTAAGGGACATTCGCGTGACGGGGCGGGTCAGGTGCCTGGGCATTGACCGGTGATACAAGTACCGCCCGTCTGGCAACCAATGCCATCAATAAGCACATGACCACCACTAAGGGCCGAATCGGTGAGCGCGACTGGTCCTTGGTGATGTGTGACCTGTTCATCGCACCATTCCTTTCAGGGTCAGTGGCAGATACATGGCTTGTCCATTGGCGATCACTGTTGCTGTGCGGGTGAACACGCCAATTGGCTCAGCACTGATGGTAACGGTGTTCTTGATCACTCGGATAGTGCTGGCAGGTACGATGACGGTAGTGGCATAGGTAATGGTAACGACGGGGGTATTGGATAGGACACCTGACCAGCGCAGCGTAGGGGTGGCCTGCTCACTGGGCGTGCCCAACGTGGCGGTGAGCGTGCCAGGGATATAACTCAGTCCCACGGGGAGCGTGTCGGTCAAACAGACAGTATGCGTGAGAGGGCCACGGCTGTTACGAAGCGTGATAGTATAAGTCACTCTCTGACCCGACCGGGGAGCCAGCGTTGAGGCAGCTTTGGTGCTGGTGCTTAGGTCTGACCCGGCCACGTCCAGCAGGGTGACCAGGTTCTGTAAACGGTAGAGATCGTAACGGCTGTTGAAACTGACCGGCTCCGGCAACTGGCGTACCAACGCATCCCAATCCTCCCGCAATACCCTGGCCTTGACCTGGAACATAGTCCAGGCCAGCGTCGGGCTATGGTAGAGATGCTCGCCACTGCCGGTAGTATGATGTGCAAGATCGGTCATCCACCACCATGGGTTGTTGACTTCGTACGACTTGACGTAGTAGCGAGTCCGGTCAAGCAAGGTCGCACGCAAACGGTCAACCAGTTCAGAAGAAAGGGGAAAGTAACCTGAGAGCGCAGGATAGTACATAAACCCGATTCCGGCATCCACGTGATAGGTACTGCCATCCCACCAATTGACCTGGCTGGAATCTGTGTTCCGGTCGCGCAACGCCGCATCGTAGGGAATCAATTCCTTATTATAGGGGCCGCATGCCATGATGTCGCAATTATTGATGGTACCATCAGGGTCGAGGCGAATGTAGGCTGGCTGTCGCTGGCCGGTGTCATACAAATGGGGTACAAAGTCAGCCAGGCTAATCCGCGTATTTAACAGGGTGGTCAGTAACGTCTGGGCCTGGGCCTGGGTCGTAGTATAGCCCAGGTGCGCAGCCATATCTCGCACAGCCTGTGCTGCCCCAATCTGCGCACCGATGTTTAGCCGTCCTATACGCCACTGCTCAAAACGGCAGAAGCCCAGGTCAGAATCGTAAGCATCGAGAAACTTTTGAAACTGCTGGGTAATCAGTGACCACTTGGACTGAATAGCCGCCCAGTCACCGGTGGCGCTGGCATAGGCCCACAGGGCGTACAGGCGCAGTCCAATCAGGTTTGGATTGTCTGTCCACCACTGAGATCGAACCTCATCCTTCACCTGACAGTTGGCATCCCCCACCTGGATGCCGCTCTCACCGAAAACAATGCAATAGACTTGATATTCATAGTGACGTGAATTCAGCAGCGTGTTCGTGACAAATATCGACAAGTAATCTCTTAACTGGGCTTGCTGGGCTGCAGACAAATGAGGATAGGCCTCAGCAAGCACACGCACCAAATCGGCCTCAAAGCCATATATTTCCAAGGGAGTCTCGTTGTACATCATCCGTCCACCTGGCTGTTCCCAGCGGGCTGTGATAGGCGGGTAATCAGGGCCAAGGGTGATGATGTCAGCCACGCGCCGCGCAACTTCGGCACGGATGACAGCATGGGTCAGTGCTCGGCTGCGCGGATAAGTCAGTTCATACAGGCGGGCATCCCGCGACGGGAAGCTGGTGGCAGGGTTATAGCCGTGATTCGTCGGCCCGACCGCGTACAGCCAACTATACGACGAGTAGTAGATCATGTTGTTGGCAATGATCGGCGGACTGGCGCCGGGCACGCCGCCCATGGCGATGGCGCCACCATAACGCCACAGGTGACGGCTAGGCAGCGGGCTGAGCGGATCCATGTGCGAGCCAAAGTTGTAGCCAGAGGGGTCGCCATTGGTAAAGAGCGCCCGCGCGGTACCGTTCGACGGACAGTAAACTCCCAGGTCCTCACTGATGGTGTAGTAATAATCGTTCCCGGAAAAGGTGTGCCGGCCTACCTCGTCCGGGCGCAATTGGAACTCGGCCATGGCTCCGCCAGCAACCTGGGAAGTTATTCCCGTCGCCAGGTCAACTCGGAACAGGCGGGTATCGTGGTCGAGGTTGTAAGCATAACCCTGCGCGCCGGTCGGGGCTGGGAACCACGCGCTACCGTCCGGGTGCAGGACAGGCTGTAGCAAGCCCCAATAAGGGATAGGGAATGGTACGTACCGGCGATTGGTGGGGTTCCACAAGTCCGCACCTGTGACAGCATCCAGATAGTATAAAGTGCGGAACGCAGGATGGGCCTGATAATACGTGTTCCACGTCTCAACTGGATTAGCGCTCGACGGCGCATCGGGATAGCCCTCGGCAGGGACATAGGACGTGACGCCCGGCTTGGCCGTAATAAAGATAACTACCTTCCCATTGTCAGACACCACCGGATGAGTGTTGCGCATGCCTGCACCATGAAGCTGCACCGCCCAGATGGGCGCGCCCGTGTCCGCGCTCACACAACGCGCCCGCAAGTCCTCGCTGCCAAAATACACGCGCCCGCCTACCACCGCCGGAGACGACACGACCGGGCCGCCTGTGGTTACGCGCCACAGTTCCACACCGGTAGTCGCATTGAGCGCGTACAGGTTACCGTCGGTTGAGCCAATATACAGCCATCCGTTCACTACCGCCGGCGCCGACACCACTGGCCCACCAGTGGCAAACTGCCAGACGGTATGACCATCAGCGGTCGAGAGAGCATAGACGTTGCCATCGAGTGAGCCGAAGTAAACGCGTCCACTGTCGACCGCAGCCGTGTGGGGAATGGGGCCGCCGGGCTGTTGAATCCACAGCGCCGCTCCCGTATTTGCATCAATGGCATGCATCTCACCGTTCATCACGCCCTGGTACACTACGCCATCGAATATGACGGGTTGTGCCTCCACCTCTATGCGCTCGCCCAATGAATAGGCCCATTGCAGATAGAGCGGGCCATCATGAAAGGCGGTTGCTGATGTACGGCCTGAGTGCGCTAGATCATGCTGGTACATCGGCCAATTGTCTTGCGCCGACCAAGAAATAGGCATCGCCCTGCTGCCCACCGGTGCCAGCGCCATGCCAGTCAACACAAGCAGGGACAGGAAAAAACAAGTTCTCCGTGTGCGTTTACAGCACATGGGGCTTATGTCTTTTCTCGCAAGCCGTTTCCCCGTCATCTCAAATCTCTGCCTGACGAATAAAGTGCCTTCTAGTGCCGTGATCTGCCAAACCAGTTCAACCTGATTGCCATCAGCACCAGGAACAACAAGGCTACGGGTGAGAGGGCCAGGGCCAAGCGAGCGGCATCGTCGCTGTCTGTATATAGGCCGTCAGGCAAACCTGCGCTGCCGACACTTACTGTAGGATAGGGCGTGATGGTAGCCGTTGGGCTGGGAGTAACAATCGGAGGTTCAGGTGTAAGGGTGGGCCAGGGCGTTATCGGTTGACCCGGCGCAGAAGATAGACTGCTAGAGTACCACACCTTGCGGCTGGCCATGGCGTCGTAAACGTCTTCCTCGCGCGTGAACCAGGCCGCATAGAGCTGGTTCCCTTCGTGGATGACAATCTTTGGATATTCAGGATATAATCCTGGTTCTGCAAAGACCAGCGTGGGAGGTGACCAGTCAGTTCCATCCCAAACAAGATGATAGATACCTAGAAGGGTTTCCCTTTCGTTGGACCTCCGACCAACCATAAGCAAGTGGATGTTTCCAGCACTATCCGTTGCCATATCGTACATATCAAAGGGAATGGTCCATGGGCGGGCAAATAGTCGTGGTATCGCAGCAGGAGACGTCCAACTCTCACCGTGATCGGTAGACCATTGATAGAAAATCATGTCGTACAAAGTGGACCGCCATACGAGCATAACCCGCCCCTCCCCACTACTGCCAACTGTGAGTTGGGCAACAGTAGAGTCTGGATAAGTGATCACCGTAGTCGGTGCCCAGGTTGTGCCACCATCCGACGAAGCAGTATAAACTCCATAAGATGGATCATTGGTTGCCCCGGCCAGGCGAGCCCACCCCTCATCCCAGGTCACGTGGAGCACGTCATCAGGGTCAATCTCCAAATAAGGTCGGGCTGAGGTAATCAGTGGTTCCAGATACAGGCGGGTCGGGATCGACCACGTGTGCCCGCCATCGCTGGAGTGACGATAGAACGTATCTGACTCGGCCACTTCATCCGCATCGGAGGATTTAATCATATCATCATAAACGACATGGATTACGCCGTGTGAGTCAATGGCCATATCCCCCATATAACTCGCACCCTGACTGATACGATGGGGGATGGACCAGGACGCTGCAGACCAGGCATCACTCACCGGCGCATTCGAATAATACAATGACAGCGTATTATACACACTACCGCCAAAAAGCAAATGTATGTTCCCTCTCAGATCGGCGGCGATGGCATTACGCACGATGTCGGCCGAAATCGGGACGATGTCGTTAGGCCTGGACCAACTCTCACCATGCCAGCGAGTGTAATAGACTTGCTCTTGGAGACCGCGCTTTTTTTCCAGCGGGATCGTTTGGCACCAAGCAACGTGCACCGAGCCAAACACATCTACAGCCAGATCGGGAAACCAAGAGAAACCAGGTGGCCCCGATATGACGGTTGGTTCAGTCCAGTTCTCTGATTGTGCCTGCGCCGGCCAACTGGCACTGATATTGAGAGCCATGACAATACCTATCAGCAACAGCAAGAACACGCAACGCAAAACGTGGGACGTACGGTTTGAAATCGAGTAACTGCTTCTTGTGCTTCGCATTTTGCACCTTCCGCCCGGTTATGGCTCACCAACCTCAATGGTCTGTCCACAATACAGTATCTGGCCAGCAGAAAGTCCAAGTACTTGTATTGAACCACCATGGTCCAATTTCATCACTTGCGCCAGCTCCGGCGTTTCATTGAGGGGCGTCAGCATATCGTCAAAGAGGACAATTCTGACCAAGCCGTGGGCCTCAGGCCTCAAACCCAGGTCTGATACACTTGTTCTTCCTTCGTCTTGACAATGGTCTGTCTGACCCGTACCCGGTCGCCACTTGGAGATGAGACCGCTGTGAATCAGCTCATACGCTGGCAAATAGTATTCAACGTGATGCCAGTTGGCAGCCAGGATAGCAGTTGACGCCGGCGAGAAATTTTCCTCGATGGTCCTAAAACGATCCAGGTAATAGTGATCAGAATGGACCAACGTGGACCGGGTAAGCAGGCGCAGCCCGCTGGATCCCAGAGGGTATTCGGGCGCCAGGCAAAAAACAGTGGCGTTCAAGGCTACCAGGATGGCTGCTGTACCAATCAACCGACGACGCTGCGTGGGTAACAATCGCGTCAGGCCTACCGCGCTGAACAACAACAGCGCTGGCAGAAAGATAAAGATCAGCCCTTGCTGACCCATGTGAATGATGGTATAAAAGGTCAGAGGAGGAGCAATCCACAAGAGTAAATAGATCGGCTTCTCCCAGCGCTTTGGCCATTCGCGCCGCCAAAGCCGGCTGGCTGCATAGACCACGCCCGGTACCAGCATCACGTTCCAACCATACAAGGTATATATGGCCAGCTTGCGCACATTATATCGGATCCCCCCCCACCCGGCGCCCATGAAAATCGAAGTGGTGCTTTCGAAGCGACGACCATACTGATCCATGACGTGCATATAGTTGGAAAAACCGCCGCTAGAAATCATGAGCGGAATGAACCAGCCCAGGCAGATCATTGCTCCCAGCGCTCCGGCGGTCAGAAAGCGCCTCCACCCCGCCCGACGCAAGGCAAAGAGGAGCAATGGGGCCAGAAAAATGGCCGTCTGTTGACGTACTCCACCAGCGATGGCCACGATCGCAACGGCTGGATAAAGGTAGCGGTAGTTGCCTTCCATCGTCTCATACAGCCACCATACACTCACAATCACCAGCAGAGTATCGAGGGTGTGCGGTAGCGCTATCTCGCCATAAAACCAGAACAGGGGTGAAACGATCAGGAACAATGCCGCGAGCAGGCCCGTTTTACGGTTGAACATGGCACGGCCCAGGTAGAAGAGTGCTCCCGCCGCCAGCGCACTGGCAACGATACTGATCCAAACCATGGTTGTCTGAGGGTCGCCAAAGAGCCAGTCCACCAGGCGACAAAGCCAGACGTACACAATGTACCCCGGCGGCTGCGGTTGCTCTCTGGCCACGCTAAACTCGCGCATGGCGTAGGCAAAATTCACCGAATCCCAATGATAGAGAACCTGAGAGCAAAAGGGAATCCGGCCGAGAATCGTCAGTATAAAGAGGCTGGTGGCTATCCAGACGTCCTGCCAGCGGTCGGATTTGCGCTCCATCATGTGTCTCACTTTTCTTTGGATAGACGATCGGTGATCTCCCCACCACTGCCGGGAGAATTATCGTTAGTGACCGGATAGGAATCTATCACCCTCGACACGATAGACGTCAACCTGTGGCGTAGAAAAGGCCAGCGTCAGCCACGATGCATTCGCAGGATCATAATCGCCTAGCGCGCGCTCAGCCGGGCCATGCAGAACGTAGTCTACACCAAAAGTGTGGAGGGTTTCCACGCGTTCTGTATCTGGTACGGCAGCGTCAAAGAAATACGCTACACGCTCCGCCTTGTCGTAGAAATCCACAGTCTGCGCCCAATGCGCCAGGAAGGCTGCGTTACCACTGATTGCCGGGACATACTGCCCCACGGTAAGCGACGCGAGTACCACATCGTCGGGCCTGGCATGTCCGCGTAGCCACTCCAGCGCTGTGATCTCATCCCGGTAGAGGTAGAAGGGATAGTCGTGCCGCGCCAGGTCCACGAACCGCCAGGTCCATAGATACACATTGGTGGGCAACACAATAAGCATAAAGATCGCAGCGCCCCAGCGGCGTACCTTATCACCCGTACCTGGCCACCGATTGGCGATAACAGGCGCGATGAAATCATATAGCCCCCGTGTGGCCAGCAACATCATCGGGATCTGCCAGCCATTGAGCATGTGAATTCGGTAATCGGTGGGAATGTAGTTGATCGCGGCGTTAGCCAGAAACCAGCTCATCACGAAAAGGTTTTCCTCGCTCCACTGTCTCCGCAAGGCCAGCACAAACCACGTTCCCACGGCCAGCAGCAGCGGTACCCCAAATAGGACGATCAGATGTGGCGGTGACGGAGTGTACACTCCCGCATTGGCAAATTGTGCCAGCACTTCTTCCCACAGCGGGTCAGCCGTAGTCAAGATTACCGAGTAAATCGCGCCAGAGCAGGAAAGGGCACCAATAATCATCCCACCCCAGAAGACCCGCCAGGGAAAGGCCCGCCGCTTGAACCAGACCCATAGTGCAAACGTGCCCACGACGCCGTAGATGATCAACAAATCATAGGTGTGCGTCCAACCCAGAAGCAAAGCCAATACACCGGCAATGACCATGTGCTTTGCTTGCCCTTCTTTCCACCCACGCCAGACGAATTCAAAGATCAGGGTGATGAGCGTCAAGGCGAGGGTAAAATGTGGATAGCCCATAATGCACAGGAACGAGTTCCCCTCGGCAATGTACACATCCAATGGGAAAAGCAACACACCTCTGGTCAACGTGTATTTGAGGACGACAAGCACCCACCCCAGGCCAGAACTAAATGCCACCAGCAAAAAGGCCGTGCGCCGCTGGCGTACTTCGGGCAAGATCTGAGCAATCAAGCGATAGACCGCCCACAAGAACGAGGCCCCGGCACCCCAGCGCAGCATCTGGTATACCGGCGCATAACCCAACCTGGTCCACCGGGAAACCTGAGCCAGCACCCACCAGAGCAGATTGAAGAAAAGCGACTGGTTGGGTTCAGGTGTTAACTTGTTAGAGACCAACAGCGAATGCTGGAACTCGCGCCACCAGGAAAGGTACTGGCCGTGATCGGGAACGTCGAGGAGCAGTCCCATAAACTGTCGGTCTGGTGGGCTGGACAGATAGCCGTACAGATAGGGCAAACTGGTGAGGAACAAAATGCCTATGGTGACCGCACACACAAAGCGCCATTCCTGACGAGAGACCAACCTCGCAGTTGTGTCAGTTTCCCGCTGTTGCTGGCCGCGTGCATTCATTCCGGCCTCCTCACGGCACTTCGGGCCGGTCACCGCGAGTAGACAAGGCCAGCCCGGCAAACAATACCCCAACCATGACCAACAAAGGCAACAGGCTTGCCACTCCTCGCAGGTGCAGTGCCATCCCCAAGTTGCGGGCGACGTCCCCTGCACACCAGTGCGGCCAGGCGTACTCCAGTAACGGATTGCCGATGGTATCCGACGGGAAGGCTTGCCCGGCTAGCGTGAGGCCCCAGGTAGCAACCAGCGACCAGAGCCCCAGGACAGCACTGGTCCCCCGTAGCCACAGCAGCCGTTCCCCCTCACAGAAAACGAAGACCAGCGGCAATGCACAGGACGGCAGCATCGGCAACAGGTAGCGTGGTCCCACGGCAAACCCGCCCCACCACATGCCGGATGCACTGTTAAATACCAGCATCGCCACGATGCTGGTCAGCACAACCCAGAGTTCAGGGTGATGCTTACCAGATCGCCACCAGAGGGCCAGGCCTGGCACCGTCAGAAACAACAGTGGCGAGAGCACGAACAAGCCTCGGAACGGACTGAACGTGATTCCCCAGAGTGCGTCCCAGTGTGGCAAAGTTAGACTCATGAAGCCGGTATGATGCTGTTTCTGCCACAATTCGGAATAGCCGTACCCTAACGTCAGCGGCCCCCCGAAGACGACAGTGTTGTAGCGTATCCACCCGGCGGCAACGATACTCCCACCCAGGATCACCCAACCAATGCGGCGTTTGGCGTCCAAACGATAGAAAATGTACAAGAAGAGAATTCCAGCGATCAGGGCCACCGGGTATTCAGTGATGATGCTATAGCCCAATAGTAGCCCGATGCCCAGGAGCGTGGGGACACTCAGCGGCTTTTTACCTGCAAACACCAGGAAAAAGACGGCAAACAGGCCGGCCGCGCTCAGTTGGTGGCCGTAGAACGCCCCGGCATAGGGAAAGGCCGGCGTGAGCAGGCCATACCCCAGCGCCACAAGGAGGCGAGGCCATGGCCTATCGGTGAACTGCGCCAGCAGGACGTACATTAACACCCCCAGCAGCGCAGTGGGCAACGCGGCAGTCACAAAAGCAGCCGCCATCTGGACCACGGCCAGGCGCACCTTACCCACCAGCAGACCTGTCCCGCCGGGTTGTAGCGTCGCCTGAAACGCTGGCGAATAGGACAGCCGTGTCAGCAGCCGCTCCACACCGGGGTGGTTTAACAACGGCTTGAGGGCAGCGTAGACGGGAATGGCTAAGAAGGCCGCCCCGGGAGCCTTATCACTGTAATAGTGTTCCCTCACTTTAGCATAGTCCACAGTATTCTGGACGTAGGGGTCAATCTGAAAAGTGCCATCATCCACGACGGCCAGGATCATATCCAGCCGAGAGTTCTGATTCGGGTCGGCCCAGCGGGGGAGAAAATAACCGTAGCATATCAGAAGTATGAGAAACAGGTAGACCTGGCGCCGCCGCTCGCCGGCAGGAACATCTGGCAGCCAGGTCGTCAGGATCGCGTTCATAGCGCTACTCCTCCACCTCGCGCAGAGTACGATGCCGCGGCCGCAGATCACAGCAGCCGACACACCCGAGAAACAACCCGTTGGCACGCAAAGCCCGGCGGAAGGCACGGAAGCGTGAGTTGTTCCAGAGACAGGCCAGGCTCTTCTCTCGGACATTACCGATGGCATAGTTCAGGCAGGGGAAGACATCGCCATAGGCCGAGATGTTGAGTGTGGCCCACGGCGTCTGGCAGAGATAGTCCGCCGGGTCCGCGCGGTTCTCATAGTGCAGGATATAGTCGGCCAGTGGAAGGTCAGGAATGAAGCGGACGATGGGCCGCTCTGTCTGCCGTGCCGTCAGACTAGCCAGTTCCTGCTGCAAGGCCGCTACATCCAAATCTACGATAGGGTCGGGCCGGGCTGCGTAGAGGGAGAGATCCCGATTGGGCATCAGCCCGCTGAGATAAATCGAGTTGTTCTGCATCTGGAAGGTACAAAAGTCAGCCCCGCTCTCCGCAGCAAGTGCCACGATTTGCCGCAACTGCGCCACGTTGGCATGGGTGATGACCGACTTCACGTTGATCAGTGGCCACACGCGCCTGCGCTCCCTACGTATGCGCTGGAGGGTCTGCATCCCACGCAACGTCTTATCAAATGTCCCCGGTATCCCACGGATTGTGTCATGGGTGGCTCGGTCGCCATCCAACGAGATGCCGACCGACATCACACCGGCCTCCACCAGGCCGGCGGCCATTTCCGGTTCGACGCCAAGCGCAACACCGTTGGTCACAATATGACAACGCCGCCGCCTGGCCGTGTAGGTGATAATGTCCAAAGCATCCTGCCGCAAGAGCGGCTCCCCGCCAGTGAAGACGATCAAACTCCACCAGGGTGTCCCGCGGACAAGTTGCTTGATCTCGTCCGCACTGAGTTCACGGGCCTTATCAATGTGGCGTATGCCCAACTGGTCCACTTGCCGCCGCTGATAACACATCTCACACTTCAGGTTGCACCGGTAGGTCAGCTCCAAGACTACCTGGAGTGGTGGCAGGGCATATCCCCCCGGCAAGTGGCGCGCGATATTGGTGTAAAGCCGTTCCAACGTGTAATAGAGGGTGTAGGCATTGATCATGGTACACTCTTGCTCCCTGCGTCTGCGGGTTGGGCGAACATTTCGGCCACGCTGGCCTGGACGCGCCGATAGATAGCATTCCAACTGTACTGTTCCCGGATCAGCGCGATCCCGTTCTTAGAAAGCGCCTGTTGTTGCCGTGGATCTTCCAACAGGTCTGCAATCCGCTGCCGGAATGTGCTGGCTTCGTCAGCGATGAGGATGGTGTGCCCTGGCGTGACGGCGATTCCTTCGCAGCCAACCGAAGTAGAGATCACGGGTAGGCCCATCGCCAGTGCGTTCAAGATCTTGACCCGCATCCCGCTGCCCACGCGCATGGGCACTATCAGCAGTGTGCTGTGCGCCAGATAGGGCCGGACGTCCTCCACCCATCCGGTCACCTCCACCAAAGGGTCAGCCGCTAAACGCCGGATGGTAGGCGGTGGGTTGGTTCCTACAATGACAAAGCGCAGATCGGGGAACTGCTGTTTGAGCGGGGGATAGATCTCGTGGTAGAACCAGAGTACACTGTCAGCATTGGCCGGCCAACTCAAAGTACCGATGCTGAGCAAAGTGTACGGTTCCCTGGGGCCAGGGTTGGGACAAAAATAATCAGTGTCCACACCAATGGGCAGGGCCTCCAGCCGTTGATAGGGCAGACACCAGGGCGCGACCAGTGCACGGTCTACCTCAGTGGTTACCCAGACAGCATCGAAACGTTGTATCATGCGGGGTTCGTAGTGAGTCATCTTGTAGTGCTCCAACCGGGCAAACCAGTATAGAGGATTCCAGGGTTGGGTGCGCGCCAAGCGCTCTAATAGCACCGTCTCCACGTTGTGTTGATCCAGCAGAGTATGTGCACTACTCTGGGCCGGCACGTACTGGGCCATGTGGAGATGATCAGCATAGATAAGATCAAAGGATTGCTGCTCCACGAGCTGTTCGACCAAGCGTTGGCCTTCGGCAGTGTGATAGAGAGCCATCACAAAGGGTTGTGACTGCCCGAGAGACTGCAATGCTATCCGCACCTTGCGCGCGCGAGAGAGGTCCAGTGTGATAGGATAGACCGCTGCCAATCCCAGCATGGACTGTAACTGCTGCAGGTTTTCTTTGCACTGAGGCGTCCGGGATAGGGCAACCAGAGTGACCTGATGACTCTGGGTCAACGCCCTCAGATAGTGGAAGGTCATGATCCTGCCCCCACGGTCCAGAGGATAAGGAACTTCAAAGGCTAGAAAAAGCAGTTTCACGGGTACTTACCCTTCTCCGCTCGGATTGCGGCTTAAGATAGCGCGAAGCTCACCCCAGCCCACCACCTGACGGCCTATGCGCCCTCTGCTGAGAAAGCGCACAACCCGATATACTGCCCACTTGACCGGTGTGACCAGGTAAATAATTCCCTCTAACAGGCCGGCCTGGACCCGGCTGTAGTGCTTGCGGAAAAAATATATGCGGCTACGATACAGTTCAGCTTCCATCCGGCTGCGGTGCTGCCGGCCGCTCTGTCCCCCATAATGAATGATAGCAATCGTGGGGAGGTACCATACCTCCCAGCCTAACTGGGCAAAGCGATAACACCAATCCACCTCTTCGGCGTACATAAAAAGCGCTTCGTCCAATGGTCCTACCTGGTCAACGGCCGTATGTCGGGCCAGCAAGCAGGCCCCTTCCACGTAATCCACACGGCGTGGCCCGTGAGCTATGTCAGGTCCATGGCTGGGATAGCGTGGGCGCACCCACCGCTGGCCCAAACCGCTGAGCAGCAGGAATTCGGTGAACAGCGTAGGGAAAGGCGAGTGGGAAGCCTGGAAGGTCCCATCGGGGTTGAGCAGGCGCGCACCAGCTAGACCAACCCGGGGATGGCGCTCCATGAACTGGACCAGAGTATCCAACGTACCAGGCAGAACCTTCGTATCGCTGTTAAGCAAGAGCACGTACCGGCCCTGGCACTGAGCAAGGGCCTGGTTGTTGGCACGCGCAAAGCCCACATTCTCCGTATTGATAATTATGTGAGTTCGCGGGAACCGTTCTCGGACCATCGCCACGCTACCGTCAGAGGAGCCGTTATCAACTACCCACACATCGAAACACACTTCCTGGATGGTATCTTCCAGAGACTGCAAACATTCGGCCAGTAACCCACGGGTATTCCAGCTAGCGATAATAATCGAGAGGTCTACCGGGTTTGTATTCATGTGGTTACTCCCCCAGTTGCCAAACGGGTACTGGCGATGGAAGATGCAGACGTCAAGCTGTGCATCAAAGCCCAGGATGAACCCATAAAAAACCAACAGTACATCGCTTCATCAAATGCAACGATGCCCTGCGTATAAGCAAAAGGGAATAACCAGTCACCTAATGCCATGGCGACCATACATCCAACAGTACCGGCCAATACTGCCACCGCAAGGCTTTCGGCAAAATCCTCGCGCTTGCGGAGCTGCTGACGCAGTTTATAGGTACCCAAAATTTGCGCGCCAAAGAACCACAGGATGAAGAAAAATCCCACCACGCCTGTCTGGGCGACAATGTCAATGTAGTTACTGTGGGTAGCCATTCCTTCCATGGGAAAGTAACTCATATAGTAGGAAGCATAGCCGGCCGGGCCGGTGCCAAAGAGCAAGTGTTTGCCAGTGACGCGCCAATTGACTTCGTAAGCCGCCAGCCGGGTCACCCCACTGCCCTCCATCTCGCTCTCGTATTGCGTCCTCCAGTAGTAGCCGCCCGCCGCAACCACAATCACTACGACCACAACGAGACAGAGCCACTTGGAGCGCATAAGAGCGACGACTCCCATCGCCGCAAAAGCGGGCACCCAACCCGCTAACCAACTCGCTCTCAGAACGAAACTCCAGTACACCCACCCAGCCACATAGATGAGCAAAGCAACTCGCCAGGCCCAATGCAGCCGGCGGTCGAAAAGAGCCAGCGCAAAGGCAAGTGACAGATACCACATAGGGAAGAGCCCCTTGGTGTTGATCCACACCACCCCGTTGGAGAATATAATCCATCGTATAGTATTGACGGGACCAATCCCCAGGTCCATGATCAACGAGAGGAGCAGCGAAACAAGCCCCTCAGCAATAAAGAGCCACACCATAACCTGGAGCCAGCGAACACTCGACACAAGGTTGGCGGCCAATAGAAATGCAGCAGGCAAGAGCACCATGACGACCGCAGCGGCTACAGGTACAAATGGTGAGCCGGCATCGCGTACCAGCACATCGCGGAACACCCGCCCCCAAATTAACGAGATGAATACGGCAGCCATAAACCCCAGGAGTGGAACATTTGTCGGGGCCGGTTTCAGTGCCAGCCGCTTGTCCACGACCAGCATGTTAACGAGCCATAATCCCACGAGCATCCCACATAGTAACAGGCTCATCACGATCTCACTGCCGGTGCCTGTGGACAGGCGAAAGCGCACAAACACCCCTGACAGCAACAGCACCACCAGGCCCAGCTCGATCCTCCTCAGTATGATAACAACGCCGATGAGCGCAATTACAGCAGCGAGAATCAGGAAAGGATTGATTTCGACCACCAGATAACTTATGACGGGCAGCGCGCAGAGAATCCCCCCGATGACTCCTGCCCGGCTCAAGACCGCCCAATGCCGTCTGGCACGAACATTTAATGCATTGCCCATTGGTTCTTCACTTCTGTCCTGTCACCTGGTAAAGCAATCGTTCCAATGCTTGTGCCGACTCTTCCCAGGAATAGCATTTCTCCACCAACCGCCGTCCATTAGTGGCCAGCCACGCATGCAGTGTCTCATCGTCCAGCAGACGGATGACAGCGCTGGCAAACTCGGCTGGCTCATCGGCGAGGAGGATATCCTCGCCAGGGGTCACCGCCAGTCCCTCAGCTCCTTTGGAAGTGGCCACTACCGGCGTCCCCAGCGCCAGCGCTTCAAGAATCTTCAGGCGTGTTCCGCCACCCTGACGCAGAGGCGCAACACAAACCCGGCTGCGGGCTATCTGCGGACGGATGTCTGCCAGGTAACCGGTCAACGTCACGCTCTCGTCCAGCGGCAGGCGGTTCAGAGGCACACCATCCGTGCGCCCGGTGATGAACAGCCGCGCGCCGGGGCGTCTGGCCCGTACGATGGGCCAAACTGCGGTCAGGAAAAACACCATCGCGTCAAAGTTGGCAAAGTACGAGAGCGCACCAGTAAAGGTCACACTGTCTGGAAGTGGCACGCCAAAGTCGCTCTGGTACTGCTCGAAAGATACAGCATTAGGGACCACTGCCAATCGTTCATAGCCAGGCACGATCTGCAACACCTTTGCCCGCTCCAGGTCCGAGGCGACTGTACAGCCGGCCAGTTCGTGTTCCAACTGTCGCCGCATAAATCGGAGGAACTTTCGCCGGCTGAGATCAGCCCACAGAGACCCAAGTTTACTGTGACGCCCCTTCAGTGGATCCAGGGCCAGCGAGACTTCCAGATCTTCCAGAATTGTAGGAATTCCAGGCAGGCCGTTGAGATAGGGAAGCATTTTGAGCTCCGAACCGATAACTACATCACAAGGGCACTCGGCCAGGGCTTGTTCCAACAGATCGCGCATCTTCTGGCTGTAAACATCCAACAGGAAACGCGGCCAGGGCGAGAAAATGCCGCCCAGCGCGCGGAAGCTCCAGGGACGGAACTCGCGGCCCGGGATCACCTCTACCTGCCGGCAAAAATCCTGCAGCACCCCAAGGTACTCCCGACCGCGTTCGTGATTCAGAAACGATAGCAGCGTGACAGTGTGCCGTCGGGAGAGGGCGCGGAGCAGATTGAAGATTCTGATCCGGGAGCCGTTGTCTGGCGGATAAGGGAACCAGGCCGACAGAAACAAAATTCTCATGCTCACCTTCCCCCGGTGCCAGACTCGGCTGACGGGGCGCCATCAATGACCAGCCGTTGGGCCAGATTGCTCAAGCGCCGCGCCAGCACTGCAAAGCTATACTGGGCCACAGCCTCCTGGCGGGCACATTGCCCTATCTGCCGAGTTGTCTCTGGTGAATTTAGCAGATGTCCGATCTCTGCCGCCATCTCCTCCACGTTGTACGGCGAGACAAAGAGCCCTGTCTCTCCGTGCCGCACATAATCCTCAATGCCGGGCGTCCGGGTCACAATCACGGCTCGTGCCGCCGACATAGCCCGCAACACGACGCCTTGCCCTGCCGCGTAGACCGTATCACATAGTGGCACGACCACGAGGCGTGCATGCCGCAGCAGGCGCGTTACTTCGGCAGAAGGGAGATCCAGCCGCAGTTCGACGTTGGGCGGGATTGCCAGACCAGCCACATTATAAGGGCGTGCCACCACGATAAAGTGCCGCCTCACGCGCTCGGCCGCCTGGAACAATGTGCGGTAATCCCGGTTAGAACTGCCTACGCTAAGGATATAATCATCCCACTCGTCTGGCGAGGATTCTTCATCCTCTTTCACGTCCCAGACTAGAGGCATGAAGTGAACATGCTCTGGAGGGAGGCCCAAGTTGGCGCAGCAAATGTCGCGCTCCACCCGGGTAAAGCAAACGGCCCCGGCAAGCGAACTGAAAATCCAACGTCCCGCCGCTGGGAAGCGCGCCACCACACTCTTGTAGATCAGCCCTAGAATCACATGACGAGGGTGGCGTCGGCCTGTCAGCGTCTGATAGAGCGCAATGGGCAGGCCACATTTGACCTCCCACGAAAAGACCACGTCGTAACCACTCAAGCGCGGCAAGACTCGAGAACCGGCCCACAAGTAACGCAGTGGAACTATCGTGGACCGCTCTATCGAAGAACGCGCGAAGCGGACACCGCTCAGACTGACAATCATATAATGATCGTCGTGCGCGGGCAGATCGCCCCAGATCCAGGGACCAGGCTCGGGCCAATCAACAACAGTCAGGACGTTCAAAGCCATTCCTTTCGGTCACTTGGAGCAAACTTCCGAGGCCGTGGGGACGTGTCCAAAACGTCCCCTCAAGAAGTCGGCTCCCCCACGTACCACCGCCTTAGCCTGTTCACGTTTTCCACGCCTCAGGAAACCGATTACAGTTCGAAATACACCCCAGCTACATCTGATCAGCACAATAACTTTGCGTGGGAATGGCAGATTTTTGTGCAGGAATAGAAAACGGTTTCGAGTCATATAGTACAGAATACGCGGTGACTCAGACTGATCTACCGGCGAGACCTTGTGCCACATCCTGGCCTGAGGGACAAACAGCAAATCATAACCTGCCTGCCGCGCTCGGGCGCACCAATCCGTTTCCTCCCAGTACATAAAGAAGCGTGAATCAAACGGGCCTATATCTTCCCAGGCAGCCCGCTTTATAAGAAGGGCACAGCCAGGGAGGAAATCAACCGGTTTCACTTCCTCAAACTGCCCCCTATCCTCCTCATCCATGCCCACGTTGGCAGTAAACATGCCCTGCCAGTTTATCGCGCCACCTGCGAACCAGATCCGCCCTGGCTGCGCGTGATAATAGATTTTGGGACCTACAGCCCCCACCTGTGGATTCGCTTCGGCTACTGCGATGAGATGGGCCAGCATCTCCGGATCAACGAGTGTATCATTGTTCAGTATGAGGATAAAGTTGACGCCAGCCTGCAAAGCATACGCCACTCCTTTGTTATTTCCTGCAGCATAACCCAGGTTTTCTTCATTTTCAATCAGTGCCACAGCAGGGAAACGCTCCCGAATTGCCTCCACAGACCCGTCGTCAGAGCCGTTATCTACCACCACTATTTGGCGGGCCGGATAATCCAGGCACGACAATGACTCCAGGCAGGCTACCGTATCTGCCAGCCTATTCCAGTTGAGGACGACAATCATCACTGGCGGTGTCACAGCTACCTGATTCCCTCCGTTAGCCAGGCTTGATGGGCTTGTACTGCCGATAGATATCATGCAACTCAGCCATCTCCTCGGCCACTGATTTCACCGGCCCGATACCATTTCGCAGTTGAAAAAGCAGACCAGGGTTGTCAATCAACTGTCGCAGCTTGGCTGCCAGGTCCGACGCATCGCCGGGGACAAACCGCAGACCGTTCACGCCATCTTCAACCAACTCGGCCATGCCCCCCAGGTCAGAGACAATCACCGGCGTGCGGTGAGCCAAGGCCTCCAGGATTGTATTGGGACTGTTCTCGTACCATACCGACGGCACGACGACGACGTCCAACCCCTGCAACACCCGACTTACCTCTGCCTGCTCATACACGCCCGACAGGCTCAAGCGGGAATCCCGACAGGTCATCTGGTGCAGACGATGGGTATAGTCTGGGAATCGCGTTGCATCGCCATAGGCTTTGACTTCCAGGGCCACGCCGGGCAAGCGCCGGACAGCCTCAAACAACGTGTGTACCCCTTTGTGCGGGGCGATCTGCCCTATGTAGCCGATTCGCAGGTACGCAGTCGGAATCTTTTTCAAGAGCTCTGGTGCCAGGCCAGGAAAATCCCGCCCCTGGCGAGAGAATATAATTCGTTCCGGTAATACACCTGCCTTGATAAACAGGTCGCGCAGGAATTGAGATGGGCTGATGATGGCGTTCACGCGATCCAGTGTTTCCCGTAGAAACATGGTCCGCGCCCGGATGCGCGCTATATCGTCGTGCTGCATTCGCCAGAATACATCCATCAGTGCAGGCGCGATCCAGCCAGGAACGCGGTAGCGGCGCCTCACTTCACCCAAGCAACGCGCGCAGGTTGCCGCGTCGGAAGGTGGTGAGCACAATTGGCCATTGCTGCGCAGTAGCGTGATACGTGGGCAGAGGAACCAGAAATCGGTCAATGTGACTACCGTAGGAATCTGCAAATCCATTGCCGCGCGCAGTGTGGCTCCCGACATCAAATAGCCGCTGATAAGATGTAACAGATCCGGCGCAAGTTCGTTCAGATATGCACACAAATGCGTCCCGATCCAGGGATTGTCGTACGTCCAACGGAATGGATCAGCGGCAGCAGCCATGTTAAAGCTCAAACGACGAACCAGCAGACCGTCATAGACGCTATCCTCAAAAACCAGACCACGCCTGTCGTCAGCGTCAACGGCCTCGACACAGACCACGTGCACGTTGTGACCCTGGTCCCGCAGCCAGGAAGCAGTGCGGTAAGCGCGTAACTCAGCACCGCCGGTGTAACGTGGCGGGAAATGGTGTACGGCAATGACGATTTTCACCTGGCACTGCCTCTGGCCAGATGTTCCAGGACCATACGGCGCATAAACTCGATCTCACGCCGCTCGACACTGCCCGAAGCTAACAACGCCACCACGTAAGCAATGGCTCCAGCCCCTATCAACACCAGGAGTCCCCACTTTGAATCAAATGCGGCAAAAATGGGAACTCGGCTCAACACAAAGACACTCACGCCCATCGCTGCCGATGCCAACACGACCCGCGCTAATGCTCCCCAGCGCCGATTCACCAACCGCTCGTCGCCAATCAGCCTCCAATATTGCACCAGGCGGATCGTCCGTCCACCCACCAAAGCCAACGCAGCGCCCAGGATACCTATCGTCGGTACCAGAATCAGGTTCAATACGACAGTGATGCTGGCATTGATCACATTGATCCGGGCTGCTGGACGTTCCAGGTGCAACGTACTGGCCACCCGTCCCAGAAGTTCCAGCAAGAAAAGGCTGGGCAACGCCCACAGTACCACCTGCAATACTGGAATAGACTTGACAAATGCCTCTCCGTACAGTGTAACGATAATCCGGTTCGCCAGCACCGTGCCCCCCACGGCGATCGGCAGGCACACGATCACCAGATACTTGATGGCCTGCCAGGCAATCTGGGGCAGGGATTCTGGGTCTTTGACGCGGCTCCGCACCATCGTGGGATATATGGCGATGGCGATACTCTGGGCAATGAGCAACACCATGTTGATCAGCGTCCAGGGCACGTTATACCAGCCGACGGCAGCATCGGTGAGTATAAACGACATCAACACCGTGTCGAAGCGCTCCATGAACGCATACGAGATACTACTGACACCGAAAGGCAATGCCGCCAGGAACAGTTGCGGCCAACGGCGCACAGAGAGCACGAACTGCCCCACACCCAACTTGAACAATGTCCATCCAGAGAGCACAGCCATCAAGGCCACGCCTGCCAGATGAGCGACAATCAAGCCGGCAAACCCCATGCCATTGACCAGCAATAGCACACCCAGCCCCCAGAACACCAACTGGTTGACCAAGGCAAAGATGGATGTATAGTCTAGCCGTTCGCGGGCCGTCAGTGTACTGTCCAGTGGCCCCTGAAACGCATAGAGAAGCAGACCAGCGCTGGCGATGAGGATACCCAGCACTATGTTGCTCTCTTTTCCCAGCCAAAGTGCCGATAAAGGAGCGATAAGCGTAACGGCCAGTGACAGCACAACGCGAATGGCCACGATGTTAGGCAAGAGCCACGAAGTCTCCCTGTAATCCTTGGCCATCTCGCGCACTGCGTAAGGCGACATGCCCCAGTCGGTAAACACGGCGAATATGGCCACGTAGGCCATAACCGCTGAGTACTGGCCAAAGTGGACATCCCCCAGTCGGCGCACTACATAGACATTGAACAGGAAGGCCAGGGCTTTCAGCACCACCTGCACGCCAAGCACAAAGGCCGAATTGCGCGCGACTGTAGCCACCACACCCCGAGCAGGTGCGTGCAATGACTGCCAGGCATCCGATCCAACAGGAGTGACCACCGCTGCGTCTTTAGCTGCATCCATTTGATCTACAATGAGTTCCAATCCTTATAGGCGCTGACTCACATGTTATTGAGCATACGCTCGAGTGCATCCCGATCCACCTGCCACGCGAGTCCATGCCTGACTGCCGACAATCGGCCGCTCTTACACCAACGCCGGGCCTGATCTTCACTGACGCCCAAGCGCTCCGCGGCCTCGCCTGGCGTCAGCCAGGCCCTCTCACTACCCCGGCTCCTCCGTTTCGGGTGTCTGCTCTCAGGGGCAGGGCGATAGTCATAGTAACTTCTGCGGAACTTGACGCGATTCACTACGACTCCCAGCAAGTTCACTCCCCGTTGTGCAGTCAGCCGATCCCCGGCCCGTTGGATCCATTCGTATCTCGTGAGCCCTGTGCTCACCACGAGGATCGTACCCTCGACCAGAGTTGACAGAATGGTAGCATCAGGAGGACCCAGGACTGGCGGGCTGTCAACAAGGACTATGTCCGCCTGGTCGCTCAAGGACTCCAGCAGTGCCGGAAAGCGTGGCGAGGTCAACAACGCGGCCGGGTCCCCTGGCGGCCGTCCACTCGATAACAGGCGCAGATTGTCCAGGCCCGTCTCTTGCAAGGGAACTGACAGGAAATCTCCGCCCTCGACCCCTTGACCGCTGAGAACATCGGCCAGGCCCGTGACATTGGGACAGTCAAACAACTCGTGTAACGAGGGTTTGCGCATATCCGCGTCAACTGCGATGACGCGCTGCCCTGCGGAGGCCCACGCAACAGCCAGATTGGCAAGCACGAAACTCTTGCCTTCCAAAGAACTGGGGCCGGTCAAAAGCAACGTTCTGAAAGGTTGATCGGGGCGCGTCAGAAAAACATGGGTTCGTATGGCGCGGACAGCCTCGGCCACTGGACTCAATGGATTGCTGGATAACAAAGCCCTTTTTCTCGATACCTGGGGGATGGCCCCTAGAACAGACAGCTCCAGTACAGACTGTAGGTCGTCCCCTTCCCACCGCACTGATGTATCCAGATACTCCATCGAGAAAATAGCGGCCAATGCCAGGCCAAGCCCCGCGACCCCAGCCACAGCAACGATAAGTTTAGTCTTGCTCGGTAGTGGCCATGGGGGTACCGCAGCCGGTTCAAAAAGTGAAAGAACGTTAGTGGATTCCGCGCTGTAGGAATTCAGCAAGTTGGCATACGTGTTCTGGTAAGTAGACTTGACCTCTTCCAACGCAGCAAGCCGGTCCTGAGCATCCTGGATCTCGGCCGCCGAGGTCAACCCGGCCAGAGAAGCGATCAAGTCACTGATCTGTTGGCTGATGTTCCCAATCTTTACCTGTAGTTCCTCCAGTTGGCCGCGAATGAATTCCTGTTGTTCTGGATCATTTCCTCCCGAGGTCGGGCTACGGCGAATCAGTTCATCGGCCAGGGCATTGGCAATCAAAGCCGCCGCCTCAGGATTGGTATCTGTCACCCATATTTCCAAGAGGTAAGCCCCAGGGCGGACGCCAGTCGCAATTTGCTCTGCCAACTGTTCCGATGTTTTCCCCAATCCCAACCTTTCAATGACGGCTTCAGTAACAGGTGCCTGTCTGACCAGCTCAGCATAGGCAGCGGCCAGAGTATTGCTCAGATTCATCTGCCCCAGCTCTGGATCCGGGTTCTGGAGACTGGTACCCACCATAATGGTCGCTTTAGCCTGGTAGGTATCTGGCTGCTCCGAGGCAAAGTAGTAACTGACCAGCATCGGAATGAGAGCGCTCACTACCAGCAGCCACCACCAGCGGCCGATGAGTCTCAGATACTTGCGTATCTCCATATCCACTCCTCTCGCCAAACGCCCAGCCCTGGACAGCACTCAAAGTGATCCGGTGAATGGCCGAACCTGGGCAGGAGCGGTCGGCACGATTAAGAATGCCTACCGCCCTGCGCCTCTCCCGGCTCCGACTGCAAAGCCCCATTCCCCGCAAAGTAATAGCCCATCCTCCAGCGCGTGCAGATGTAGCGTGGGTTGGCTGGATCGTCCTCGATCTTCTGCCGCAGATAGCGCACGTACACGCTCAGATACCCCACTTCCTCTGCATACTCTGGCCCCCACACACTGACGAGTAGCTCCCTATGGGGTATAACCCGCCCCTTCTGGCTGACCAGGTACATCAGTAGGCGAGATTCTGTCGGCGTGAGATGAAGTCCTTCTCCTCGCCGCGTGACCGTCCCATCCTTCATGTCAATGCAGAGATTGCCATCGTCATAGGTAGCCCGCCAGGTCTCATAGGAATCTCCCCGGACGCGGCGCAGGACCGTGCGGATGCGGGCCTTCAGCTCGTCGAAACTGCATGGCTTGGTCAAATAGTCGTCGGCCCCTAGAGAGAGACCCCGGAGAACGTCCTCCCGACCTGTCCTGGCACTGAGCATGATGATTGGGGTATCGCACATACTGCGCAGGCGTTGGCACGTGGCCCAACCATCCATATCCGGCATCGAGACGTCCAGGATCACGACGTCGGGGCGGGTCTCGTAGGCCCGCCGAAGCCCCTCTTTGCCGTTGTCTGCCGTGACGACTGTGAACCCTTCCCGCTCCAGTCCAAGCCGCATGAGCGTAACCAATCCAGAATCGTCGTCAATCACCAAGACCTTTTCATTCATCTCCTTACACCTCCCTGGTGGATCACCACAAAGACGTATCTGGTTGGTGAAACTAGCATCACCATGGGCTAGTATAGCAAAAAGCCGTATGGTCTAGGTAAAAGAAAGGTCAAAAAACGACAAAAAACCCCCTCCTAAATTAAGGAGGGGGCTAAAGGGCCAATATTACGAAGCGCTAAAGCAAATCTTCAGTGTCAAAGTAATACCCGCCACCCCGCACGGTATGGAGATAGCGGGGGGCATCAGGGTCTATCTCAACTTTTCGCCGCAGCCGGTAGATATACTGCTTCACCAGGTCTGGCTCACCGATCCATTCAGGACCCCAGACCCTGGTCAGGATCGCATCGGTGCTGAGTACCTTGCCGGCATGACGAACCAGCAACCGGAGTACTTCGAACTCCTTGGGGGTCAGATACACGGTCCGCTTCCCAATCACCAGCTCATGGCGGTCACAGTCCAGCATAATCGAGGCAGCGGGGAAAAGAAAGTCACCCCCTTCGCCGGTGCGCTCACCTGCCCGGCGCAGGCTTGCCACCAGGCGGCTGACCAACTCTGAGCGCTCGAAGGGCTTGACCAGGTAATCGTCCGCGCCGAGAGAAAGACCCCGCACAATATCCTCAATGGTCCCCTTGGCCGTAACGAAGATGATGGGCACGTCCGTCATCTCTCGCAGACGACGGCACGCCTCAAAGCCATCCACGTTAGGCATCATCACGTCTAGCAGAATCGCATCGGGGTGACTCTGATAGGCAGAACGCAGCCCTGCCAGCGCATCCTGTGCCGTCACGACCTCGAACCCCTCGGCAGTCAGTATAGCCCGCAGTACTGCTAGTATGTCAGGCTGATCGTCCACGACAAGAACGCGGAATTGTCGGTGCATACCTCTCCTAAAACTGGCCGGTAAGACTATCAGCCGGGCTGATGGTGGGCGGTACAAGACTTGAACTTGTGACCTCCACGATGTCAACGTGGCGCTCTGGCCATCTGAGCTAACCGCCCGCAACTCTTAAATTATACCACCTCTACCGCCATTTTGCAAGGTAAACCCATTGTGTTACAATGGCACTCGATGAAGACAGACGACACCTGGAACATCGTCGGGCACGAGTGGGCTGTGGGGTTCCTGCAGCAAGCCGTGGCCTCGGCCAGTGTCTCCCACGCCTACCTTTTCACCGGTCCACCGGGCGTGGGCAAGACGACACTGGCGCGGGCACTGGCCGCCGCCTTGTTATGTCAGGGAGAAGGAGACCCTCCTTGTGGCGTGTGCCGTGCCTGCCGCCTGGTTGCCAGCAGCAATCACCCCGACCTGCACATCGTCGAATCTGAACAGGTCGGCGCCAGCCTCAAGATAGAACAGATACGTGACCTGGAGCACCAACTCGCCCTCACCCCGGTCGAGGCCCGCTGGCGAGTGGCCATCCTGCGCCGCTTCGAGGAGGCTACCATCTCCGCTGCCAACGCACTGCTCAAGACACTGGAAGAGCCTCCTCCCTA